>Ga0307989_1000998_pt1 | contig 16305 bp, 11 predicted proteins | sample EllFjometagen185_FD_203164 | JGI IMG/M metagenome (GOLD analysis project Ga0307989, IMG submission 203164) | Marine microbial communities from Ellis Fjord, Antarctic Ocean - #185 | ecosystem: Environmental > Aquatic > Marine > Unclassified | place: Southern Ocean | collected 2014-10-08
TAGCCAAAATTAAGAAGAAAATCAGCCGGAAGAAATCAGTAAAGAAAACACAGCCGAAAAAAACAACCCAGAAACCTAAAGATAAGAAGTAAGTTTTTTAAGTGCCTGGAACTTTAATTTAGTTTAGCAGACAGATGATGTGCAACTTCAGTTGAGAAGTTCTTGGGACACCTCATATGAAAGTTTTCTTAAAAATAACATCAAAAGCTATTATGAAAAAAACAATTTCATTTTTTATTGTTTTGTTAGCCTGTTTATTAATGACAGGATGTAGCTCTATAAAAGCCAAGCAGAACTTATACAAGTTCGCCAAATTCATGAATGAAGACTACTCCACTAGAGTCGCTGCCCAGGCTTGGTTAGCAGAAGAGCATTGGAAAAGAGGTCACCTCAAAAAAGCACTCACATTGGCAAATGAAGCACTGGAAATCGGCTTAAGGGAACATGGTGAAAGAAACTGGGCAACCCTGCATGCTATGCATATCAAAGGAATCACATTAAACAGTTTGGGCAAATACAAGGAGGCTGAATCGATCCTAACCAAAACACTGGCTTTGCGCAGGGAAGAGCAGGGATATAAGGAAGAATATACACTGCTGACCATGGTGTCATTAGCCGAAACATATCTCGGATTGGGAAAATTGAAAGAGGCAGACCAACTAACAACAGAATTGCTGAAAACCGCACTTGAAGAGCTAGGCGAAAAAGATCCCGTCACTCTTTGGGGCATGTCTTTAAAAGGCGCTGTCTATCGAAAGCAGGGCAAACCCAGAGAGTATGAAACCATCATGGCGAAAACAGTCAAACTGCGGATTGAAGTCTCCGGCAAGCAGGATCGGTCGACACTCTACGCAATGAACGGACTGGCTGTAGCAAATCTTGAAATGGGTAAAAGAAAAAAGGCGGAGCTGATCTACAAAAAAATCCTGGAATTATGGATGGAAAAATACGGTGAAAAACATAATGGGACACTTCTGGCGATGGCCAATCTTGCGTTTGTTTATGGAATCCAGGGCAAACTTGATGAAGCGGAAACATTATATCTGAAATCACTTAGAATCAGAAAAGATACCGTTGGAGAAAAACACTCTTTAACCCTGTGGAACATGATAAACTTTGCAAGAAATTATGAGGCTCAAGGTCGGTTCGATGAAGCAGAAGCAATGTGCAAAAAAGTGCTTCAACTTCGTCTGGAAGTTAGTGGCGAAAAGCACCCTGCCACTATCTTCTCAATGGTTGTACTTGCTGATCTTTATAAGTCCCGTGCTCAATTTGATAAAGCAGAGCCTTTATTAAAGAAAGCGCTAACTTTTCATCTTGAAGTGTTTGGCAAGGATCATACTGAAACAGCTGAAATATTTCATAGTTTATATGGGCTATACAGTAATCAGGGTCTTTCAATAAAGGCAGATGAATATTTGCAAAAAGCGTTGAATTCATGGCGTATTTCATTGGGTAAACAACATCCCAGAACTCTTTTAGTGATGGCAAATTCGACATTTTTTCATATTAGACAAAATGAATTTGAAAAGGCTGAAAATATTTTGGCAAAAACCATGGAACTCGCGAAAACAATCGATGAAGACAATCCTTATATTATTGATACTTGTCTTGATGCTAAAAATTTTATTTTTATAAAGAAAAAGCAATTTAAACAAGCAGAAAATATTTTTAAAATACGGGAAAAGAGAATCAAATCGAGACCTGGATATAAAGAAAAAAACTTCTGGTGGTTAGACCTAGGTTTTGCTTCCTTCTATATGGTTCAAGGGAAATACGAGCAAGCTGAACCCATATTAAAAAAAGTATTAACAAGATACAAGGAGATTTATGACATATCTCATCCCCAGTTAATTACCGTTATCCGATTATTAGCCAGATCATACCAGGAGCAGGGAAAAATCGATGAAGCGTCCGAAATGTGGTCAATATTTTTACGCAACAGCAACGACTATCTGGAAAAAGTATTGTGGGCGGCTTCCGAAGAGACCCGGCAATCATATCTGAACAATCAGACATGGGCTCAAAATAGTTATCTCTCTTTTCACTCGCAAAACAGGTCACCTCAGACTGCCCGGGAAACCCTTTACTACTCATTGACCCGTAAAGGGCTACTGCTGAAAATTTCCTCTGAAATAAAAGCAGTTTCAAAAGCGACTCGCAATCCAGAGATCAAAGATCTAGCAATTCGTTTGAGAGGTAAAAAACAAGCCCTGGCAAATCTCAGCCTGTCAGGTTCTGGGAAATTGAAGCCGGAGGATCATCTTCGCTATATCAATAAGTTGAATGAGGAGATGGGTGAGCTTGAATCCCAGCTGGGGAAAGTGGTAAAGCAGTACCAACTAAAAAAAACAAAGGTTATTCCGAAGATGGTCGTAAACGCATTGCCCAACGCATCAGTATTGGTCGATTACCTGATCTTCAGTGAACCAGAGAACATCATGGGGGACTATAAAAGCAGGGAGTTAATGGCGTTGGTGGTGAACAAACATCAATCACCCGCTATTCAACTGGTTCCATTGGGAGAGTATGGCTCGGTTAGTCAGCTTGTGATGAGCTTTAATGAAGAAATTAGCAATCCAGATGAATTTAATATCAAGGACATCAAAAAAACCGGTAAGGTATTGTACAACCGGCTTTGGAAACCGCTACTTCCCTATTTGGGAGATAAGAAGCAAGTCTACCTGGTACCTGATGGTGAATTGAACCTACTACCATTTTCAGCCCTGGTTCAGACCGATGGAAAGTATCTGCTGCAAAGCACGGAGCTCAATATTCTTTCTTCCTCTCGGGATATAGTGTTACAGAATTCAGAAAGATCTCAAAACCCTTCGGTCATTTTTTCGTCTCCTGCATACTCAACAGCGCTGGTAAAGAACGAGATATCAGAGACTCGTTCAATATCAAACGTTATCGCTCGAAATATGGCAGATCTCTATTTTTCACCACTTCCTGGAACCAAAGTGGAAGGGGAAAATATCAACAAAATGATCGCTGATAAGGGATTACAGTCAAATCTGTTTACAAATGAATCTGCATCAGAAAACAACCTAAAAACTGTTCAATCCCCTTATGTCCTGCACTTAGCCACTCATGGTTTCTTTCTGGATAATACGCCTCCGCCGGATCAAAAGGATGATCGACGCGCCGTCATCAACCGATCTTTCCGGGCAATTGAAAAAAAGGGAATACCCTTTATTATGAAAACCAAAAACCCCTTATTGAGAAGTGGTCTAGCCCTATCGGGTGCAAATGATGATATTACTGGAAAAAAGAAAGAAGATGAAACCGATGGAATTTTCACTGCCATGGAAGCACTTAGTTTGGAACTTTCTGGGACAAAACTGGTGGTCCTATCTGCCTGTGAAACCGGTATTGGTGAAATCAAAACGGGTGAAGGTGTCTACGGCCTGCGCCGTTCGTTTCAGGAGGCGGGCGCCCATTCCGTCATGTCAACACTCTGGACGATCAGCGATGAAGGCACACAGGTATTTATGAAAAAGTTCTATGAACGATTTTTAGACGGTGAAAGCCCGCAAAAGGCGTTACGCCAAGTACAACTCGCTTCCATCAAAGACGAAGAGTGGAGTCACCCTTTCTATTGGGCCCCATTTGTGATGGTGGGGAAGGATTAGACGTTTTTAGTAAACCATTCAATCGATGTTAAAAAATTCATAGCTGGAGATCTTCCATGATCATTAAAGATTTAAATCCATATTATTCGCTCTTTTCAGAATATACCGAATTAAGAATGCAGGAGAATCGTGCTTTAAAAATTATGGCTGTTAATGGGGACTTGCTAGGTAACAGCAAAGAAACGAAAAGTGGCGTTTCCGCACGAGTATATAAAAACGGTGCCTGGGGTTTCGCTTCCAGTCCTATGTTGACAGATCAAGATATTAAAAACGTAATTCGTTCGGCTCTTGATAACGCATTTTTGTTAGATGAAAAAGAAAACAAAAGAAAACCAGCTCTTCCTTTTGCTAAAAAATACGAACATATAGATTTCTCAACTAAAAAAGCAAAGTATTCTCAAAAGGAGCTGATTGATTTTGTAAAATCGATTGATACGTATATTAATATGCATTTCCCAAGACTTGCTTCTCGAACCGTTGTATTAAATAGTCTGGATATGGAAAAATCCATCATTACAGCTGATCATTCAAACTCTTATTCAATGATTCCGAGATCATTACTGTATGTTTCAATGACAATGAACGATCATCAGGGAGTTCCCATTGAACTCTATGAAGCATTTGGGGGCAGAGGGCAAATTGAGGATATCTTTTCCACGTCAAATGCATTAGCGCCAAAAATTGATCAACTTTATCATCATCTGGAACAGAAAGTAAAAGGTGTTTCCCCTAGAGCTGGTATTGCTAATTGCATAATGGATGCTGATTTAGCAGGCATTTTAGCCCATGAGGCCATCGGCCATACAACAGAGGCAGATTTGGTTCTTGCCGGATCGGTCGCGGGCGATAACCTGAATAATCAGATTGCCGCTCCGATGGTCAATTTAATAGATTTTGCGAATACCGCGTTTGGAGAGATCTGTCCGGTTCCTGTTTATGTGGATGATGAAGGTGTTGAAGCAAAAGACGTTGTATTGATTGAAAATGGCATCCTAAAATCATTTATGCATAACAAAGATAGCGCTAATCATTTCAAGGTGACCCCCACCGGAAACGCCAGAGCATTTGGATTCTACGACGAACCACTCATTCGGATGAGAAATACAGCCATCCTGCCTGGAAACGATAAATTAGAGGAGATGATTCAGTCAATTGATGATGGATATTATTTAATGAGATCGAGTAATGGGCAAGCGGATTCAACAAGCGAGTTTATGTTTGGGATTGTTTTGGGATATGAGATTAAAAATGGTAAAATTGGGGCTGCTATTAAAGATACAACTATTTCTGGGGTTGCGTTTAACATGCTTAAAACAATCACAATGATCTCAGATGATATGTCATGGGGTTGCGCAGGTATGTGTGGAAAAAAGCAGTGGATTCCGGTGGGAATGGGTGGACCCGCAATCAAATGTCAAATCAACATAGGAGGGAAATAGAAATGGAAAACAGAGAAATTGCAGATTTTGGCGTTGATTGTCTGTTAAAAGCCGGATTTGAAAAAACTCAATGTGATTTAATTGCGACGGAGAAAAAAGAGATCTACATTGAAAATGGTAAAGTCAGTTTGTTAAGAACCATTTTTGATTTTAAACTACAGCTAATGGGAATTAAGGAAGATAAAAGAGGTGTTATTTCTATCAATAAACTGGATGATGTTTCAATAAAAAAAGCAGTTGAAGATCTACTAGAAATGGCAAATGCCTCTCAACCAGATCCTGATAATGATATCGCCCCCAAAGAAAAGACTTTAAGTTTGAGTAAAGGACCGGAAACCGGAGATACCGGTTTGATGTATGACCGATTGAAAGCATTTCTACATTATCAGGAAAAACATTATCCGAATACGATGATAGAAGAAGGAGGTCTCGAACATAACTTAACCAAACACTACTATTCAAACTCAAATGGGAGTCGGTTGTTTTCTCAAATAGGAAAATATGATTTTCACTTTACGTGTACATCCAAAAAGGGTGCGCAGACATCATCATTTGATTATACAGGGTTTTCGGCAGGAGATTTGAGTCGGGAGTTAATTGAATGCTCAAATGTTGATTTAATATTACGTAACTCATCTAATTCTATTTGTACCCAACCCTTTCCTGAGAAAATAGTGGGTGATATAATCGTCACACCGATGTCAGTCAGTGATGTCCTCTATTTTGTTGATAGAAGCATAGAAGAACACAGCCTGATTAGCGGTACTTCTATTTATAAGGAAAAACTAAATCAGTCCATCGCTTCACCGCTTTTAACTATCCACTCTCTTCCCATGGATAATAAATTGATAGGTGGATATCATTTTACACCGGATGGATTTGCTGCAGAGAACTCAACTTACATCGACAAAGGAGTTTTAAAAAACTTTATGCTAGGGTTAATCGCTTCAAACAAAACAGACAAGCCATTAAGCCGAAATAGAGGAGGATCAATCGTCGTAGAACCTGGAAGCACATCGCTAAAGGATATGATCAAATCCGTTGACAAAGGGATCTTACTGGGACGGTTTTCTGGTGGAGAGCCTTCGGAGAACGGGGATTTTTCAGGCGTCGCTAAGAATAGTTTTTTGATTGAGGATGGTAAAGTCAAACATGCCCTCAGTGAAACAATGATCTCCGGAAATTTTGCAAATTTAATCAATGAGATTAAATCGATATCTAAGGAGCAGATTGATTACGGTTCAGATATTATTCCATGGATTCAAGTGGGAAATATTACAATTTCAGTATCTTAGATGGCAGGTTTGGAGCTAAATGGTGAAGTTTAGATAAAGCTAAAACCTTATGCTGTCTACTATGGGTAATTTTCATCGCTTCGATAATGACTAGCGGCAGCACACAAACTTATGTTTCATTTTATTCAAAAGTAAACCCGCCTAAAAGTGCCAAGGAAGCACTTTTCTATTCCTTGACACGAAAAGGGCTTCTTCTGAAATTAAAGCAGTTACAAAAGAGAACCAAGTCAACCATCACTATTTTCTTTTAAATTGATTGGTAGATGAGATTCGTTAAACAGAACCGTTGATACTATACCAAGCTGGTACTTGCTCTACCAGTATAGAAAGCTCCATTTAGATTAAACTTACCGCTTCAAAGACATAATTTTATTTTCTACCATGTGCTCGGCAAATTCATCATATCCATTTTCCCTGATCATTTCGATACAAGCGCTTCGATTGGATCTAAAAATAAAACCAATCATCCTGGCAATTAAATTATTATATTTTTTACATTCATTGGGATCGGTAAATGTTTGACATTCAGCGCAGCTGGTCAGGTTGTTTTCCATACAGCAGGTCCTGATTTTACACCATCCTGCCTTTTCATTTTTTTCACAGCCTGGACACTTCCCTTTCAAATAGGCCTTGCACGCTCCGTAACCTTTGCCGTATTAACTAATATCGTCGCTTTTATGCCGTTGATGTTTGTTGAAGGCATGATGGGACGCGTATTTGCTCAACTTCCCTTTGTAGTTATTACCGTATTTGCTATCTCCCTGGTGGAATGCCTTTTTATTCTTCCATGTCACCTTAGCCATAAACAAATACAGAACCTAAGGGTCCATTCGGATTTATTTACCGTGGTCAGCAATGGTTTAGTAATAAATTTGAACAAGCTGTAAAAAAGCTATATGGTCCCCTGCTGAAGCTGACTTTGAAAAACCGCTATATTGTGATTGCCGTTGGACTGGCAACATTGATCACCGCCGCCGGGTATGCGGGAAGTGGTCGTATGGGATTCGAACTCTTTCCCAGTGTTGAATCCGACTCTGCCTACGCCGGTATCGAATTACCAGTCGGAACTCCATCCAGTAATATTTCTGTTGTGCTTAATCGGGTTGTTGATGCGGCCAAACAGGTGGTCGCATCCAGCGGTGGTGACCAACTATCACAAGGAATTTTTGCTCGAGTTAATGAAAACAGTATCGCTGTAGAAATTTTCCTCACTCCGGCCGACCAACGCCCTTTAAACACAACTGAAGTCACCAATATGTGGCGTCAGGCCAGTGGAGAAATCCCCGGATTGGAAAGCATCTCATTTGAATCCGACAGAGGAGGTCCGGGAAATGGCAAAGGATTAACAATTGAACTCAGTCACCGAAATATCGACCAGTTGAACCAGGCAGCGGCTGAACTGGACACTGCTATCTCCTTTTTCAATCAAGTGAAGGATGTAGATGATGGATCTGCAGCTGGCAAACAGCAGTTTGATTTCAGCATGACGCCAGAAGGAGAACGGTTAGGCTTCACTGCAATGTCAGTTGCGACACAGATCAGGAATGCCTATTACGGGATTGAAGCACTGAATTTGCAGCGGGGGCGAAATGAGGTGAGTGTACGTGTTCGTCTACCTGAATCCGAACGGGTTTCAGAGTTTTCATTTAATAGTTTCATCGTACGCACAGATGATGGGACTGAGGCCCTGCTAAAAGATGTGGTCAATATTAAACACGGCCGTGCCTACACAACAATTAAACGACGTGCAGGTCGACGAACCATGTCCGTCACCGCCGATGTCACTCCCCGTTCAGCCGCAAATAACGTATTAACCAATGCTCAACAGGATTTACTGCCACAGCTGTTAAAAAAGTATCCGGGACTTTCATATAGTTTCGAAGGACGACAAGCTGAGATGCGTGACAGTGTTTTCAGTCTGGTGGTGGGACTGGGTGGAGCGTTAATGCTCATATATGCCTTATTAGCCATTCCTTTTCGCAGTTTTCTTCAACCATTAATTATCATGATCTCTATCCCTTTTGGATTTGTGGGTGTTATACTCGGTCATCTGGCATTGGGATATTCTCTATCAGTGATGACTCTATTTGGATTTGTTGCCCTGTCTGGAGTCGTGGTTAACGACTCATTGATCATGATTGACACCGTAAATAAACAGGTTGCAGCTGGATTATCCCACAGGGAAGCCATTTATCAGGCAGGTATTATCCGGTTTCGACCGATCTTGCTGACAACAATTACTACATTCTGTGGTTTGGCACCCATGGTTTTCGAAACCTCGCGTTCAGCACAGTTTATGATCCCCATGGCAGTATCATTAGGGTTCGGTATTCTTTTCGCAACATTTATCACACTGATACTGGTGCCGAATCTCTATATGGTTATTGAAGATGTCAAAGGAATATTCCACGTTGGGACTAAGTCTGAAAGGAAGGATCTTGCTACGGTATAAACCTAACGAGAACGCAACAAAAAGCCAAACACTACCGAAGATCAATATAAATTCATACATGGCGGTGTTTGGCAAATACAAATTTTGAGGAATTTACAAGGCATTAAAATGGCTTATTTTCCCTATACCTTTTTTGCCAGGCACTCATTTGAATATACTTCAGACTCTCTTCACCTTTCTCATATTTCATATAAATCCAGCCTTCACACCACTCCGAGAGTTCTTTCAGCTTGGCCGCATAATCCCGTCCAAATTCACAGTCTTTTTTGTGTATCTCACGCCAAAGCTCATATTCAAGTCCCAATAGCCATTCAGTCTGGTAGAATTCGATGCTGATTTTCAACATCAATTCTGCAAGTTGTTGGGGAACCCCCTTCATAATTTTGTCTCCGTATCCCAATTTAATCATTTACATTTACAACTATAACAATTACCCAAAACCCATTGGATTGTCAATATACTCTGATAAGCATAATGCCAATCCCTACTGACAAATACAAAATCTTATTGATCCCCAACAAAAAAAGATCGAAACGTATTTTCATCCTGAGCCAAAGCTGCATCAATTTTTTTCACCATTATCTCTTTGGATTCTGGTAGCCTTCCCTCGACATTAATATAATTGCTATAGTGATCACTGGCTAAATATGAATCAACATTCAGACCCTGAATAATTGCTTTTGTTTCCTCAAGTATTTGATGAGGTCCCAGCATTTCAAATCTTTTTTCCATCACATCATCGAGGAGTGCCGTGTTCTTTTTGGGCACAAACGTACGCAATCTGATAAACGTTGGCGATATTTCATTCAAGACCCGTACGGTCTCTTTTACATGTTGGTGAGTTCGCTCTACTCCGCCAATCCCGAGAATCACGTACAGACTTAACTCAATCCCCGCTTCCATGGTATATTTTCCAGCCGCAATCGTTTTTAAACTGTTTGTGCCTTTTTTAATGCGTTCTAAAACCACATCATCCCCGGACTCCATACCGACATGAATCCTTGAAAGACCGGATTCCGCCAGTTTTTTCATCTCTTCCGGACCTTTTTTATAGATGTACTGGGATGATCCATACACCGTAATTCTTTCAAGATTCGGAAAAACCTCCCTGGAAAACGAACAGATCTCGCACAGTTCGTCGGTTTTCATGGCGATGCTATTGCCTGCTGGAAAAAACAGGGTTTGCACACTCTTTCCGTAGTCATCGGCTGCCTCCTGTATGTCTTGCTTGATTTCAGCTACATCACGAACTTTGTATTTGATTCCATTTTTATAAACCAGACAAAAGGTGCACCGATTATGCGGGCACCCGACGGTTGCTTGAACAAGCAAGGAATTAGCCTCACTGGGAGGACGGTAAATGGGACCTTCGTAGCGCATGAACAATCGTTTTTGGGGTTAGTCTAAAAGAGAATCGGCAAATACGCGCGCCGAAAACGGCTGAAGGTCGTCAATAGCCTCACCCACACCAATATAATACACCGGAATCTCAAATTCGTTGACAATTCCAATAACCACACCCCCTTTGGCAGTTCCATCCAGTTTGGTAATAATGAGTCCATCCAGTCCAATTAACGCGGAAAATTCTTTGGTCTGCATAATCGCATTCTGCCCTGTATTTGCATCCAGCACCAGGATTGAAGCATGGGGAGCATCTGGAATTATTTTTTTAATCACCCGCTGCATTTTGGAGAGTTCTTCCATCAGGTTCTTTTTGGTATGCAGTCGCCCAGATGTATCACACAAAAGAATATCGTATTTTTCCGCAACTGCTCTTTCAACTGCCTCATACATGGTTGCAGCGGGATCTGAATCCACCGCTTTTGCCACCATATCGACTTCTGCTCTTTGGCACCATTCATCCAACTGATCTATCGCCGCTGCTCTAAACGTATCACCAGCAGCAACCAATACCTTTTTGCCTTCATTCTTAAATTTTGCGGCCATTTTGCCAATGGAGGTCGTTTTTCCCACACCGTTAACACCGACAAACAGGTAAACAGTTGGACCCGAATCCGCCACCGGTAGTTGAAAATCACTGCGATCCAAAATACCGGAAATAACTTTTTTAACCGTTTCAATCGCTTCGGCTTGGGTCTTGATTTCCAGATCGTCAAACTGCTTTTCGACAATCTCTATGATCTTACCGGCAGTTGCAGAACCCAGATCAGCGGCCAAAAGGCTCTCTTCCAGATCATCCAGAAAATCATCATCAATCGCATCTTCACCAGACAGATCCATCAGATTTCCAACAAACAACTGTTTTGTTTTAACCAGACCTTTTTTTATTTTTTTAAAAAATGACCCTTTTCCTGAACTTAACTCTTCTGGTACAGCGATCTCTTTTACCAGTACAACATCTTTTTCTTTAATTTCCTGTTCAGCAGACTCAATCTCTTTTACAATCTCTTTTTCTGTCTCATCCGCTTGTTTTTTCTTGATTTTTAATTCTTTTTTCTCTTCTCTTTTCTTTTTGTTAAAAAACATTAGCTGGTTATGGGTTTATTATTATTTTCAACTTTGGTTTAAAACCGGTATTAAAATATCTCATTCGCTTGTAATGTGATAGAGAACGATAGCAAGTAAATAACGAAACCCGTTCCATTGAGGCGACATCATGATAACCATTAAGTTACAAGTCTTGATATTATATTGAATACATTGATAAATTTGTAATTTTTTATTCTCCGTAAATTGGGGGTATCCTTATTTACGAAAATACTGCTTTGGATGAGGTCAAAGATTATGAAGCATTTTCAGCAACTTAAGCATCTGATTAGATACATAAATCCTTTGAATGTCGATAAACTTAATTCTATTTAAGATACTCTTTGTTGTTCATTCGATCAAGCTTAGTTATCTCATTTTTACCCGTCGAAAGTATACTTTTGATAAGCTTTTTCTTTATTACATCTTGCAGAAAAGCTATTTTTTTATCAGAATTATAGATGTTTTCCTGATCATGAGATTTTGATTAGAAAAAAAACTGAATTATGAAAGAATTAATAGCCAGCAGGTTGCGTATATTTAAGTGCAAGCGATCAATCCCATTTAAGTCTGGTTTATTCTTTGATAATAATATTATGACGGCAAACGACTGGCAACTAAATATATGTCTAATCCAAAACGGCTTGAAACCCGTTATCTAAACCTTATCAATCAGATCTGCAAGTTGCTGAACTCTAGTGGCGACTTAATGCGCAATATGAATATGGTTCTGATCATGCTGCAGGAGTATTTACCTATTCGTAATCCTTGCCTGCTGATACGGGATACAGTGATTAATAAATACTTTATTGATCTGGCGCCGGAAATATCAGAAGACGATAAAAACCGCTGGAATAAAAAAACCGCTTCCGGAAAGGGAATGCCAGGACTTTTCATGCAACATCAGATGGTACTTAGTCCGGATGAACCGGATTATTTGGACCTCCCCTGTTCAGAGGAGGTCAGTCAAAACCATATTGCCAGAATCATCCGACCGGTGACTTATCAACAACAGCATTTGCCACTTTGCATATTCAGTGTCATGGTTACTCAATCCGATCAGTTAAATGAAGTCGATAAAATCATTCGATTTATCTCGGATATGCTTGCTGTGAGTATGATCGCCAGAGGGTTTCCTGTTTCCCTGATTCAGGATTCGGCTATCGAAGAAAATGAAATTCCCCGAATCATCGACAACATCATCGGGCAGAGTGAAAATATGAAAAAACTGGCGGAAATTGTTAAGAAAGTGGCCGCCAGCAAAGCTACAGTTATGATCCACGGGGAAAGCGGTACCGGAAAAGAGCTGTTGGCAAAAGCCATCCACAATAACTGTCTGCATCGCAAAGCTCCGTTTATCGGGATTAATTGTGCGGCACTGTCCGAAAATTTGTTGGAAAGTGAACTGTTTGGGCATGAAAAAGGTTCGTTTACGGGTGCTACCGGTGCGAGAAAAGGTCGTTTCGAAATGGCAGACGGGGGGACCCTGTTTCTGGATGAAATTGGTGATACTTCACTGGGTTTCCAAACCAAGATCCTTCGAGTCCTCCAGGAAGGGCAATTCGAAAGATTGGGAGGAAACCGGACGATTAATGTGGATGTCCGTATTGTCTGCGCCACCAATATAAACCTGGAACTCGCCGTTCAAAACGGTACTTTCCGGGAAGATCTATACTACCGGCTTCATGTGGTCAAATTAGAGCTACCACCTCTTAGAGACCGTAGATCAGATATTCCTTTATTAGTAAACTACTTTATCGATAATTTGAATCAGGAATCAAATTCTCAAATCAAGATTCGCCCGGATGATATGAAAGCATTGGAATCGATGAATTGGCCGGGTAACATCAGGGAACTGGAAAATGCAATCCATTCAGCATTTCTAATGGAGAAAAATAACTATCTCCATTTTGAAAAACAGCTCAGCTCTTCTTTCTCCGTCAAAGAACCTTCATCTCCCCGACAGGAAACCGCCCACTCAAAGGTGACACCTGTTAGAAACGGTATAGAATCAGAAGAGATTGAAATGATAGTAAAGGCACTTGAACATTCCAGAGGAATCCAGAAAAAAGCAGCAGAGATATTGGGAATCAGTCTCAGACAATTGAGATATCGTATAAAAAAATACGATATTATTGTCAGAAAACTAAAACACAATTAAAGTCATCAGCAAAACGGATAAAATTCTCCTATCGGATCCATTTACCTGATTTTAAAACTTGCATTGGACGCAACTCATGTTAACAAGATTGTTTATTCAAAATCTAGCCACTGTCAAAAAACAGGTTATCGAATTTGGTAACGGATTCATTGCATTAACCGGAGAAACCGGTGCGGGGAAATCGATTATCATTAAATCTATCAACCTGATTCTGGGAGAAAAATGTTCAAAAGATTTAATTCGTGCAGGAGAGAAATCACTCTCAGTTGAAGCTGTCTTCAAAATTAAAAATAATACACCCGTCATCGAAATTCTGAAAAGTCTTGATATTGAGCACGATGGTGATATCACTATCCGCCGAAAAGTTCATGGATCAGGCAAGAACTCTGTTTTTATCAACGATTATTCATTAAAACTTAACAGTTTAGCCCGACTAGGACCTCTTTTAGTTGACATTCATGGACAACATTCGCAACAGGCTCTGCTACAAACCGCAACCCATGTGGATTATCTTGACCAGTTTGCCGGATCACGTGATCAGGTCAAAGAGTTCCAGCTAAAATATCAGAGCCTTGCTCTGAAGAAAAAACAGAAAAAAGAGTTGGAACAGGATGCATCTGATCGGACTCGAAAAGTGGATTTCATCCAGTTTCAAATCGATGAAATAGAAAAAGCGAACTTTACCCCGGATGAAGAGCACGAACTAAATACAGAATTCAACCTGCTTAATAACAGTGAGCAAATCATTGAAACTCTCTCCCCTATAGCAGAATGGACCTCCCAACCGGATTCTCCTTTAAACAGAATGTCAGTTGATATTCACCCGTTAGCTGGGATCGAATCCATTTCACCCCCATTGCAAAATGCCATAAAAGAGATTCAAAGTGGAATGATTACATTGCAGGAAGCAACAGTAGATATCAATCAATATCTGGATACGCTGGAAGTCAACCCCGCGAAACTAGAACAAATTAATGACCGATTGTCCGAATTGGATAAACTAAAAAGAAAATATGGTTCAACCATTGAAGAGATCGATACATTTAGGCAAAACCAACTGGAAGAGTTGGAACGATTGGAAAATCTGGAAATTAATTTCAAGGATCTGGAAAAAGAAATAGCAGAACTCGATACTGAACTTCAGAATCTGGCATCAACGATTTCGAAACAGCGTTTATCCAAACAACCGGAATTTGAAAAACATGTTCTTGATAATTTAAAGGAGCTGGGCCTGGAAAGAAGCTTATTTGCGGTGAGCATCAAGCCACTACCGGTTTCTGAAAATTCGAAACAAACCTTTACAGCCAAAGGGATGGATCAGGTTGAATTTTTGATTACCACTAATCCGGGAAATCCCTTAAAACCGCTGGCAAAAGTAGCATCAGGCGGCGAGATTTCACGAATAATGCTTGCTATCAAAACCACCCTGAATGAGGATATTTCTTTAGGAACGATGGTCTTCGATGAAATTGACTCTGGAATCAGCGGTCAAGTTGCAGAAATCGTTGGATACAAACTTAATGAACTGGGAAATCAACGTCAGATTATCTGTATTACCCATTCTCCACAAATTGCATCCAAAGCCCATTCTCATTTTAAAGTTGCTAAGAGTTTCGAAGACAATTCCAGCTATACCGAAATAAGTAAACTCAGTCAAAAAGGACGCACTGAGGAAATCGCCCGTTTCTTGGGAGGAAATAAAATCACCCAAAAAACACTGGCAGTCGCTAATGATTTAATCACAAACAAACGTTAAAAAAATGGAGATTTTTTCTCAGAAATTCCTCATCATATTTGTTATCATCATTTTTCTGGTCATCTTGAAAGCCAGAAGAAAAAAGCCGACCAATATCAGCGAAGGAAGGCATATTACGGTGATTGGAAAGTGCTTAACGACTTATCTTTCTAAGGAGACACCGTTGATCTGTCTACTGGAGGAAGATAAAAAATTTGGCGAGGATTTTTTATATAAAGAAATCCCTTCACTACCACATAATGAAACGTGTAAATGCCTGCTGAAACCGATTATCCATCAGGGAGAGGATCTGTTTAAAAAGAAGGAAAAGCAGGAACCCGTCTACTCGTCTGATATTGGAGACCTTAAACGGACGGATGCCAGATATTATAAATACATCCTGATCTGTAATCATCCAGAAGCAACTGAAGAGCTGATACAAAAATACGAGGAGTTGGCTGAGGTAATTTCAGTCACGCCAGAAATAAAGAAAGAGATTGTTGAAAAACTGAGTCAGTAAATGGGTTAAAGCCCAAAAACATCTGAAAGATAATTTTTGGGGTTCTGTGGAACACCGTTAATCAATATCTCATAATGTAATCTGGAACCGGTGGTTCTCCCGGTGTTACCTGCCTGAGCTATTATTTTACCCTTTCTGACAATATCCCCTACACTGACTTCAAATTTGGCAATATGTCCATATTTGGTCATAAATCCATTACCATGATCCAGCATCAACTGATTGCCCAATTCATCATTTCTTTCAATTGAAAATACAATTCCATCCGCCGGAGAGTATATGGGATGAAAATTAGGCGTTGTGATATTGATGCCATACTCTGGTTTGATTTCTCCGGTAAACGGATCATTGCTCAATCCATATTCGCTGACCAGATAACCTTTTACCGGCCGGCCTGTGGGAATATAAGTTAACGGGTTTTTCTGTTCGTGGTAGAATTTAGAAAGATTCTCGAAACGAATCTCCTGCTCATATTTAAGCTCTGTATCAATTTCAGGCAGCTCAGACGTAATCGTATCAAGAATGCTACCTTTAGATGCCAGTCTAGCTGTTTCCTTATTTCTTTGATTTTTTTGCCATTC
>Ga0307989_1000999_pt1 | contig 16275 bp, 16 predicted proteins | sample EllFjometagen185_FD_203164 | JGI IMG/M metagenome (GOLD analysis project Ga0307989, IMG submission 203164) | Marine microbial communities from Ellis Fjord, Antarctic Ocean - #185 | ecosystem: Environmental > Aquatic > Marine > Unclassified | place: Southern Ocean | collected 2014-10-08
ATGGAAAATTTGCTGGAACTTGTGCTAGTCAAAACCCTCATTTAAATAAAGAAGGAGAATCTTGCGGTTATTGCGGTAAAATTCCTGATCATAAATGTACAAGAGAATAATAAATGGCTGAATACTTATTTATTGCTTTTATAGTAGTTTTTTGTATTCAATTTATTTATTTTATTTTCATATTTGGCTCCTTTGCTTTTCGTAAAAATACACTCTTAAAAAGTAACTTTAATCAACCTATTTCTGTATTAATTTGTGCAAAAAATGAAGCTGAAAATTTATTAAAGAACCTTCCTTTTTTACTGAAACAACATTATAAAAACTTTGAATTAGTTCTAATAAATGACTGTTCAAATGATGCTACCTTAGACGTTTTTAAAAAATTCAAAAAAGAATTTCCTTCTAAAATAAAAATTGTTGATGTAAAAACCAATGAACAATTTTGGGGTAGCAAAAAATATGCACTTACTCTAGGTATTAAAGCTGCTAGCTATGAACATTTATTATTTACCGATGCCGATTGTAAACCTGTTTCAGAAAACTGGATTTCAGAAATGGCGAACAATTTTAACGAAAAACATCAATTAATTTTAGGCTATGGGGCTTATAAAAAATTAGAAAAATCTTTTTTAAATAAATTAATTAGGTTCGAAACACTTTTAACAGCAATTCAATATCTTTCGTATTCAAAAATTGGGATTCCCTATATGGGTGTTGGTAGAAATTTAGCGTATACTAAAACCATGTTTTTTAGTGTAAATGGTTTTGTAAATCATATGAAAATTAAATCGGGTGATGATGATTTATTTATAAACCAAGTTGCTTCTAAAACTAATACTGCTACTTGTTATTCTCAAAATAGCTTTACAGAATCTAATCCTAAAATTACTTTTAAGGAGTGGATTCAACAAAAAAGAAGGCACGTTTCAACGGCTTCACACTATAAAAAATTTCATAAACTATTATTAGGTTTATTTTACAGCTCACAAATTCTATTTTGGGCTTTTAGCATTATTTTATTTAGTATACTATACAAATGGGAATTAGTACTAATTGTAATTTTTATTCGTTTAATAATTCAATATAGCATCATTTGGTATTCTGCAAAAAAATTGAATGAAAAAGATTTAATACTACTTGCACCTTTTTTAGAGTTATTTTTAATTATCATACAAATGTTTATCTTTATCAAAAATCTTATTTCAAAACCTACACATTGGTAAAAAAAAATATTGATATCATAGATTTAATTGAGAAAGCTAGAAAAAAAGATCAAAAAGCTTTTAACACATTATTAAACACCTATTGGAGTGACGTTTATAGATTCCAATTTTTAAAAACTGAAAATGAAGATGAAGCTGAAGATATAACCATCAAAACATTTTCAAAAGCATTTGATAAAATTCATTTATACAACGAACGCTATAATTTTAAAACTTGGTTGATTTCCATTTCAAAAAATATATTTCTAGATCACCTAAGAAAACAACGTACAGAAACAATTTCAATAAATAAAAAAGAGTCTGAAGCTTATAAAATTTCAGATGAAACACCTTCAGCTGAAGATCAACTAATTATTGAACAAAATTTAGTACAGTTACGAAACTACATTAAACAATTAAAGCCTCATTATCAGGAAATTATAAACCTTAGGTATTTTAGAGAAATGAGTTATAAAGAAATAGCCGATACTTTAAATCAACCCATGAATAATATCAAGGTAAAATTATTAAGAGCTAAAAAATTATTAGCAGAAATTATTAAAAACCCTTCAGAAAATTGATTTCTCAAAAATTAAGCTGGTTAAAAAAATTAGGACCTGGCTTACTTTTTGCTGGTGCGGCAATAGGTGTTTCGCATTTGGTACAATCTACTAGAGCTGGTGCTGATTTTGGTTTTGGACTTGTTTGGGCTTTAGTTTTAATACATATTGTTAAATATCCTTTTTTTCAATTCGGTCCGCGTTATGCAACTGCAACTGGTGAAAGTTTATTAGATGGCTATAAAAGGTTAGGAAAAGGTGTCCTCCTCACCTATTTTATCTTAAACTTAGCAACTATGTTTACCATACAAGCAGCTGTTACCATAGTTACTGCTGGCTTAGCTGCTAATTTATTTGGCATTACAACAAACCCTATTATTTGGAGTGTTATTATAACATTAATTTGTGTTACGTTGTTAATTATTGGAAAATATAAATTACTTGATAATTTGATGAAAATTATCATTATCACATTAACTTTAAGTACTATTATTGCATTAATTATTGCAACTATCCACAAAGATTCTACATACAATTTTACTCAAATACTTCCAGAAGGAAGCATTGAAGTTGGTTTTTTAATTGCCTTCTTGGGTTGGATGCCTGCACCTTTAGATGTTTCTATTTGGCAATCACTTTGGGCCATTGAAAAACAAAAAGATAAAACCGTAAAATTTAATACCAAACAAGCTATTTTAGATTTTAATATTGGGTTTATTGCAACCTTATTTTTGGGTATTTGCTTTGTTTCATTAGGTGCAATTGTTATGTTTAATTCTGGCGAAACCTTTAGTGGAAGTGCTGTACAGTTTTCTCAACAATTAATTTTGCTCTACACAAAAAATTTAGGTCCTGAAATGTATATTTTTATTGCTGCTGCTGCTTTCACAACTATGTTTAGTACTACAATTACAACCTTAGATGCTTCACCTAGAGCTATGACAAAAACATTTCACTTACTTACCAACAAATCTTATAAAAATATGTATTGGTTTTGGATTAGCTTTCTTGCTATTGGAACTATTGCAATTTTACTTTTCTTTATGTCGGAAATGGGTGTTCTAATTAAAATTGCAACAATTCTATCTTTTTTAACTGCGCCATTTTTCGCAATCATTAATTACACATTAATTTCAGGAAAACACACTCCTGCTAAATGGAGACCATCACTACAACTTAAAATTCTAAGTTGGTTTGGAATATTATTTCTTATAGGTTTTAGCATTTGGTATCTTTTTAGTTTATAATTCTTTGTACTTTTGCAATCAATTTTATTGAAATGAGCGAAGAAACAATTACATCTAAAATACAAAAACCAAAATGGTTGCGCGTAAAGCTTCCTGTTGGTAAAAAATACACTGAATTAAGAAATATTGTAGATAAATATAAATTAAACACAATTTGCACAAGTGGAAGTTGCCCTAATATGGGAGAATGCTGGACTGAAGGAACTGCAACTTTTATGATTTTAGGTAATATTTGTACGCGTTCTTGTGGATTTTGTGGTGTAAAAACTGGCAGACCCGAAACTGTTGATTGGGAAGAACCTGAAAAAGTAGCACGTTCAATTCAATTAATGAAAATTAAGCATGCTGTAATTACTTCAGTAGATAGAGATGATATTAAAGATGGTGGCTCTATTATTTGGGCAGAAACTATTAATGCCATAAGAAGAGCAAATCCAAATACAACACTAGAAACTTTAATTCCTGATTTTCAAGGGAATAAAACTAATATTGACAGAATATTGGCTGTTGCACCAGAAGTGATTTCACATAATTTAGAAACCGTTAGACGTTTAACACGTGAAGTTAGAATACAAGCACGTTACGATCGTAGTTTAGAGGTTTTAAAGTATATGAAAGATCAAGGACAAAAAAGAACTAAATCAGGGATTATGCTTGGCTTAGGTGAAACTGAAGCTGAAGTTATTGAAACTATGCAAGATTTAGCAAATGCTAAAGTTGATGTTTTAACAATTGGTCAGTACTTACAACCAAGCAAAAAGCACTTACCTGTAATTGAATTTATTACACCCGAACAATTTGATAAATACAAAGAAATTGGTATGGAAATGGGGTTTAAGTATGTTGAAAGTGGTGCATTAGTACGTTCTTCATACAAAGCACAGAGACACTTAGTTTAAAACTAAACTTATACTTATTTTTTCAAACCAATAGGTTTAGCATCAAGGTTCCATTCGTTCTTTATTGCTAAACCTAAATGTTTCATAGCTGTCGCTGCAACATCAATCACATTTACAGGCTCTTTAATTTCACCTTTTTTAGTACTTTTACCTGAAGCTATAAAGAAAATTGTTGTGTGCTCAGGAATATTTTTCCCATGTCCAAATTCACTACCTCCGTGATCTGTTGACAATAAAATTAACCAGTTTTCTTTTTTATAATTTTTTCTACTTTTAAGCGCCTTCATTATTCTTCCAACTTGCTCATCAATAGTTTCAATAGATTTTACATATTCTTTTACTGTTGAGCTGTAACCATACTTATGCCCTGCATGATCCACATCATCTAAATGAACAAACATTGCATCTACTTCCTTATTTATTAAGTTATCAATAACACTTTTAGTTACTGTCTCGTCACTTTTAAAAGTTTTAAAAACATCTGCATCTCCTTCCTGCAAAATTTTATGAAGTGGATCCCAATGTATAATGGAATAGGTTTTAAAATCTGGATTTTCTTGTTTTAACCTTCTAAAAAAATGAGGATATTCTTTAATATTAGGATTTTTGTAGCTATTAGAAATAACATTATGCTTGTTATGCCACACTCCTGTTAGCATACCTGTCCAACAAATACCACTACTACTTATTTCATCTGTTTTTGCTTTAAAACTATAAGCTCCCTTTTTCCAAAGCTTATCTATATTTTTAGTATTTGCTTGTAAAAGTACATCTGGTCTACACCCATCTATACCAATTATTAGAACTTTATTTTTATTTTGGGAAAATCCTAATACTGTTATTAAAAGCAATAAACTAACCAATAATCTTATTTTCATTTCTTTAACTTTTTATTATGCAAATTACAATTTTATATTAACCTTTTATTAACAACCACTCATTATTTATGGCATAAAAATTGTAATAATAAAGTTGAAGCAAAGATCTTGCAAACTTTGTTTTCATTATGTAAATTTTGAGTTAATTGACAAAAAAAAGCGCTTTTGAAGCGCTTTTTTTTGTCAATAATACTATGATAACTTTTACTTAATCAACTCTCCATTTTCAAGTAAAATATCATACACATAACCATATCCAAAATCTTTATCTAAAGTAATTGTACCTTTAAAGGTAACAGTATCACCAACTTTAATTAACTCATTAGTTGTAACTGTTAAACTTTTTTTATCTTCAAATTGCGTACCATCAACAATATGAATCCAATTCTTATCCAAAATACCATTATTTACTTTTACAACTTTACCTCTTACCGTAATATTTTTTTTACTATAAGATTTTTTATTTGAAAATATTGACTCCAATGTTGTTCCTCCTTTTGGTTGCTCAATTTTTATTAAATCTTCTATAACTTTATTAATAGTAGTATGAGGATTTTTTTTATCCATTACTGTAATTTCCTCAGTAGGTCTAATTCCCTCCGCAAAAGTGATTAAATCAAATGTTTTTCCTAATTCTTTGCTTTCAAAATTTTTCATAACACTACCCCCATCATAGTAATAAGTTTCGCCAACCGTTACAGGTGCTTTAGATATAGCCATCCAATATTTTTCTTTATTTTCATTTACATTGATATACGTATAATTTCCAACATTTAAAGATTCAATAATTTGTATTTTATGAATTTCAGAAACTTTCTGATTAGTTTTCTTTTCAACCTTTGAGTATTTTACATTTTCTTTACAAGAAAACAATAGTAGAACACTAAATAATAGTGCTGCAAATGTTATTTTATTTTTCATTTTTATTGAAATTAATTATTGGTAAATTTAATATTTATTACAATTATAATAAATGATATTAATCACCAATCAATTTTATTTAAACCTTTGCTGTTCAGGTAAGTATTAGTTTTGCTGAAATGCTTATTCCCAAACCAATAACCTCTATTAGCACTTAATGGAGATGGATGACCAGAAGTTAGTACACAGTGCTTACTTGTATCAATTTTTAATCCTTTCTTTTTAGCAAAACCTCCCCAAAGTAAAAAAACAACATTACTTTTCTCATTTGAGATTTCAGAAATTACCGCATCTGTAAATTGCTCCCAACCTTTCTTTTGATGCGAGCCTGCGTTATGAGCTTTTACTGTTAACGTTGCATTTAGTAAAAGTACACCTTGCTTTGCCCAACGCTCTAGATTTCCACTTTGTGGATATTCAATTTCTAAATCGGTAGCAATTTCTTTAAAAATATTAATTAATGAAGGTGGAGGAGCTATTCCTTCATTTACAGAAAAACATAAACCGTGTGCTTGACCAATCCCGTGATATGGATCTTGTCCAATAATTACCACTTTTAAATTATTGAAATCGCATAAATTAAATGCTTCAAAAATTTGATTCTCTTTTGGATAGCAACTAGTTGATTCATATTCAGTTCTTACAAATTTTGAAAGTTCTTTAAAATATGGCCTTTCAAATTCTGACTGTAAAATATTTTTCCAACTTTCATCAATTCTCAGTTTCATAGTGGCTATTCGTCTTAAATTTATACTTTTGTCCTACTTTCAAAAGTAACAATTTTTATGAGTATTATTTCAGAAAAAACATTAATAGATTTAGAATTATACACCATTTTACAAAAGGTAAGTGAATATTGTATTTCTGATTTAGGTAAAAAAGAAACATTACAAATAAAACCAATCTCTACTTTACCAAAACTAAAACTAGAATTACTACAAGTAAATGAATATCTTTCTTCATATGTGAATGATAACAGGGTTCCTTCTCATTATTTTGATGATATTCAAAAGGAAATTCATTTGTTAAATATTGAAAATAGTTATTTAGAACCCGCTTCATTTTTAAAAATATTAAACAATTCAACAACTGTTTTTGAATTGCTTCAATTTTTAAAAAAATTTTCAGCGTATTATCCTACACTTTTTAGTTCATCAGAAGAAATTGAATATCAAAAAATAATTGTACAAAATATAGAAAAAGTAATCACCTCTTTTGGTGAAGTAGATGAAAAAGCATCTCCTTTACTTAGAAAAATTAGGAATGAAATAAATAGCGTACGTTCTAAAATTGGTGGAAGCTTTAGTAAAGCGCTAAGTCAATATAGTAGTGCTGGCTATTTAGATGAAATACGAGAATCTGTAATTGACAATCAACGAGTTTTAGCGGTATCTGCAATGCACAGGCGTAAAGTTAAAGGTAGTTTAGTTGGAAGTTCTAAAACTGGTAGCATTGTGTTTATTGCGCCTGAAACAACGCTACAATTTAGCCGAGAACTTCAAAATTTAATGTATGAAGAGCATCAGGAAATTATACGTATTCTAAAAGAATTAACAAATTCATTAAGAGCGTATTCTCCTAATTTAGTTTCTTACCAAATATATTTAACTAAACTAGATGTTATTGCTTCAAAAGCAAAATATGCACAAAATATAAATGGTGTTTTACCAAAAATAAGTTCAGAAAAGAGAATTTATTTAAAAGATGCTTTTCATCCTATTTTACTTGTTAAAAACGAAGCTCAACAATTAAAAACTATTCCGCAAACACTAGAATTAAACAAAGAACAACAAATTATAGTTATTTCTGGTCCTAATGCTGGTGGAAAAAGTATTGCTCTTAAAACAGTTGGCTTGTTACAAGTAATGCTACAAAGTGGCTTACTAATTCCTGTGCACGAACGTTCTGAAACTTGTTTTTTTGAAAAAATACTTACTGATATTGGCGATAATCAATCTATTGAAAACCAACTAAGTACTTACAGTTATCGTTTAAAAAACATGCGTAAATTTTTACAAAAATGTAATAACAATACCTTGTTTTTAATTGATGAATTTGGTACAGGTAGCGACCCTGAATTGGGTGGTGCTTTGGCAGAAATATTTTTAGAGGAATTCTATACAAAAGGTGCATTTGGAATTATTACAACACATTATTCAAATTTGAAAGTTTTAGCAAATGAACTTGAAAATGTATCCAACGCCAATATGCAGTTTAATGAAAGAACGCTAGAACCTTTATACAAGCTATTTATTGGACAAGCCGGAAGCTCATTTACTTTTGAAGTTGCTCAAAAAAATGGTATTCCGTTTAGTTTAATTAACAAAGCTAAAAAACGTGTTGAAGGTGAAAAAGTTAGATTAGACAAAACCATTTCCAGACTTCAAAAAGAACGAAATAAGCTTCAAAAAATTTCTGAAACTTTAGATAAAGAAAAATCTAAAGCCATTGAGAAAACAGAAAATTTAACCGAAAAACAACTAAAAATTCAAGAAAAATTAGAAAGCTTTCAAGAATTATACGATAGCAATCAGAAAATGCTAATGTATGGGAGAAAAACGAATGAAATTCTTCATAAATATCTTCAAACAAATAATAAAAAGCAGTTGATAGCCGATTTTAATGATTGGGTTATTGTTGAAAAAACAAAGCACTTAAAAAAGAATCCGCCAGTACCAAAAACAAAAGTTCAGAAAAAAATTGTAAAAGTTGAAAAAGAGAAAGCTGAAAAAAAATTAAAGTCTATTGAAACTGAGGTCTTAGTTGAAGTTAAAAAAGTTAGAGAAGTTAAAAAAACAGCGGCTATAAAAGTAGCAGAACAAAAAGCAGATTATGTTTATAAAATTAACGACAAAGTGCGAATAGTAGGAAGTAATTCTTGTGGAACCATTGATAAAATAGAAAAAAAGAATGCTTTTATTAATTATGGTTTTTTTACTACAAAAACAACTTTAAATAAACTTGAGTTAGTAGAATCTGCCAAAAAATGAAATAATTTTTAATAAATACATCATTTATAACAATTTAGCTTTGTTTCAAACAATTTAATTATTAAATTTAGCGTACTAAAATAAAATCATGCTAAATTATTTAAAAGCATTTTCGGTTTTTTTATTATGGGCTTTCATTGCTTTAACTTTGCATTATTACATAAGTAATAACTATTTTAACAATTGTAATTTAGATAATAAAATAGCTTCAAAAACGAACGTTATTAAAAAAAAGCTGTTTTTATTAACTGATACCCTAAATAATATTATTTATAGCTTTCCAGAAGGTTTTACAATAAGCAAAAACAACAACACCGTTTCAAGCGTTAAAAAATTTCCAAATTTAATTGATAGCATTCAACATTTTTTAAAGAATGATTATACGAAAGAATTACATATTACAGGAAAATATATTCAAAGCGAAATAAAAAGCACTCAACATATAAATTTAGGGTTACAACGTGCAAAATTCCTTAAACAGGAATTAATTATACAAGGTATAGATTCTTCAAAAGTTAAAGTTTTTGAGAAAATTTCTAATTTTTCATATAAAAACGAAGTTTTTAATAACGGTATTGAAATGAATTTCAATACCTTACGACAAAATATAATAGATAGCATTGAGTTTGAAATTACTAATAAAAGAATTTATATTGATTTTGTAAATGATAGCCTTGTTTTAACTAAAAATTTATTAAAATATACAACCAGACTTAAATTTTACTTGCAAAAACATCCAGCTAAAAAAGTATCAATTACTGGACATACAGATAATTTAGGATATTTTGATAAAAATTTAATTATTGGGTTAAATAATGCAAATACGCTAAAAGATTATTTTATAAAAAAAGGTATTGATCCTACTAAAACTAAAACCTTTTCTAAAGGTGAATCAGAACCAATTGCTGATAAAAATACTGAAAGAGGAAGAACCTTAAATCGAAGAATTGAACTAAAAATTAATTAATTTAAATCATGTTTTTATCAATATTTTCAAATCCAACTGTAACACATCTCATTGAAATCTTTTTTTGGATGCTAGGCGCATTTTTAATTGGGTTATATTTTGAGCGTTTTATTAATAAACCTAAAAAAAATAAATCTAAAGCTACATTTAAAATTGATGAGCACAAAGGTTTTAACATTGTTGATGATATCTCAAAAATTAGAGCTACCAAGACTTTTGAACGTGGCGGAAAAGAAATGATACAATCAGTACCTGTTGATGAATATGAAAAAGGTTTAAACTTTAATAGAATTGGAACAGCTTCATTTGAAACAAAAAATAATCTTCAAAAAATTAATGGTATTGGCCCTTCCATAGAAGGAAAACTAAATAACATTGGAATTTTCACATTTAAACAAATAAGTAATTTTAACAGCAAAGATATTACTAAAGTTACTGAATTAATTAAATTTTTTCCAGGAAGAATTGAGCGATATGATTGGGTTGGACAAGCCTATGAACATATAAATAACATAGAAAAATAGTTATTCTTCTTGATAACGTTTCATCTCATGGTCATAAAATTCGCTTGCTTGCTCAATAAGAACTGCTACTTGTGTTTCTAATTCTTCTTGATCTGCATTATCAAAATCTTCTAACCACTCAATTTCATCATCAACAAGATTGATAATAAATCGTGGGAATTCTGTATGGATTACAAAAATATCATCTTTACAATTTGTATTATCTCCCAGTAAAAATTTAGGTAAGTTCATTTTTTTCTTGTATTAATTTATTTGACAAATAATTGAATCTAAAAAATAACATGGCTGCAGAACAAGTTAAGGAAATTAACAAACCTATCCAAATTCCTAAAGTTCCTAATACATGTTCCTTTCCTAAAAAATAACATATTGGAAAACCTATAATCCAGTACGCAATAAACGATAATATTGAAGGCCATTTAACGTCTTGTAAACCCCGTAAACCTCCTAAAATTGCAGCTTGTAAACCGTCAGACAATTGAAATAACCCTGCAACTATTAACAAACTTGAAGCCATTTTAATAACTTCTAAATTATCAGTAAACATCCATGGTAATACATCTTTTAATAGTATAAATCCAATTGAAAAAGTAAACATTATTATTAATATTAATAGAAAATTAGAAAAAGCAATTCTTCTTAATTCAATATAATTTTTTAATCCTTTTTGATTTCCAACTCTTATCGTTGAAGCTACACCAATTCCTACAGCTATCATAAAAGTTGTTGAAGCTAATTTTAATGCAATTTGATTTGCGGCTTGTGGTAATGCTCCTAAAGTACCTGCTAATAAGACTGATGCTGTAAATAAACCAACTTCAAAAAGCATTTGTAAAGCGGTTGGAAAACCTAACCCAATTATCTTTTTAAATACATTGGCTTTAATTTCATGGAGCCTCAATCTTCTCATATAAAATGCAAACTTTTCTTTTTTCATTAAAACCATGTAAAGAAAAACTACCATTACAACTCTCGAAATTAAAGTTCCTAAAGCCGCTCCTACAATTTCTAAACGAGGAAAAATCCATAAACCATAAATTAGTGCAAAATTTAATACTACGTTTACAACATTCGTTAAAATTGTAGCATACATTGCATATTTTGTTTGCGATAAACCATCCGTAAATTGTTTCAGTCCTTGAAATATCATTAATGGTATCATAGATATGGCAACAATTTCATAATAAGGAATGGCAAGTTTTACAACTTCTTCAGGTTGATCTAAATGATATAGAATTGGTTTTATAACCAGTAACATTCCAAATACGGCAACACCTAAAATAGTCATTAAAATAATACCGTGATGAAAAACACTTCTTCCTTTTTCTTTATTCCCTTCTCCATCAGATTCAGCAATTAAAGGTGTAATGGCAAATGAAAAACCAATACCAATTGAAAGCGCAATAAAAACCAAACTATTACCAAGTGAAGTAGCAGCCAATTCAATTGGGCCAAGCCTACCTACCATAATATCATCTATCAAGCCAACCAATAAATGACCTAGTGAACCCAACATAATAGGAGTCGCTAACTTTAAATTATTTTTAAATTCAGAAGTATAGTTTTTAAGCTTCAATTTATAGTAAATTTTAAGCTGCGAAGATACAAGAATAGCATTAGAAAATGTTTCAACAATAAATAAAATCTATGTATTCATAAAATTTTAAAATTAACATTATTTTAAAACTCTAAATAAAAATGTAATTTTGCAGTATTAAAAATAATATTCAATAATAAAACACCTAATAATGGCAGTACTAGTTGGAAAAAAAGCACCTCAGTTTAATGCACAAGCAGTAATAAACGGAATGGAATTCACTGAAAATTATTCTTTAGAGCAATTTGAAGGAAACAAATATGTAATATTATTCTTTTACCCAAAAGATTTTACATTTGTTTGTCCTACTGAATTATTTGCTTTTCAAGAAAAAATTGCTGAATTTGAAAAAAGAAACGTTCAATTAGTTGCTGTATCTACTGATACTGAGCAATCTCACTGGGGTTGGTTACAGATGCCAAAAGCACAAGGAGGAATTCAAGGAGTAACGTATCCAATAGTTGCAGATACTAACAAAACAATTTCTAAAAATTACGATGTACTAGCTGGAGATTATTACTATGATGATAACGATCAATTACAAGCTAGCGGCGAATTAATTGCATACCGTGGTTTATTTTTAATTGATAAAGAAGGTATTGTTCGTCATCAAGTTGTGAATGATTTACCATTAGGAAGAAATGTTGATGAAGCTTTAAGAATGGTTGATGCATTACAATTTACTGAAGAACATGGTGAGGCTTGTCCTGCAAACTGGAATTCAGAAAAAGAAGGATTAAAAGCAACGCACGAAGGTGTTGCTGATTATTTATCGAAACACTAACAAAAATCAAATATATTTTTAAAAACTCTCGAATTTATTCGGGAGTTTTTACTTTTTAAACTAACTTTGAAACTTCTAATTATAAAAATTTATTATGGCTAAAATAACATTAAAAGGAAATCCGTTTAAAACTGTTGGAAAATTACCAAAATTAGGAAGCAAAGCTCCTAAATTCACATTAATAAAAGCTGATTTATCAAAAGCTAAATTAAAAGATTTTAAAGGATCTAAATTAATTCTAAATATATTTCCAAGTTTGGATACAGGTACTTGTGCAGCTTCTGTAAGAAGATTTAACAAAGACGCAAACGAACTAGAAAATACAAAAGTATTATGTATTTCAAGAGATTTACCATTTGCACAAGCTCGTTTTTGTGGTGCTGAAGGTTTAGAAAACGTAATTACATTATCTGACTTTGCAAAAGGAAAATTCGGAAAAGCATACGGTGCAACCATTGAAGATGGTCCTTTAGCAAATTTACACTCAAGAGCAATTGTTGTTATAAATGAAGAAGGAGTAGTAACGTATACTGAACAAGTTCCTGAAATTGTTGACGAACCAAATTATGAAGCTGCTTTAAAAGCATTATAATTTATGAATACAGAACGTAATTTTTTTCTAAACAGACTGCATTCTGTTAAATATGCAGCTAAAGGTTTTTGGATTTTAATTACTTCTGAAAATAGTATCATAGCACAAGTCATTATTGGTATTCTAATGACAATATTTGGCTTTATTATGCATATTTCTGCTACTGAATGGATGTTTCAATTACTCGCAATTGCACTCGTTTTGGTAGCAGAATCATTAAACACAGGCATTGAAAAATTGGCCGACTTTATTCATCCTGAATACCACAAACAAATTGGTAGAATTAAAGATATTTCTGCTGGTGCTGCTTTTTTTGCTGCAATATTTGCAGTAATTATAGGTTTAATAATTTACATTCCTAAATTTGTTTAGGATTTTAACCACAATCATATTAATTTTATATTTTTGTGTGATACTTTAGTAAATGGCCAAAAAGAAAAAAACAATAACAAAAACTGAATCCAAACAACGTTTTCAAAAAACAAAATCGTTTTTTGGAAATAGACAAACGCAAACAATAATTGGTTTATTTATTGTGCTTTTTTCAATTTTCTTATTAACATCATTTATTTCTTATCTTTTCAATTGGCAACAAGATCAAAGTCAACTTACTAATTTCACAACTAAAAGTGTTAATGTTAAAAACCTTTTAGGCAAAATTGGAGCAAGTATTAGCCACTTTTTTATTTACAATAGTTTAGGTGTTGCAGCTTTGTATTTACCTATACTCCTATTCTTTTCAGGACTTCTAATTTTCTTAAAAGGAAATTTATTAAAAATAAGAAAATTTTGGGGATGGGGTATTTTAGGAATGCTTTGGTTTTCAATTTCATTTGGCTTTTTAGCACCTAAAGATTCACTATTTGCTGGTGTTATTGGTTATGAATTAAATAGTTATTTACAACAATTTTTAGGTAAAACTGGACTAATTTTAGCATTATTATTTTTAGGAATTTCATACCTCGTTATTCGATTTAAATTAACACCTGAAGTAATTAAAAATAGTTTTGTTACCTCTAAAAATAATAGCGAAAACGCTACTATTGAAAATACAGCTTCTACTAAAACATTCAATAAAACTGGTTCATCAATTGATTTATCACTTGAAAAACCTGAACCAACAATACACAAACCTATTACTAGTAGTAACGAAATTGAAGAAACTAATAACAACAAAAATTTAGAAATTACACTTAAGGAAAAGCCTGAGGTTGATGATGTAGCTATTGATGTTGATCAAATAGTTGAAGAAAACCACGTAAATGAGAACTTATCAGATAAATTAGTTAAAGATTTTGGTGAATTTGACCCAACATTAGAATTGAGCAACTATAAATTTCCAACATTAAACTTATTAAGAGATTATAACGAAAGCATTTCGGTAGATCAAGAAGAATTAGAGTTGCATAAAAATAGAATTGTTGAAACATTAAGCAATTATAATATTGGTATTGAACGTATTAAGGCAACAGTTGGGCCAACGGTAACTTTATACGAAATAGTTCCGGTAGCTGGTATTCGTATTTCAAAAATCAAAAATTTAGAAGACGATATTGCCTTATCACTTTCGGCAATGGGAATTAGAATTATTGCGCCAATTCCAGGAAAAGGTACTATTGGTATTGAAGTACCAAATAAAAAACCAACAATGGTTTCAATGAAATCGGTAATTTCTTCAACCAAATTTCAAAATTCAGAAATGGAATTACCAATTGCATTAGGTAAAACTATTTCAAATGAAACTTTTGTCATTGACCTTGCTAAAATGCCTCATTTATTAATGGCTGGTGCAACTGGACAAGGAAAATCGGTAGGTTTAAATGCTGTATTAACTTCATTATTGTATAAAAAACATCCTGCTGAAGTTAAATTTGTATTAGTAGATCCAAAAAAGGTTGAATTAACATTATTCAATAAAATTGAACGTCATTATTTAGCAAAATTACCAGACACAGAAGAAGCCATAATTACTGATACTACTAAAGTTGTAAATACTTTAAATTCATTATGTATTGAAATGGATGCCCGTTATGATTTACTAAAAATTGCAATGGTGCGTAATATAAAAGAATACAATGTAAAATTTAAAGCGCGAAAATTAAATCCGAATGATGGTCATAAATTTTTACCTTATATTGTATTAGTTATTGATGAATTTGCTGATTTGATAATGACCGCGGGTAAAGAAATTGAAACACCTATTGCTCGTTTAGCTCAACTAGCACGTGCCATAGGGATACATTTAATTGTAGCAACTCAACGACCTTCAGTAAATGTAATTACAGGTATTATAAAAGCTAATTTCCCTGCAAGAGCAGCATTTAGAGTAACTTCAAAAATAGATTCCAGAACAATTCTTGACGGTTCAGGTGCAGATCAATTAATAGGAAGAGGTGATATGCTTTTTTCAAATGGAAATGATTTAATAAGATTGCAATGTGCATTTGTTGATACACCTGAAATAGAAAAAATTACCGATTTTATTGGCTCACAACGAGCCTATCCTAATGCTTATTTATTACCTGAATATAGTGGAGATGAAGTTGGCACAAGTCTTGATATTAATATTAGCGAACGAGATGTATTATTTAGAGATGCTGCCTTAGTTATTGTTCACGCTCAACAAGGATCAGCTTCTTTATTACAGCGAAAATTAAAATTAGGATACAATAGAGCTGGTAGATTAATTGATCAATTAGAAGCCGCGGGTATTGTTGGCCCTTTTGAAGGAAGTAAAGCCCGTCAAGTGTTAATACCTGATGAAATGGCTTTAAAAAAATTATTAGATGACGAACCAAAAAGTTAAAGAACATAGAAAATATTACATGAAAAAATTAATCGTATTTTTTACAATCGCATTAGTAAGTGTATCCATTTTTAGTCAAAATTCTAATGAAGCAAAATTATTATTAGATGAAGTAGCTAAAAAAGTAGAAGCTTATGAAAATCTATATATTGAATTTAATCATAAATTTGATAATACAGAAGCTGATGTTCATCAAGAAACAAGAGGAAGTGTCACCTTAAAAAATAATTTATACCATTTAAATTATATGGGTACCGAACAAATTTTTGATGGAAAAAAAGTATATCTTATTATCCACGAAGATGAAG
>Ga0307989_1001000_pt1 | contig 16269 bp, 15 predicted proteins | sample EllFjometagen185_FD_203164 | JGI IMG/M metagenome (GOLD analysis project Ga0307989, IMG submission 203164) | Marine microbial communities from Ellis Fjord, Antarctic Ocean - #185 | ecosystem: Environmental > Aquatic > Marine > Unclassified | place: Southern Ocean | collected 2014-10-08
GATCCAATGGTATTTTTTTCAAAAACTGTCACTTCAATTTCTTTGTGTGAACTTAAATGATAGGCGATGGAAGCACCAAGGATCCCTCCACCTATAATTCCAACTTTTTGTCCAGCCATATGACCATTTCTCCTTAGTTGTGGATAGTTGATATTTATTTATTTTAGCTTTCACTGTTTCAATGAATTTCTGCCAGTTATGATGCCACACGTTATTCCTTAAGCTTCGGAAGACTTCTTGTTATTCTCTAAGTATGACATTGTGACTGTTAGATTTATCTTCGATATGTTACATGTTATATGTTATAAAATCTTGCTTGTCAATATAAAAAATATCACTTAAATTACTGAATTAATGAACCTAATTGAAAAATTTTAATATTTATTCCCAAATTCTATGGGTCGTACTTACTCAGTGGGAGTCGGTAATTAATTGTCGGCAGGATATTGCTTCTGTTGTATATAGAGTAAATACCGTTATATTATAGTTGGTCTGATGATGAATGGGTTTGAGCTAATGCTGTTTTTAGTCCTTTCAAATGTGCAGCTAAGTGTTTCACTGCTAGTTCTACGTTGTTTGCCTCTATCGCCTCAATGATATTGAGATGCTCACTAGCGGCAGTTTCGATCCGACCCTCAATACTTGAAGCGGGGTGAGACAACAAGCACACTAAATTGTCGTTATAATTAAAAAGTTTTCTCAATTTTTTATTTCGGCTCATGTTGATGATTGTTTCATGAAATTGAACATCTATTTTATTGAACTTATTAGGGCACGAAATCTGACTGGGATTGGAAAACAGTTTCCGGTATGTTTCGATCGGAAATTTGGAAAGTTCACTCCCCGCTGTTTTTAGCGCAAATGTTTCCAGCATCTCTCTAAGTTCTAATATATCACCGATATCTTGCTCATTCAAAGAAGTGATCACGTGGCTTGTACGCGGTTTTATCTGAACCAAGTCTTCCTGTGCCAATTTATTTAGTGCTTCTCGTATTGGGGTAATACTGAGGTTGAGTTTTGATGATAATTTATCCAAGAGGATTTTTTCGCCCTGAGCCAGTGTCCCTAAGAAAATCATTTCCTTGATTTCCTGGTAGGCGATATCACTCAGATTCGGTCTATGGTTTTTGATGGTTGCCAAATTTCTTCTCCTTAATATCTGTTACTTACGAGCATTTTTTCTCTAATAATAAGTCTAAAAAACTTTCAGAGCCAACACCTGAAACGTTCAATTGTTCTTAGTGTGTCGCCTATTGAAAAGCCCTCGTTATCCTAAAATAAATGGTATATTCTGAGACGAATCGCCTCAAGTTGGCAGGCTTGTTTTAACTCTACTGGGAAGAGATAACTTCGTTTATTGTTATTCACTTTTTCATGGTGTATAATGCAAAATATAATATGTCAAATGATATACAATTCAAAGTTGTTAAAAAGTAATTGATGTCATCCCTGGAACTTGCTTAGTAAACCAGTGGGGTAAGAACGGAAATCAGACAAATCGATTCATAATGATTCAATGTTGCTTTGAATCAAAGAATAGTGTTAATGGGCTTGTGTAATGTCAACTATGAACGGTCGCAATTAATCCGATACTGGATGATTGACACAACACTAGCTTTATTGTTTGTCTTTGGACTTATAGGTTTGCAACAGTGCTGATTTAAGGCTTTGCAGGTGCGTACTTAAATGTTTCACTGCCAAATCGACATTATTGGCTTCAATCGCATCAATTAATTCGAGATGTTCCTTGACTGCCATTTTTATTCGACCTTTAATTTTAGATGCAGGGTGGGACAAAAGGCATACTAAATTATCATTATAATAGAAGAGCTTTTGTAGCTTTTTGTTTCGACTCATATTAATGATTGTTTCGTGAAATTGAACGTCAATTTCATTAAACTTATTGGGGTCAGAATATTTACTGGGAGTGGAAAACAATTTCCGATAAGTTTTGACTGGAAATCGGGAGAAATTTGCTCCTGCTGTTTTTAGAGCGAATGTTTCCAGCATTTCTCTAAGTTCCAGAATATCACCCACATCTTGCTCATTCAAAGAGGTAATCTCATGGCTGGTGCGTGGTTTAATTTGAACCAAGTCCTCTTGTCCTAGTTTATTCAATGCCTCTCGAATTGGAGTAATACTAAGGTTTAATTTGCTTGATAATTTATCCAGCAGGATCTTTTCACCCTGGTCCAATTCACCTAAAAAAATCATCTGCTTGATTTCTTGATATGCGATATCACTTAAGTTTGGTCGATGTGGTTTAACTTTTTCCAAAACTCTCCTCCCTGCAGTCATTTAAAGCTAAAACGCTTTTTCAAAAAAATATGTCCTCATAAACTTCTATTGGACACCGTCATGTGAATTTATTTATTTATAGTAAAAGCAAACACCTGTTGTCGAGTTCGATTTTCAAAAGGAGTTCTTTTTCTTCCAAAATAAAAACCCGTCCGCCAAGGAAGCAATAGTGTTGTCATTCTGAGTTCATTGCATCCATGTTACAGATTTGTCTGTGTAAAAAACCAAGATAACTGATTTTAATCTCACTATGGGGCAAATAAACTAAAATTATTTTGACCGTTATATAGATGACTTATTTCCTTATTTTCTGCCATCAATTTTCCTACTTTAAAAACATATCGCTTTTCTACCTAACTAACAATTGCCGCGGATGGGCTCGGAGCATCCAAAACTACCAGATCTGCCTGACAGCCTTTTTTGAGTCCATAATTTTTTAAGTTCAGGGCTTTGGCTGCATGATAGGTGCTCATTTGTAATAGCGTATTAAATTCTTCAATGGTATCCATATGGGCACCGTATGATAAAACCATTGCTTCTTCAAGCAAATCGAGATTTCTCAATGGACGAAGGGCATCTCTGACATTGCCCAGGTTAAGCCTCTACGAACATGATGGGTATCTTCCCGGGCCAGTCGGTATAAATCGGGTTGGCTTACAATATTTAGTTTCGCTTCTTTGATGAGACTGATTGCCTGAGCTGCTACATCTGGCAAAGCGGAATCCAGTGCACAAGCATGGCCAACAGTCACCCTTCCCTGATAATTTCGCTCAATTGTTTTTTTAGCAATGCACACCACCTCCAGCTCGTCCAAAGTGACAGTATCGGGAAGCCCTAAATCAGCATGAATGTCCAAATCGATATCAAATTCCATAGCCAGATCAAATGCGGCATCTAAGTGGGCTTCAACATTGATATTGCCGTGTGTGTCACGATCTAAATTGCTGGCCCCCCCCATTACATCAGCACCGATTTTGAACGCCTCTTTAAATAAATCAATAATCTGAGGGGATTTAAGTAGCCCCTGTTGAGGAAAGGTCGCAATTTGAAGAGTCACTCGACCCGAATATTTTTCTTTGACACTTTGTAGGGCTTCTACCTGTTTTAAACCGATTTCAGGGTCCACATGGCATTGGGCGCGTACTGCTGTTACTCCATGTTTGGAAGCTAACTCAAGTGTCATTCCTGCGCGTTGTTCAATATCAAGAGGGGTAAACTTTTTACGACGGCGTTCCATGGAATCATTTAATCCATAGTGGGATAAATATGGTTCCGGACGACCGGGCTGCTGCCAAGAATTCATTAAAGCAATGTCAAGATGTAAATGGCTTTCTACAAATCCGGGAATTACAAGTCTTCTTTTGATGTCCAGTTGTTGATGAGGGGAATAATCCAGTTGAGGGCCAAGATCAATGATCATACCATTGTGGATGGCTATGTCCACCGGCTGATCACTGTTTTCTATTATTGCATTGTTTAATAAAAGATCAATCATTGGGTTACCTGATAGTTTATTTAAATTTTATAAGTTACATTTTATAATTTGGTAAATTCCAGCCATGTCAAATATGCCTTTGAAAAGCGAATTGATTCGATAAAATGTTAAGAAAAATATGATTTCTATTTGCTCTGTCATTAATTCTGCATCCTGTACCCCTTTTTTTACGGAAATATAGCAAACAACATTCTTATGGCTCCTTGATTGCTGCCTTGTGATATCTATTTGAAACCTCGAGACCAGTTCCAAAGAGTTTTCAAACAGATACCACTAGGCTCAGGCATTTAGACAATAAGAATGACAGTTGCTATAAAAGAAGGGCAGGTACATTTATCATTAGCTATTTAAGCGACGGAAAGGAGCAAAAAGACGATGTGTTCTTAGGGGGAGGTGCGGTAAGCCGCGCCTTTGATTAACCAGGTTTTTTGGAAATCCAATTCACACGGCTTTAATATTCAAACAATAGTACGATATTGGGTATCTGCCTAAAATGGCCAGAAATTCTGATCTTCCCAGACTTTTTCGATCAAATCCTGTTCCAATTCAAAAAGTATTTTATGATGGCCTTTTTCCCATTTTGCTAACCATCGATAAAAGTTTTTTTCCTCAACATCAGTCGCTTTTTTAGCTTGTTCTGTGTATATATCAATTGCCCGGTTCTCCATATCAATAGCCGAAGCGATAGCGGCAGCTTCGTAGCTGGCTGCAGAAATGTTATTTTTAATGTTTTCGCTTAAAATAGCTGTGGCTGTATTTTCTTCCGGTTGAGTTAATTTTAGTGGCTTAAATGATTGATTTTTTGAATAATATAAATATTGCTCACTTAAAAATTTTATATGTTCATCTTCTTCATTGGCCATAGTTTCAAAGATATTTCTGACATCCTCATTTTCTGATTGTTGGGATACCTTTTTATAAAAAGCCTTTCCTCTACGTTCCAGTAAAATTGCTACTTTAAGTATATCCAGAGTTTTTGATTCTTCCATTTGATTTCCTTAGAGGGTTAATAAGTTTTTTAAGCCCATGGTTTTATTCAATACAGGAATAATTATACTCATGGTAAGGGAAATAGCCAATAACATTAACGCTTTTTTAAACGAATAGCTGATATTTCTTTAAGAAGAACATGGCGGTAATACCTTTATTATTACAAATGCCAATGTTACTGGCATAACTCTAAATTGATATTAATGCTAAATTTGTGGGGGAGGTATGGAAGATAGAGCATGGTTTTTAACTTTACCTGCTCTTCCGAAGGCTTTTCCTGCATTTCGAAAACCAAGTTCTTCGATTCCAAAGGTGAGACTTGCCATTGACTACCTCTCTTTATATGGGTAATTTATTGAATTTGAAATAAAACTAGCTTTATTATAATCGATTAGACATCAATTTGCTAAATATTTTTAGAGTTTTATTATTATTATATTTTTTGATTGGGTAAATTTTGGAAAAAATTAAGTGGGATGGACACACCCATTCTGAGTTTTGCAGACATGGCAGTGGCGAAAAAACAGCGTTAATGATTGAAAAAGCTATAAAAGAAGGCTTTCAACAATACTCAATCACTGAACATGCACCCTTACCAAGGGGAATTATTGAAGATGAAGAGATAGAAATGGATTTTGCATTGCTGGCAAGAGAAATGGAATCCTATCTATTGTTGATTGGGACGTTAAAAAAAGAATATCAAAATCACATTAAAGTGTTAGCCGGGATAGAAATCGATTTTTTCTCAAAATTTAAACCGTTTATTGTGGATCTGCTTCAAAGCCATGAAAAGGAGTTAGATGAGGCTATTTTATCTATTCACTTCATGGAAGTTAACGAAGAGTATCTATGCGTAGACTATTCAGCTGATAATTTTGAAAAAGGGCTGTTGGCACATTATACAACCACGGATAAACTTCATAAAGCTTATTGGGATTTGGTGGATGAGATGGTCTCTACTAAATATCACTCAAAGATCCCTGTTCGAATCGGCCATATTGCAATCATTAATAAATATATCAAACGCTTTCCACTTCAAAATCCTGATTTGTATTCAAAAGCTTTTTTTAAAAACATCATGCAGCAGGTCTTCGAAAACGGATACAGTCTTGATTTTGATGTGGCAGGTTTAGCCTTGAAAACCTGTGAAGCACCTTTGATTACTACGCCTATCATAGAATGGTGTCGGGATTTAAAAATTCCATTGATTTATGGGTCAGATGCTCATAATATCAAGAAAGTCGGCCATTTCTACAACTATTATCAGAACACAATTACTGAAGATAAATAATAAAAATGACATCTTCTCTTAACTTTCTTGAAAAGCCGGAGAATCAAAAAATAACCAGAAATCATTGTTTCAAGATTGTTTTCTGCCTGATATTCGTTATTTCTATCTTGAGTCAGGGTAAATTTGATCCCACACCATTCAATTTGATGGTTCCACCCAATGGACTCAATAATTTCTTTGGACTCCCCGGAGCTTTACTAGGCGGATTTTTACTCGATTTTTTCGGGAAAAGTGCTATCCTATTACCACTCTTGTTTATTGTTATCAAGCAGCCTAAACAATCCGATTCAAAATTTATCGGATTGAAAATAGTCTTACTTTTTATGATGATCAACTGTTCTATGTCCGTTTTATTTTCTTTAATTTCCACCGCTACTGCAGAAAATTTTGGAATTTTAGGACTAAGTGCCTATCAGTTTATAGTAACCACTCTTAATCTTAGCATTGGAATTATTATTCTGGTTTTCTTCACATCAATGTATATATATGTCAATTCCTCTGATCTGGAAATTGACAGGATGGTTTTTTATCTCTTTATTCTATTGTTAGTCGTCGTCGGACAAAGCGTTAAATATGTTGGGACTCGAACGATAGCTGTGGCTACAAAAATGATTGAACAGATGAACAAAAGTATATCAAATCGCTCAGATCTGATCTTTAACCGGTTTTATCTTTTCTATCAGAACCAAAAGAAAAGTTTTTCGCAATGGATTCAGATAGCATCATCACCACAAAAAACAAAGCCACATAAAAAGGTTAGATCCCTGGTGAAAAAAAGTACTAATTCCCAGAAAAATGAAACGCCCTTAAAATTTCAATCGAAAACAAAACTATTGTTACATCAAGCCATTGAAGTTTACCAAAAAACTAATTATCCGGGAAATGATACAACAATAAAAACTCTTGATAACTAGTAATTAATGGTATATTGTAAGATCATGATAGGTTGATTAGTTATTTTTGTTAGCTTTTTGGGTTGACGGAACAGAATAATTAATTTTATCTAGTTAAAGTTAATTGCAACGCAAAACTCCTCATTTTTAAAAAGCGTCTCGATTTACTGCTTACGATAATCTTCCAAAAATAAGAATCTTCCAAATTTAGTGTGAATTCATTTTTAATAATATTCTTTCATCTCGTCATATTTTGTTTCTGACAATTTCAGTCAACTTATAATAAAAAACCTACCGTGCAATCAAGAAGAACTGAGAACACTACACGAAAAACCCAATCGCAATCGCAAACGCAAACGCAAACAGCCGGCAATCGAAAAGAATACACTTATACAAAAAAAAGAACCGCTTCATCAGCCGTACCGGTAAATAGCGATATCAAACCCTTGATTCTGTCTGAACTAAAGGCGATGAATATCAAGGAGTTAGAAGTGCTTGGTGAGTCTTTTGAAATTGAAAGTGCAACGAATATGTTAAGACAGGAGTTGATATTTGCGCTTCTGAATGCACAAACTGCTAAAGGTGGTGCAATATTCAGTTTTGGTGTTTTGGAGACCCTTCCAGATGGTTTTGGTTTTTTACGATCACCGGATTTCAGTTATGTTCCCGGTCCTGATGACATTTATGTTTCACCGTCACAAATCAGAAGATTCAATCTTAAAACCGGTGACACTATTGAGGGTCAGGTTCGGCCGCCAAAAGATAGCGAACGGTATTATGCACTTTTGAAAGTTGAAAAATTAAATTTTGAAGATCCGGATATCGCAAAGGGAAAAACAATATTCGACAATCTAACACCTTTGTACCCGGAGTCAATGATCAAGTTGGAACGAAAAGATCAGGATAAGACGACCCGGGTGATTGATATGTTTGCTCCGATTGGCAAAGGGCAACGCGGATTAATTGTGGCACCGCCCCATGCCGGAAAAACAATGATTCTTCAAAACATTGCTAATAGTATATCAGAAAATCATCCTGAAATTACACTGATTGTTTTGCTGATTGATGAACGACCTGAAGAAGTAACAGACATGAAACGTTCTGTGCGGGGAGAGGTCATCAGTTCCACTTTTGATGAACATGCTTCCAGACACGTTCAGGTTGCGGACATGGTCATTGAAAAATCAAAGCGACTGGTTGAACATGGCCATGATGTCGTCATTCTACTTGATTCTATTACACGGCTAGCCAGAGCATATAATACGGTTATTCCGCCGAGTGGTAAAATCCTATCCGGTGGTGTGGATGCCAACGCACTTCATAAACCAAAACGGTTTTTTGGTGCCGCTCGAAATATAGAGGATGGTGGTTCACTGACAATTATTGCCACCGCTTTAGTTGAGACCGGTAGTAGGATGGACGAAGTTATTTTTGAAGAATTTAAGGGGACAGGTAATATGGAACTGGTGCTTGAGAGAAAACTGGTTGAAAAACGAATATTTCCTGCCATTGATCTTGAAAGATCTACGACCCGAAAAGAAGAATTACTACTTAAGAACATTTCTGAAATCTGGAAACTCAGACGCGTTCTTTCTGCTTCTAATACTCAGGAAGCGGTTGAATATTTACTTAGTAAACTGGGTAAATATCCAACAAATAAAGAGCTTTTGAATATGGTTAACAATTAATAACTGCAATTTTTCCATTTTTTTTTTGAATCCTTTTCAGATTAAGAACTATGAAACCAAAGACTCATCCGAAATACGGCGAAACAGCTTTCCGTTGTGTTTGTGGTGCTGAATTTAATATCAGCTCAACATTAGGTAAAGAATATAAACTTGAACTATGCTCTCACTGTCATCCACTGTATACAGGTAAGGAAAAACTGATGGATACAGAAGGTAGGATTGACCGGTTTAAGAAAAAATATCAAAAATTCAGTCAAAAATAAGCGAATTCCAGCTCTGTGGTTGATGCTTAGAAGTATTTTATAAAAACCTCAATATAGATCATTATGATAGATAAACTGGCGAAAATTGCAGATAAGTTCGAAGAGATTACTGCTCTTTTGTCACAGCCAGAAATAATCAATGATAGTAAAAAGCTGCAAAACCTTGCTAAGGAGCAAGCTAAAATTTTGCCGATTTATGATTTATTCCAGGTTTTAAACCAGAAGAGTATTGAGCTAAGCGAAAATACTCAAATGGCGGGTGATTCTGAAGAGGACCCTGAAATGCGTGAGCTGGCAAAAGCAGAAGCAATAACACTTACTAAAGAAATAGAGAAACTGAATCAGGACGCTCAAATCCTCTTGCTCCCTAAAAATCCGGATGATGATAAAAACACCATCCTGGAAATTCGAGCGGGAATAGGTGGAGATGAGGCGGGACTCTTTGTAGCAGATTTATTTCGGATGTATCAAAAATTTGCAGAACTGAACAAATGGAAACTTGAGGTCATGAATTCCAGTGTTACGGGGATTGGTGGCTTTAAAGAGATCGTTGTTTCCATCGAAGGAAAGAACGTCTTCAGTCGATTGAAATTTGAGATGGGAAACCACAGAGTTCAGAGGGTACCTGCTACAGAGACACAGGGAAGAGTGCATACCTCAGCTGTTACTGTAGCCGTACTACCTGAATCTGAAGATATCGATATTGAAATCAATACTGCTGATTTAAAGGTCGACACCTACCGCTCACAAGGTGCTGGTGGTCAGCATGTCAATACCACTGACTCTGCCATCCGTATTACTCATGTACCCACAGGTGTTGTAGTTACTTGTCAGGAGGAACGTTCTCAAATTAAGAACAGGGCCAAGGCGATGAAACATTTAAAAGCCAAGCTCTATGAAATTCAAATTGAAGCTGCTCAGACCGAAGAAGCTGAACTGCGAAAAAAAATGGTTGGCAGTGGTGACCGCAGCGAGCGTATCAGGACCTATAACTACCCCCAGGGTCTGGTCACAGACCATCGCATTGGTTTGAAATTATACAAACTAGATAGCATTATCAATGGTGGCGATATTGATTGTATCATTGATCCTCTAACGGCTCATCAACAAGCAGAATTGTTGAAAAATCAAAGCTTTGCCTAATCTCCCTTAAAAAACGCATTAACTATCTGAGTCTATCGCAATTTTTAATTAAGTTGCCCTTGTCAGATCAGGATACCGAGCGAAGTCGAGGTATATTATCGATTTTAATCATCGTTCTTGGGGGTTAAAATGAGGATCTCTGGCAGTGAATTTAATTCTCCTCGATGTAAGATTTCATGTAGGACCTTAACATAGCAATGGCTTTAGTTCTGATTTGAGATACCCTGGATTCAGTTAAACCTAAAACGGCACCAATCTCTTTAAGGTTTAAATCTTCGTTATAATATAGTGAAAGAACCATTTTTTCATTTTCCGGCAGTTTATCGATGCCTCTAATTAATAACTCTTTAGATTCCTGCCCCAGTAATTGTTCAACAGGATCGGTCTCATCGGGATTACTCAGTGTTTCCAATATATCCAAAGCATCTTCATCTTTTCCTCTGGTGTTGATATCTTCCAGGGAAATCATGGGTATTGGTCTTGATTTTTCTAAAAACTTGGGCAGTTCTTTTGGCTTTAACTCAAGTTGTTTGGCAAGTTGTTTATCGGTAGGATAATCAATATCCTGAGAACGCAATTCAATGTATGCTTTTTCCAGTTTATTACCATTATCCCTAACAGATCTAGGAATCCAGTCTTTGGATCTCAGGTCATCTAACATCGCACCACGCACCCGGAAATCTGCAAAGGTTTTAAATTTAACACCTTTTTGGGGGTCAAATTTATCCACGGCTTCCAACAACCCTATCATACCCGCCTGAATTAAATCATCAACCTGAAAACCAGAAGGTAATCGCGCAGATAACCGGCTGGCAATATATTTCACAGAAGGGGCATATTGTAATACCATCTCTTCCTTATTGATCTCAGTTTGTTTGGTATATGGATTTTGCATGATTAGTTGAGATTGGTTAATATATCAACAAGTTATCCTAGTGAAATGAATGCTTGATTGAAAAGTCCCAACTTTAAAAGCAAATGGTATGCCTTTATTTTCTTTTCCAGTTGCTGACTCTTTCCCAAAAGCTCATTTTTTCTTCTTCATGGATGGAACGATCCAAATTACGATCGATATTATGTGCCAATTCTCTAAGCATTTTCACTGTAGCTGACTTTGGGGCCAGGATGGAAAGCGGGGTTTGCCTTTTGACTGCCTCCGGGAACATCAAATCTCTGGGAATACATCCACTTAAATTCAAAGAAACTGGTAAAAACTGATTAAGAACGGCTACCAGTCTGTTATAAACAGTTTTGGCTTCTTTGATATTAGATTGATTGACAATCAGGTTAAACTTTCGGACTTGATAGCGGGTTGACATCACTTTCATTAAGGCATAAGCATCCGTCATGGAGGTAGGTTCCGTATTGGTAACCACAAAAATTTCATCCGCAGCCGCATTAAATCTTAACACGTTGGAAGCAATACCAGCACCGGTGTCGATCAATATGTAATCATATTTAGTTTTCAACTGGCTGAGTGCTTTCAGCATATTCATTTGTTGCTCTGCAGTCAGTTCCTGCATTTCGCTGATCCCGGATGATGCGGGTAGCACATGAAAACCGGAAGGACCTTCCAGGATAATATCATTAATATTTTGCTTCCCTAACAATACATCATCAATCGTATAGCGGGTCGTTAAATTTAACATGATATCAATATTGGCTAAACCCAGGTCTGCATCAATCAGGAAGACACGTTTCCCCATTTTAGTTAATTGAATGGCCAGGTTAATCACGATGTTTGTTTTTCCAACACCACCTTTACCACTTGTAATACTAAGCGTTCTGACACCAACTTCCTGGTTTTGGTTCTGATCGGATAAACTATTATTACCAGAGAATTTTTCTCTTAATGTTGACGCTTGATCTCTTTTCATGAATGACACTTTTTAGACGAATAGGAAAATAAGTAAACTAACTCAATTCACCGGAAATATTCATTAAAATATCGACTAATCTCTCCCGTGAAGCACTTTCAAGATCCTCAGGAACATTTTGACCTGTTGTCAGATATGCCAAAGGTAGTTTGAATCGAATTGCATGATTAAAAATGGAGCCGTAACTGGTTGATTCATCCAGTTTTGTAAAGATAACACCATCCAGTTTAACGGTGCTAAATCTTTTTGTAATCTCAACCAGATCACCATCTTTTGTAGTAGAACTGATGACCAGTAAATTATGGAATTCATCACGATCGTGGAGAAAATCCCTTAATTCAGCCATTTGCATTTCATCTCGTTGTGATCGCCCAGCTGTATCAATTAACACTAAATCTTTGTTTTTAAACTCACTTAAGACATGATCTAACTGTGTCAAATCGTTGACGACGCGGATCGGAATTTTAATAATCCTGGCATATTCCTGTAATTGCTGTACCGCCGCAATTCTAAAGGTATCGATGGTAATAAGCCCGATCTTGAGGTCCGGATTTTCAATTTTCTGACTACCTGCTATTTTAGCAATGGTAGTTGTTTTCCCAACGCCGGTTGGTCCTAAAAACGTTAGTACTTTGGGGCCAAAATTACTGATATTATCGATTGGATTTTGATCAACGTGAAGTACTTGCATGAACATTCTGGCCACAAACACTTTAACATATGAATAATTATCAATTTCCTCTTTAGGAATCTTCTTTTTAACCTCTTTCATCAACCGTCGGGCAAATTTTTCTTCAATCCCGTTAAAACAGAGCTGTTGATAGATAGCTATTAAATTTTCATGTAAATCATCGTCTCGCAACTCTCCCGATTGAGCAACTAAATTATTGACTAAATTTTTCAATTCCGCCAATTCGTATCTTAAATGATTGACAGTCGCCTCATCGTTAATTTCACGTCTGACACCCCTTCTTAAATCCAACACAATATCTTTCAATTCATTGATGTCGTCTTTGATGGTATCATATGATTTACGATCACCGCTGGCTTTTTTTCTCGGGTATTGGGGGGAATTGTCACTCAACTCTTTTTGATATTCAGATTTTCCACTTCCGGGAGCTAAATTTCCATAGGTACTTGGTGGTGTTTTTCTTTTTGCACCCTCATCCTTAGCGGCAGTTACTTCTAGTGCAGGTGTTCCAAATAAACCGAAAGCACCACTTCCTTTCCGAATTTTTTTGGTCGAAATAATAATTGCATTATTCCCCAGATCCTCTTTAATCATCTTAATGGCTTCCTGCATATTAGCCACGACGTATTTCTTGACTTGCATATAATGATTTTATATTTATTTTACTGGTTCAGAGCTGAATCACACAAATATTTACAATCGAAAAGGAAAAACCATGCCATTTATCATTGGGTACTATTTTGAATTAATTTACTTTAGTTTTACAAGGTAGTCATAAGCTGGTTGATTGCTGCCTTGTATCGAAAACACTTTACCTGACCCCAATATTTTAAATTTTAGTCCGGTTTGGGTGCCAACTATTAACACTTCTCTCAATGTTTTATTTATCACTCTGGACTTAATAGACTTCATCGTTTTAGGCAGATTTTTCTCATTGGTGTTCTTAACGAGCCCCTGCGCGAATAAAATATTTTCTGTATCCATTGGGAGTAGTAATTCATCCATTTTTGATGGATGTAAATTTGATTCATGCTGAATAATTTTCTGTGCAATTTTTTTAAAAACAGGTGAGGCACTTTTATATCCCAAATAATTTTGACGCGGGTTATCAATAACGACTAAAACAGTATATTTTGGTGCATTTGCTGGGAAAAAGCCTACAAAAGAAGAGAGGAAATTTTTAGAAGTATATTCTCCCTTTTTAGCATTAAATTTCTTTGAGGTTCCGGTTTTTCCCGCAATTTTAACACCGGGGATATGTGCCGAATAACCAGTACCACCTTTTTGTGTGACACCAATCATAAAGTTTTTAACCACCTCTGCTGTCTCCGGTTTAATGATCCTTTTTTCCTTTCGTTTTTTTTGTGGAATTAAAGAACCGTCAGCTTTCAAAACTTCATCAACAATATAGGGTTGTAATCGTATTCCTCCAGTTGCGATGGCATTGATCGCCGAGATCAACTGAATCGGCGTTACTGATATAGAATGCCCATATGACATGGTGGCGACATCAGTTTCAGACCATTTCTGGTAATCAAACACCCTGCCTCTGACTTCTCCCGGAAGTCCAACTGCTGTTGTACTACCAAATCCAAAGTCTCGTATTTTTTTATAGAACACCGGTCGCGGAATCATCTGACCTATCTTGGCCGCACAAATATTTGATGATTTTTGAATAATTTTATCAACAGGCAACCATTCATATTTTCCAGTATCATGAATCACTCGATCCTGGATCTGATAAGCCCCTTTTTCACAATTAAAAATATCATTAGGAGAAATGATTTCATTATCAATAGCTGTTGCAATGGTAATGACTTTGAAGGTTGATCCCGGTTCATAAACAGATGCCACTGCTCTGTTAAAATAGCTTGCCTGTTCAAAGCGTTCAAAACGGTTGGGATTAAAATCAGGAACATTAGCCATTGCTAATATTTTCCCTGAATCCGATGCCATCACTATCGCGATACCATGCTTGGCTTTCATGGCGGTAACGGCGATTTGCAACGCTTTGGTAGTATGATACTGTAATTTGGTATTTATGGTTAGTTTTAACGCTCCACCTGAGTATTTATTATCATCTTTGATTGAGTTAATTGTTTCCAAATCAAATTGGTGCTTTTTGCCGTTCATTAAATGTTTATTATAATAAACTTCCAAACCTTCCAGACCTTGAGAATCAATACCGGAAAACCCAAGCACCTGGGCTGCCAAATTTTCCAAAGGATAAAATCGTTGATATTCCACCAGCTGATGAACACCCGGCAATTTCATTTCTTTAATGATTCCACTGATTTGTGGCTTGTTATTTCTTTTTAACCAGGTAAAAGCAACTTTAGCTTTTAATTTTTTTGCCAGAATCACTGGGTCTATTCTCAGAACTTGGCTTAAAGCAGATGCTGTTTTTTCGACGTTTCCCACCTCTCCAGGAATCGCAAAAATAGAATTCATCGGTAAGGAAACCGCTAAAATTTTCCCCTGGGAATCAAAAATGGGTCCCCGTTGCATTTTAACCGATTTTATCTGGCTATACTGACGTTCTGCCAGTAATTCCAGTGCTGGGCGTTCAACGACCTGCATATAGAGCGATCGTAGTAAAACAATCAGCCCAACCAATATAAACGCTCTGCGCACCCAGAACAATCTTTGGGGGAAACTGCTAAGGGAAAAAGAATTTGATAAACGAATCAATATTACTCCTGGGTTTTCTTTGGAACTTCAACTTTTATAATTTGACTTTTCCTGGGAAGTTGTAGTTTTAAGTCTTGGTTTGCTATTGTTTGAATTTTATCCAGGTGGGTTAAATAGCGTTCTTCTAGCTTTAACGGTAAAATTTCAGTTGCCAAGGACCGTTCTTTTAATAGTAATCGATTAACATTTCTTTCTGTCTGTATGTATTCGATACGTTGCATTACAAATATAAATCCCACAAGAAGCAGAATTACAATCGCCAAGAACAGTTTAATGGTAACTTTATTTTCACTTTCCGGTTTTTTACGAATTAATTTATTGGTTTTACCCTGATCGACATTAGGAAAGTCTTTCATATTTTTTCGATAATTCTAAGTTTGGCACTTCTGGATCTTGGATTATCTTCAACTTCATCCTTACCGGCCTGTATCATTTTTCGATGTAGTTTTTTAATAACAGGTTTTAAGCCACATATACATAAAGGTAATCCTTTAGGGCAATGACAAGGATTTTCGAGTTCATTGAAACACTTTTTAACCAAACGATCTTCCAGAGAATGAAAAGATATAATCGCAATGCGACCTTTTACATTCAAGAGATTAATAGCAAGTTTCAGGAATTTTTTAAGCTCTTCCAACTCCTGATTTACTTCTATCCTTAAAGCCTGGAAGGTTTTCGTTGCTGGATGAATTCTCCCATACTGTTGTTTTTTAGGCAAAGCATTTTTGATACATTCTGCCAATATTACAGTAGACTTAAATGGCTCTTTTTGCCGTTGTTCTACAATGGCTTTGGCTATTCTTCTGGAAAATTTTTCTTCGCCATAAAGAAATAAGATCTTTGCTAGTTCACTTTCACTATATTGATTGACTACCTCTTCCGCCGTCAAAGGGCTTTCCTGATTCATTCTCATATCCAAAGGACCTTCTTTTAAAAAAGAAAACCCTCG
>Ga0307989_1001002_pt1 | contig 16234 bp, 24 predicted proteins | sample EllFjometagen185_FD_203164 | JGI IMG/M metagenome (GOLD analysis project Ga0307989, IMG submission 203164) | Marine microbial communities from Ellis Fjord, Antarctic Ocean - #185 | ecosystem: Environmental > Aquatic > Marine > Unclassified | place: Southern Ocean | collected 2014-10-08
CTCCTTATATTCTACAGGAAAACGAGGAAATAATCAATGTGTCAACCCCACCAAAACACCACTATTCATCTCCACCTTTATCATTATCTTGAAACCAGCTATTATCCACATCAACAGCCCCCATCAGCTCTCTTCCAAGAGCACCAGAAATCCCAAGAGCCTCAGTTGCATCAACAATAGCAGTAGCACCCTCAGACGACAACCAATCACGAACATGACGAACCTGATCCTCAGGAACAGAAACAGAAAAACGCCTGGCCACACTATCCCCCTTCCGCCCCCTTCTATCAGAGGAGACAGAACCCGATATAGACGGAAACGCCTTCCTGATCTTAGGACAAAAAGCATTATGATCACCATCCAAGACAAAAGAAACAACAACCTCCCATCTGGGAGACTCAGGCAGTCCATCAGGTGATTGTCCTTCTTGATCCTCTACTGATTTTGATTCCTCAATCTTTCCCATACTTAATCTTAATATTAGGCAACAAAAACTACCATAACACAAGGTTCTACGCAAGGAGAAATCAGCAATACCTAGGACTACCCAATATACTGCCAGAAGCACTCCTGACAATACACAGTATACTTGCTATCCGCAGGATAAGTAGAAATAATGTCTTTCTCACATTTATCACACTTCCTTTTGTACAATTTTCGCTCATTTCTGAGGGAAAGACGCCTTTTTTGACGACATTCTGGGCAATTTTCAGGCCATGGAAGGTCTTTTTTCTTGTAGAATTTCTGCTCTTGTTCAATGATCAGGAAATCTTTACTACAAGCTTTACATGTTTTTTTATCGTCTGGCATAAGTTTGTTGATTATAAACTAAGTGAATTATAGCAAATTCTAATATTCATTCAACCCCGGAGTTGGCTCAGGCCAAAACAAAGTCGCATTACTATCCTCATATTTGTACGTTGAAGGCAAATGTCGACCATATTCCCCATCCTTTTTCATCTGTTCCTTGATTTCAGATACTTTTTTCTCCCATTCCTCCTCTCCCCCCTCAACCTTTTCATTAAAAACACAATATTCACCGTGATTCATAGAAAAACACCCAAAACAATGATGCGAATTATGCACATTTTCACAATACTCCAAGTCGTTCGAATAAAAACAAGTCACACAAAAATTACAATTATACAGCTCCATCTCACTCATCACCTCGTAACAAAGCTCCGACTTGTAATAAGAATTCGACATATCCATCGAGTCCTTTAGCTGCTCAGAGGTTTGACAATACATACAATCCTCCAATTTACGTACATCGTAGCACTCAACACAATTCTTTGAATTATAGACATAATCACCAGTACAATCTTGATTTTCCATCTGATGAACCGCACGCTTCGGCGTTTTAGCCTTCGCTTCTTCAAGTTTTCCCACCAATTCTTCATGAGTAAACTGTTCTTTTAACTTCTCTACCTCTTCTTCATAGATATCAGGATTCACTTTTTTATTAAAAATCATATTTTGCTGCCTTTTCTGATCCACACAACAAAAACAATTATTACACCCAGTACAATCAAACAAATACTCACAATCTGTGCAATTCCTACAATCCTGAGAATGATTTGTATTGTAACAACCATGACAATCCAAACAGTCATAACAAAGCGTACAATCAAAAGTATAAGCACAATCTGCAGTATCCTTTGAATTATAGAGAAAGAACCCATAGTAACAGTCCTCATCATATTCGCTTCCAGAACAAAGATGGCAACTTTTCATGTTCCCGCTATAACTCACATAAGGACTATTCTCACATCGCACAGCCACAATCCCCTGACGAGGCTCTTTGGCCCGAACTTCGATCATTTTTTGTAGATATGACATAAGAATTTGATTAAATTTATATTACTTACCCCTTACAGGTAGCCGCCCCTTCTCACTCTTAATCAACAGAAACATGACGAGCTTTCCATTGAATAAGGTTTTGCCCTTCATTCAAACATTTAACAAAATCTTCCAATTTTACAAGCAAAACATCAAGATCATCAAACAAGACTTTAACATCATAAATGTTTTGAAGAAAGAACTCGCCAGAATCTTTCAGACAATTCGGATAATGTCTCAAATGAGCAATAATAGGGTCTGGAATAATAATCTCTAAAGTCTTACCTCCAATAGTAAGCACTATACCTTCATCAATCATCTCAATAACATTTTTCAAAACAGTTCCATCCTCCTCCAGTAGAGAATATGAGATATCATTACTACCATTAAACCAATCCACTCCTAACCCATCACCATTATAAAAAAACCGCTCAATATTTCTCATATAAAGATGACCAAAAATAGCAACAGGCCCTCTATCGTGCACATACTGTAGCTCATAAAACCTACCCCTTAATTTTTCACTCAATTTATCGACATCAGACTCTTCCTGATATCTAGCAGCTACATTCTTCTGTGCAGTATTTAATTTCTCACTCAATTCAAGAAGTTTATCTACATAAGGATCCAATCTAACCCTTAAATTCAGAATCTGATTATGCTCAAGTATAAAGCTTCGCAGACCAGCATCATCTTGAGCAAGAGCAGGGTCAAGCTCTCTAACACTATGCCTAGAAAGAAAAATTTGAGTCAAAACCTCCATATCACAATCTTCACGACTACCTGCATCAAGAGAGACTGAAGAAGTAGCATCCAAAACTTCCCCAACTTCACCATCACCCCTTTGTTCATTTCGTTCAGTCATAACATTGATTGTTACAAAATTACATTTCCAAAGCCAAACAAAGCCTAACACCAACCCAAACTTCTGTCTACCCCCGCTCCACACCCACCGAGACTGTTGACTTTCCGCGGCTACCAGCCTACAATTAAGCTGTCGACAACTTCCCAACAACACTAACCAGAAATAAATGATTTTAGAAAAGCTAAAAAAAGCAGGATTCTCCGAAAAAGAAGCCTTAATCTACACACACCTAATTCGCCTAGGCTCACAACCAGCATCGATAATTGCCGAAAGAGCAAACATCAACCGCACCACAACATACGACATCATCGAAACCCTGACCAAGCGTGGACTAATCGCCTCAATCAAAAAAGACGGAATAACATACTTCAAAGCACTAGACCCAAAAGAACTGATCAACTACCTCGAACGTGAAAAAGTCGAGCACACCAAGAAAATCGAAAAACAACAGAAGGAAATCGAAGAACTCCTCCCCGCCTTAATTTCGCTCGAGAACCCAGAAAGCACAAAACCAAAAGTAACCTTTTACGAAGGAGAAAAAGGTATGAGACAAGCGTACGAAGACACTCTTACTTCCTCAGAAACAATCCTCGCATACGCGAACGTAGAAGAAATGCACAAAGGCTTACCAAATTTCTTCCCCGAATACTACAAAAGACGCGCAATAGAAAAGAAAATCCGTATAAAATGTATAGCCCCAAACAACAAAACCTCAATCGAACGAAGCAAACATGACAAGAAAGAAAAACGAGAGACACTCCTAATCCCAAAATCAGAATTCGACTTCTCCCCTGAAATAAACATCTACGAAGACAAAGTCCTATTTGCCTCATGGCGTGAAAAAATGGCAATCATCATCAAGTCCAAAGAGATCGCAGAATTCCACAAAAAAATGTACCGCCTCGCATGGAAAGCTGCAAAGAAAGAAGATTCTTCTTAATCAACCCCTGAACAATCTTCTCAACCAGAACCCAACTCTATCCAAAACATCTAAATCAATTCCACAACTTTTCTTTATAGTTAAAATCTCAGCTACAGTAGCCCTGGGCAACTTCAATCCACAACCCCACCTCCAAAGCCCATCACGTTTCAATAGCTCAACGCACCTACACACTCTATCAATAAAATCCTCTGAGATTTCATCAATCACTGGACAAGACCCCTCGCCATACAACTCACTTCCAGACACACTCAATACCGACCTTCTCCCCCCAGTGAAACCATTCGTCTCAGCACACACAACAGGGCTCAAACCACAAAACAAAGGCTTATCCAAAGGTTGAAACCTACAACCATCAGATCCCAAACAATGCTTAACCCTTCGCCCAACAACCTTCACTCCATCAGGCACATTCGAAAGTTCTTCCCCCTCAAGCAACATCCCCCCCTATAATACAACATCTATTCCCACACCTACCATCCTCCAACGCAGCCTGACACTCAGGTATAACTCCCCCAGCCATAATTTCTTTACATTCATCTAATACCATTTGCATAAAGTAATTAATTTAAAGATTTTCACCCCTTTTTGCCCACTTCGCCTGCAAATGTCTAGCACGTTCCCAAGTAATATTCACCAAAGTCTGTCCACGAAAAATATTCCATAAACCTGCCTCCATCAACATCATTATAACCTCTAAAACCTTCTCTCTGTACCACTGAGGAACTTCCTCCAAAACAGGACAATCAGGTTTATCTACTCGAGTAGATTCAATGACAAAAACTTCACACGTATCCACATTCACTCCACAAAAAACAACAGGATACATTATACACAACAAAGGCTTCCCAGAGTGCTCAAATTTACACCCACTTTTCCCAAGACAACCAGAAACCCACCCATTTACAACCGTTACTCCATCAGGAACATCAGGCAACTCCTCTCCATCCATTAGATGAATACCTTCATCACAGCAAGAATCACAAAAACCCTCCCCTTTTCCACCAGAACCTTTCAACAAAGCCTTACAAACCTCAAGCTCTCCTCCCCCCAGCATCTCCCTAGCTTTTGCATAAACATCCATTACAAAAAATCACAAAATAGTGTGGTATTAAACCACATCCCAGGCTCGAAGTCAAAGTCACCCCACTACTCCTCAAACCCAAACCCCACCTCTTTCAAGGCCAAATAAATCAAATTCTCCCCATAAAGCCCCTTTTCACGCAAACCAGCAATGATTTCGTCTCTCTTCCGGAAATACTCCTCCTCCGTATATTGCTTATTCAAAATACAAAACTTCTTATGCTTCAAATTCGTACAACCAAAACAATGCTCACATTGATGAATACAATAGCAATAAGAACAATCCCGACATCCCACGCACCAGAAGCTGCAATCCACATTAAAAACTCCATCAGCACTCATACAATTATAACAAAGCTCCCCATTATGCACATAATATATATCTGAGGAATCTTTGCTCCCAAATCCACCCCAAGTGTAACTACAATCCTCACATCCACTCGAGTCAAAACACCAATAACACCCCTTACAATCCCGACAATAATTAGCCACACAATCCTCACATCGCAAATTTTGCACCTCGAGATGCGGCACAGAATATCGAAGCTTCGTAAACTCCTCAAAAATCGGATTCGACTCATCATCCCAACCTCCTTTCTCAAAAAACTGCTTCCTCAATTCCAAAACTTTTTCTTCATATTCCTTCTTTGAATACTCCTTATTAAAAATATGATATTTCTTTTGCCGGAGACCACTACACCCAAAACAATCATTACACCCTCGACAATCCTCACACAAAAAACAATCCGTCAAACGCACAGAATTCCAACAAAAATCACAATTATACAACTCCACAGTATCCATCGTTTCATAACAAAGCACCGAATCCCAAATCATCATCCCATCACAACAATCCTTCGAGTCCTTCGAGTGATAAAGATCAAAACAGTCCTCACAGTAATCAATCCCAAAACACAAATAACAATTTTTTGACTTATAACAAAAAGGAGAATAATCACAATTCTCATTATCCTGCCGAGGAGCAAAATGCTTCGGCTCCCGAATCAACAACTCTCTGAATTCTTCTAAAAATCCCATGGCTCCATTCTAACCCCAAGGTCAAAAAACCTCAACACCTCAACAATCAATCTTCTCCCCTTCTGGAATCATCCACTGCCCCCACTCCCCATCCTTTTTCATCTGCTCAATAATCGCCGCCCGCTTCTTCCAATACTCCTCTTCCTCATACTTCTTGTTCAAAATCATAAACTCCCCATGATTCACACTCACACAACCAAAACAATTCTTGGAATTAAAAACCGAGAAACAATAATCACAATCCCTCACAACTTCACTATAATAACAAAAGTTGCAATTATTAGCCTTTCCAACCCACTCCGCTTCATAACACATCTCCAAATCAACAGAGCCAGACACCTCCAAAGAATCTCTGTTCCGATCCCCATACACCGCATAAAGCCGATCACAATACATACAATCCTGCAATTTACTCGAGCTAAAACAACACACCGCATTCTTCACATCCTCCAAATGATTTCCAGTAGAATCTTCTCCACGATAAATCATCATATGCTGCCGAGGAATCTTTAATTTCAATTTTTCAAATTCCGCCCAAATCACATCCAACCCCTTCTGCTTCCATTGCTGAACGCCTTTCTTGTACTCCTCTTCCGTCAATTGCTCATTGAACAAACAATAACTCTTTTGCCGCAAGCCAACACACCCAAAACAACTATTGCATCCCAGACAATCGTAACAAAACGACGACTGACTCACACGACGACAATCCTGCAACCAAGTCCCATCCATACAATCCCTACAACTCAAACAGGAGTAACAAAGCTCACACCTGTCGCATTCGCTCGAATCACAACAATCCTTGAGCTCACATCCCTCATAACAATAAAAACAATCCCAGAACTTATCCGCACTGAAACACATGAAACAATTCTTTGAAAAATACAAATAATCATCAAACTCACAATTCGTATTCTTGAACCCACGAATCGCTATATGCGGAGTCTTTGCCTTGAGCGCCAAAAAATCTTGAAAGAATGTCATACAGACATTCTAATTGGGGAATTTCTATAAAACACCCTTAAAGGGGTTGACAAATAGCTCAATTTTACGTAAAATCCCATCTTAACTCGAATAAATGAATCCAGAAAATCCACATCAAGAATCTCCAGAAAACAAGAACTTCGGTTCTAAAATTTTGGAAATACTAAAAAGAACAGGAGAATCAATAATGAAAGTCTTAGATGCTCCCTTCGAGTGGTATGCAAAAAACCAAGTAAAACCACTCTTAGAACTCGACCCGAACCCAAAAGAAAGAGGAATGATCGAAGAGTCTATACGAGGAAAATACATTCCAGCTACAAGAAACTCTATAATAGCAGCCGGACTCGGTGTCCCAGGAATTGTTACCTCTCCAGATGCCGCAACTATCATGATAATACTAACGGCCGTATTTACCACAACAGGAGTCGCTTGGTTCACAATGAGTTTAAAAGAGGTAAAAGAAAAATTCTCACCATTTGGAACACAACTTACCAGCTACATGCTTCAAGCATTCTTATCTACACTTTTAATGACAGTGATAAGCGCAGGTTACACGTTGGCAAGCCCAGAAATTCAAGCAATCTTTAATTGGGCAACAGAAGCAGGTGTAAAATTAGAAATGCCAAACGGCTTAGGAATAGTTGCTGCAAAAACAGGAACATTACTCTCTGGATCATTTGCCATTAAACGACTAGTCAGCGCCGTAATTAAATTTGACGCAAATGACGCAATGTTAACAGGTTCATCAGACGCAGCAAAAAAGTTCTTCGAAAAATCAATTTCCACCCTACGAGATGCCAGCAGAATCCTAAAAGACAAACACAGTCTCGAATCAGCAAATTTGCAAATCGGCACAGCCTTGAATGACTATTACGAATATCTATTAGAGATAAAAGCCCCAATACCAACAGAACTAGACCCAGAAATTCTGCAAAAACTAATATCAAACCCTTGCATGAAACAAGACAAATTCGACACAAAACTAGTCCCAATGTTAAAAAGTTGTATCGCACAATTCAAAGAATTCATATCAGAGACAAAACCAGCAGAAATTCACAGGTTCAAAACATCTATGGATATGATTTGCAATTTAGAACAACAATATCAAAACGACAATGCTCCAAAACAGGAACTAGCAGATGCAATGATAGCAACAACTTTCGACAATCTCGCTTCACTAATGGAATTATTCCAAGACAATTTAGTAGCCTTAAAAAAGAGCGCTGCAGCTTGACATCCAAGCCCGTAATCAGTATGCTCCACCTCGCATTTAGTGAAACTTTTAAACTTACTCAAAATGACTAATAAACACGCATCAAAGCAACACGGAGCAGCAATGGTTAACGACCAAAGACCAAAGTCAAAACTTCGAAAAAGAGTCAACAAACACAGATCTGTTGCAAAGAAAGCAGCAATCATAGAAGAACGACGAACAGCGGCAAAAGCACCTGCTGTTAAAGAGTCCTAAGAATCTCCCCAACAAGAAAATGAGACCCGGTCACACATAAGATCTGGTCTTTTTTTAATCCTTTTTTCACACGCACAAAAGCCTTCAAAGCAGCCTCTTCAACCTCTCCACCACCATAGATCTTCGCAAGTTCAGCACCAGTTCGCCCCCGAACCTCATGAGAAGAGGTGAAAACCACACGACCAGCCGCGCCAGAACCAGCAACACCAAGCTCTTTCAAAAACCCTTCCACATCCTTTCCCTTCATCATCGAAATCAAAAACACCTTCTCCTTTTCACCAAACTCAGCGTCCAACCTCCCACGCAGAACCTTTGCACTCAAAGCAGTATGTGCAATATCAAAAACCACACCATCCACAACCTGGAAACGTCCAGGAATCTCCATCCCTTCAAAAACCTTCCCAAATCGCTCCTCATCAAACTCCTTCAAAGCACCAATCTCAACCATCTTCATCAAAACCTCCCGAACAACCTTGTAGTTATCCCCCACCTCACCATCAACAAAAGTCACAGGCACCTTTAGCCCAAACCAAGGAAGCTCATCCATCACAACCTTCTTTTGCGGAGCAACAATAAGCGGAACCCCAGCCTTCACATTCTCTTCCTTCACAATCCCCAACTTTTCACCCAAAATCTCACGATAAGTTTCCCCAAGAACCTCAGTATGCTCCTTTTCAATAGTGGTCAAAACGGTCAAAAAAGAACTCACAACATTCGTAGCATCAAGCCTCCCGCCAAGACCAACCTCCATCACAGCCAAAGCAACCCCCTTCTCGAGGAAATATTCCATCACAAGCGCAAAAAGTATCTCAAAATAAGTCACATACTTCCCATCATCCGGCGACACCCACTCATCCAAAAACTCACGAACACCCTCAACTCGCTCAACAAACTCAGTCTTCGAAATCTGCTGCATCTCCCCACCAACACCAATCATGAAACTTTCCGTAACATCAATCAGATAAGGCGAAGTAAAAAGTCCGACTCTCGCATCAACATTCGCATCACCACACCCAGCCTTCGACAAATACCCAGCAATCAAATGCGAAGTAGTCCCCTTTCCTTTCGAACCCGCCACATGCACACATTTCAAAGCCCTGTACCGAACCCCATAATCACGCAAAAATCTCCGATATCTCTCCAAGTCAAAAAAATCCTCATTGTACTTATACTCAACAATGTCCTCGTACGAGACAAAAGACTTCAGATATTTAACTGATTGGTCAAAGTTCATGCCTTGATTCTACAACAAACTCTCCTGTATAAATAGACCATGCTCGACTTCATTCTCAAACAATACGCCGCAATCCTCCAAGACCTGGACACAATGTTCGCACAATGCCAAACATCAACACCAGAAATCCCCTGCAAAAAGTGTTGTTACGACTGCTGCAAACAGCTCTTTCCACTTTCGTTGCTAGAGGCCTATTACATCAACCAAGGATTTCTCGAACTTCCACGAACACAACGCCGAGAACTTGAAAACAAAGCAAAAAAAATCCAAGAAAAACTAGAAAAAGCACTCGACTTTCACAAATATGAAGTTGCAAACACAGACATCGCAGACATCGCAGAACGCAGAAACTTGCTCACACACGACCTACAATCAACAGGTACAGATTGCCCACTTCTCACGGAGGAAGGCATCTGTTCATTATACGAAAAACGCAACCACGACTGCAGAATCCACGGCGCAAGCATCGACGAAGACTCCGGAGAAATAATCGGATGTTTCCGACACAAAGAGATATTCGGCACCGACCCAATGAAAGCAAAATTCGTGACACACGCAATCCCTTCAGGCCACCGATACAAAGAAAAATCCAAACTCGATTCAATGCTACTCGTCCAACTAACAGGAGACGAATCGCTCTCAAACGTTTTTTACTTCACCACACCACTCATCCCACTTCTCAAAGACTTCACAACACAGGATCTTCCAACTCTAATAAAAGAAAAAGCCAACAAACTCCAACACGAATCCAAACCAAAAAACTACTCACTCATCATAGATACCTCCTACTAAGATGTTCAAAAAACGAAAACTAGTCCTCCGCAAAAAAGACAGCATGAGCTACGGCCGAAACCCGAACCATTCGCAAACCGTAATCCGTTCACGCAACAACAAACTACTCCGCACAAAAGCGCCGACATCTTTTCACACACGTCGAAACAAGAAACCACTCCTCAAAAAGATCAGCAGTCTCCTCCCAAAAAGACTCCTGAAATTCACAAAAATCATAGCAATATCCGCAGCAGTATTCGGGGCAATATACCTAGGACTCGTATCAAGCTATTTCAAAATAGATGAGATAAAAGTGGTCACAGAAGACGTAACCCAAGCCAACCTCACAAACAACATAACAGGAGACCTGCGAGACTTCCGCCACAAAAACATCCTCTTCATAGACGAAGAAGCAATCCGAACAATCATCCAAGACAAATACCCGGAAATCGAAAACGTCGAGATCTCAACAGACCTACCAAGCACTTTGATAATCTCATTCTCACAATTCCCTTCAATCGCAAACATCACAAACATCACAGATGAAGCCAACAAAAAATACATCATCAACTCAATCGGATACGTAGTTCAAGAGGACATAGAAAACCCTGGCCTCCCATACATCAAAATCAGAACCGAAACTCCCCTCAACACACAGGCCCAAATCCTAGACAAAGAAAAACTCACATACATCATGGACTCCAAAAACTACTTTGAGGAGAAATTTGGCATGAATATAATAGAAGTTGACTACCTCATCACACCTCGAGAAGTTCACCTCAAAACCGAGAAACACTTCTACATCTGGTTGGATGTCCAAAAACCATACGAAGAACAATTAAAGAAACTCAAGAAAGCCCTCGTCAAACTCGACATCTACTCAGAACCCCTCCAATACATCGACCTACGCATCACAGGCGAAAGCGGAGAAAAAATCATATACAAGCGCAGGTAACCTCTCTCCAACCGAGCACAACCCAACCCCCTACCCGACTTTGGGGTTTAAATTTCGGCCTTTTTCTGCTATAATTAAGCACGAAATAAACATAAATATTCTTTTCCATGACAGACGAAAACAAAATACTTTTGATTAAGGAACTTGTTGATTCCGCAGAATCAGATTTAAAAAAAGCAAAGAAAATGATAGACCAGTTAGCTGGCGATGATGCGAAGGTTTCGTATGCAAAAAAAGCCGAAGCAATCAAAGAAACTTCAGACGACGACTCAGATGACGGAGAAGAAAAAGTAATCCAAGGAATATTCGACGGCGAACAAATGACAGACGAAGACGGCGAAGCATATCCAGTTCCACAAAACTACGCTTCAAAATCAAAACTCGTACCTGGAGACGCTCTCAAACTCACAATAGCAGCAGACGGAGCCTTCCTATACAAACAAATCGGCCCTGTCGATCGAAAACAAGTAATCGGAATCCTAACCTACGAAGACAGCGAATACAAAGTCGTTGTAGGCAAAAAATCTTACAAAGCATTACTCGCTTCAGTTACCTACTACAAAGCCGAGATTGGCGACAAGGTAACCCTAATCATCCCTGAAAAGGAAGATTCAGACTACGGAGCTATCGACAACGTACTCCCTAGAAACGTTTCCGACCTGGACACTACGGACGACTTTTAATTTATTGATTTGTCTCCGGAGAGAAATTTTTGAACCTGGAGTTTTTTCGACCCCGGGGTTAGAATGAATCCAATGAAAAAATTCTCCTGGAAAAACACCCCAACTCCTTTTGTATGCCTTGCTCCTATGGCAGGATATACAGATTCACCATACCGACAGATTGTGAAAGCAATCACTCCAGAAGTGATATGTTTTTCTGAACTCACTTCGATAAACGCAATAGAACAAGGATCCCAGAAAACAGAGAAAATGCTCGAATTCCAAAAAATAGAACGACCAATAATAATCCAACTATTCGGAAAAGATCCTGAATTCTTTGCAAAAGCAGGCAAAAAGCTAGAAGCAGCAGGTGTCGACGGAATAGACATCAACATGGGATGTCCCGCCAAAAAAGTAGTCTGCTCAGAATATGGGTCAGCACTTCTCAACAATCCAAAACTAGCAGGCGAAATAGTCAAAGCCCTATCAAAAGCAGTCAAAATCCCAGTCTCAGTCAAAATGCGTATAAGCTACAGCAAATATGACGAAGCAAAATTCCTAGAATTCATCAAAACACTCGAGAAAGCAGGCTGTTCAGCCCTCACAATCCATGGACGAACAACAAAACAAGGATACCAAGGAGAAGCCGACTGGGCCCCAATTTATCTCGCAAAAAAGACTCTGAAAATCCCAGTGATAGGAAACGGGGACCTAGATAGCGTAGAAAAAGCTCGAGAACGCCTCACCAGCCCAGATGGCAAAATAACTCTAGATGGACTCATGATCGGCCGAGCAACAGCTGGAAACCCATGGATCCTCCGAGAAATAGCCCAATCCCTCCAAAAAAACACACAAACCTCAACCACAAAAACCACCAGCTCCCCAAAATCCATCAAACAAAAGCTTCCAACAATCAAAAAACACCTCCGCCTAGCTGTAAAACAATACGGAGAACGTACAGCCGCAATGGAAATGAAAAAGCACTTATCCGGATACGTAGCAGGCTTCCCTGGAGCAAAAGAACTCCGAATGTCAATAATGCTAGCAAAATCCACGGAAGAGATCCTGGAGGTATTAAATGTCGATGCCAATTTCAGGCCTTGATCGGAAAAACATTCCAATCAACCAAAAAAAAACGAGGCGAGATTCCACCACACACACTCCACCCCACACTCACCCAAAACCTCTCCCCTCCCCCTTGTTCCAAACCTGTTTTTATGATATAATAATACGATAAATATAAAACAAATATAAAAACAAAAAAATGTACAAGCTTGAGAAAATCCTAAGGACAGCACTAAAATACAAAGCTTCCGACGTCTTCATCTCAACAGGGGCAAAACCAGCCCTCAGAATTAATGGTGACATCGTGGTCATAGAAGGACACGAGCCATTAACGAAAAAAATGAGTGAAGAGTACCTTCTAGAAATCTTAACAGATTCACAGAAGAAAAATTTCGAACAAACTCTCGATTTCGATTTCTCAATCAACATCGAAGATATCGCACGATTCCGTGTGAATATGTTTGTACAAAAAAATGGGATTGCAGCCGTTTTCAGAGTAATACCAGAAGTTGTTGCAACAATGGATCAGCTCGGACTTCCAGCACAACTCAAAAAAATAACAAAACTCAAAAAAGGTCTAGTAATTCTAACTGGACCAACTGGTTCAGGTAAAACTACAACTTTGTCTTCAATCATCAACGAGGTAAACATGAATGACAAGAAGCACATCGTAACAGTAGAAGACCCTATCGAATTCGTTCACAAAAACCAACAGTCAATAATCGAACAAAGAGAAGTTGGAATCCACACAATGAGCTTCACCAAAGCTTTAAAATCATCTCTTCGAGAGAATGCAGACATCATAATGATCGGAGAAATGCGTGACCTAGAGACAATGCAACTTGCAATAACCGCTGCCGAAACAGGGCAATTGGTGCTTGCAACAATGCATACATCAGGTGCGGGAAATTCAATCAACAGAATTGTCGATTCATTCCCATTCGAACAACAAAACCAAATCCGAGCACAACTTTCGGAAAGTTTGGTAGCTGTCGTATGGCAAACATTAGTTAAAACAAAAGACAACAAAGGCCGTGTGGCAGGACTCGAAATCATGTTCTCAAACAACGCAATCGCAAACATGATCCGAAAACAAAACACACATCAAATAGACTCAGTCATCGAAACTTCTACAAAAGAAGGAATGCAAACGATGAAAAAGTCACTCACAGATCTTTTCCATGCAGGCATGATTACAGAAGAGACTGCCCTGGAAAATATTCCAACACAATTTGAACAATAATATGCGAAAACTAATCTCAATAATCCTGGCATCAATCATTCTAAGCACAGGCTTAGGACTTTCTGCTGGAACTTTTGGTCTCACAACACATGCTGAAGATCTAAAAGAATTGGAATTCTCCGTAACAAAGTACCTCACAGTACCAGGCGCACCAGACGCAGACGGAAAGCCAACATCAGAACAACCACAATCATATTTCACCGGAGGTGACGACTCCCAGCAAACACCATTCCCAGTTACAACATTCATACTAGATACACTAAATTTACTAGTAAAAGTAGCAGGAACAATCGCAGTATTTATGCTGATCATAACAGGTTTCGTAATGATGTTTTCACAAGGAAATCAAAACGCCCTTGAAAAAGCAAAATCAATGTTTATGTACACAATTATAGGATTACTCGTAATCTTCCTGTCGTACGTAATGGTGACACTAGTTCAAGGAATATTTACAAATTAAAATGAAAAAAATCGCACTAAAATTTGGATTGAAATTTGCACTAATCATAGGAGCAATGCTTGCATTGACCGCTATGGCAAACGTCGCAAATGCGGATGAAGAGATACCTGGTTTAAACTGCGCAACATACGATACAAAAACCCTCACCACAGAACTCCAAAAAAAGACAGATTACTGGAGCATCAAAGCTTGCCTCAAACAAGTAAAAACAGTAGATATATGTGGAATGTGGGCAGGTGCAGACGATAAGGAGGACCTGAAAGCATGCGAAAAAGAAAAAGTAGAAGCAATAGCACTAGTCCAACAAACTTTTGATATTAAAGCGGTAAAACCACCGATTGAAGATCGACTGAAAGACGAAACAACAGGATTCGGAGCAAAGGCAGCCGAACTAAAATTAGATACTAACGCCTGCGTAAAAGAAGCAGAAGCAAAAACACACATATTCGTATATACAGAAGAAGGTTTGGAAGACAACCCACAAGACCCTGAGGGAAACATCAGGAACTGCTACCGAGTAACAGCATGTGTCGCACAAGAAAAAGGAGACAGTCTGGACTGTGCATCATACAACATTAGAGAACCAGATTTATGCTCAGACCTCTCAACAAGCGTAAATACAAGCGGATATCCAAAAAAGACCCTCAACTGTGAACCAATCCAAGTAATAAGGGGGACATCAGGAGTAGAAATCATATACACATACATTGGAGCAATATACAGATGGGGAGCAAGTGTAGTCGGCATAATTGCAGTGCTACTCTTGGTAGTTTCAGGAATACAAATCTCAGCAGCAGCTGGAGACCAGCAAGCTGTAACAGATGCAAAAAACAGAATATTCCAATCTTTGGCAGGACTAGCAATCCTATTCTTGTCAGGAATAATCCTATACACAATAAATCCAACATTCTTTGTCTCATAAAATGAACAAAAAAATCACAACAAAAGCAGCAATAGCAATAGTCCTCCTCGCCAACCTAGTAAGCCAAGGAGTATTAGTTGCCTATGCTGACGGAAATCTAGTCACACCAAAGCCAGACTTACTGCCCGGCCCACTACAATCAACACAAGAAAGCGCAGCAGGGGTCAGAACATGGTTTGCAAACAAGATACTTCCAGCCTGGACACAAGGAATCGTAGGATTTGTAGCAATGATAGCTTTTGCAATGCTGATCTACAGTGGAATTCGATATTTGACCGCATACGGAAACGAAGAAGCAGCTCAAAGCGCAAAGAAAGTAATCATATACTCATTGGTTGGACTATTACTCGCACTATTCTCATACACAATCGTATCAATCATAGTAAACATTGACCTCAGCACATCATGAAATTAGTAGCAAAAATCATCATAACCTTGAGCCTACTCGCATCAATGCATGCAGGTGCAGCATATGCAGTAACTACTGATGAGCTTTTGCCATATGCGCCAATAACAGATTATAGCAGTATAGAACAAGGCAACCCAAACTCACACGACGAACTCATTACAAACTACCAAAACCTACCTCAAGCAAGTCTCAACGACATCATAGCAGTAGCAATCAGAACAGTATTGTATCTAGCTGGATCACTCGCTGTAATTGGACTTCTCGTCGTTGGAACAATGTTCTTGGCAGGAACTGCC
>Ga0307989_1001004_pt1 | contig 16209 bp, 12 predicted proteins | sample EllFjometagen185_FD_203164 | JGI IMG/M metagenome (GOLD analysis project Ga0307989, IMG submission 203164) | Marine microbial communities from Ellis Fjord, Antarctic Ocean - #185 | ecosystem: Environmental > Aquatic > Marine > Unclassified | place: Southern Ocean | collected 2014-10-08
TTTTCTGAGGACATCAATCAATCGCACATATACATTCTCTGGCAGGTGCGGATGCCTCGTGTAATAATCTCTATCCTTGTAGGCATGGCCCTTGCTGCAGCAGGGACAGTGTTTCAAGCGATTTTTCGAAATCCCATGTCAGATCCTTTTATACTCGGAATATCTTCCGGAGCAGCTTTTGGTGTTGCTCTCGGTGCAGTAACAGGATTTATGGTATTAATTCCCGGTATTTGGGGACTTCCAATATCTGCTTTTGTCGGTGCAATAATTGCTACTCTTCTTATCTATTTCCTGTCCGGAAAGATGCAGACATCAACATCAAGCCTACTGCTCTCCGGTATAGCCATGAATTTTTTCCTATCATCACTTATGTCAATGCTTCTCTATTTTAACCGGGACAGAATTGAAAATATTATTTTCTGGTCAATGGGTAGCTTTTCATCAGCAAATTGGGACAAATGTTTAATTGGACTTCCAATAATTCTATTAGGAATTCTATCTCTTTTCTATTTTCGAAGAGAACTTGACCTTCTGCTGATAGGAGATGAGTCTGCGCGAACTATGGGACTCTCTCTAAAACGTGTCAGAATAATTCTATTAATTATTTCAACATTAATTACCGCTGCTGCAGTCTCTATAAGTGGGATTATTGGTTTTGTGGGACTAATAATACCGCATATAATAAGAATGATTGTAGGCCCTAAACATCGTGTAATGCTCCCTTATGCAATCCTAGCCGGTGGGTTTTTTACCCTCTGTGCTGATACTTTTGCGAGGAGCATACTTCCCAGTTCTGAAATCCCCGTAGGTATAATAACTTCATTAGCCGGTGCTCCTTTTTTCATCTATCTTCTGAGAAATAAAAGAAGAGAGATATTATAATGAAAAATATGACTAATTCATTAATTAAATTTAAAGATCTTCATTGGAGCTACGGAGAAAACCTTGTACTCGATGGTATTACCAGTACTATTTCTCAAGGGAAATTCACATCCATCATCGGACCAAATGGATCCGGGAAAACCACACTGCTTAAACATATCTTTCGTTTGCTGCCGGTAGATTCAGGACATGTCTTTCTCAATACAAAAGACATTAACGCCTACAGTAGAAAAGAGTTAGCCCGTGAAGCCGGATTAGTTCCACAAAATGAAAAAGGATTGTATCTGTTTACCGTAAAAGAACTCATCAAAATGGGTCGGTATGCACATACAGGAAGATTCTCCAGAGAAACAAAGCATGACAGAGATGTTGTTACCGAGTCTATGAAAATGACCAGCACGCTTCATTTACAGGATAAAATTATAACTGAATTAAGCGGTGGAGAATTTCAGCGAGTAATAATCTCCCGGGCACTTGCTCAGGAACCGCGTATACTTGCACTTGATGAGCCAACTACATATCTTGATCCTCACCATCAGGTAGAAATACTGCAGCTGTTAAAAAAGCTGATTTCAGTTAAAAAAATATCAGTAATATGTACACTTCATGATCTCAACTCTACACTTGCTTTTAGCGACAGAACGCTGCTGCTTAATCACGGTAGAATTCAGCATGTCGGCTCACCTGAATCAGTACTTACTGCTGAGATCATAAAGAAAATCTACAATCTCAATGCAGTAATTATGAAGAATCCGCTCACCGGGAAATCAATGGTTGCTATTGATAATACTTTAGGAGATTAATATCCTAGTACCCTGTAACATTTAAAATTACTGGTTCTTATGAAGTACCCGGTGGGTACATGCAAGGAAGAATATGAAACCTTAGCGTGCTAAGGTGATGTATTATGACGATGCAGATGCCTGCCGCGTACAAGTAAGAATCCTAAGATTTAAGTGTTACAGGGTACTAGTGCTCTTACATCAACCTTTTTTCCCCTTCCAGTGCACGAATACCGGAAACATTCTGTGATACTTCCAGAACGCCCTTATAAGCTCCCTCCGGGGTAAATAAAGGGAAATAACGGATATGCACAAATTTCTCCCCAAGAGATAACCAGAATTCAGCAGGCTCCCTTTGCCCATTATGAAAATCATCTACAATCTTCTGGACTATATGAACACTTCTAGGAGGATGACAATTCTGTACTTTTCGTCCGATGATCCCGGGGCTTCTGGGAAAAATTCTCTCCTGCCCCTCATTGTAGTAGCGAACCTCATCATTTTCATCAACAAAGGATACATCAACAGGAAGATTATTCAGCATCATATTCAATTGATCAGAAGTCAAAGCGCCAACTCGTAAATCTATTAAATTATCTACTTTTTTTTCAGAGCTCGCTGGAGATGCAGTAAAATCTATGGGAGAGACCGCCTTCTGAACATCAACTGCCCAGACAGATCCCGGCTTCACCCATGCGTATCCGATATCCGGTTCCCCTTCCCTGATCTTAAACCATGCTGATTCAGGCAGTTTTCGTAAAGCAGTTGGGAATAAAATTTTCTCTTCCATGAAAATCATTTTTTTCAATTTTCTCAACAGCTCTTTTCCGATCAGCTTTATTTCAGCAGCATTTCCGGAATCCAGTGATTTTCTACATAATTTTAGAGTGTCCCTAATTTCATCATGCTTACCCCACATAACCTTGGAGGGGCCGGTAAACCCGACACCTTCGAGATAGGGAAAAAGTTGATTCTCTTTTCGGGTATAATGAATATCAATTTCTGCAAGCCGGTCAAATACATTGCGTATACTTGACAAATCAGTACCAGCAGGCACCTTCTTAATAACTTGTCGAAAACTCCTCATATGTTTCTTAAGTGCTATATTCTCTTTTTTATAGGTATCTACAGGATGTCCGGCCAATACTTTCCTGTGACTGGTAGTCTGCAGCCCATCCTTAAAAGCTTCAACATGTATTTCACACAGTTTTTGCACATCTTCCACAGGAACCCCTTCTTCAATAAGGGCTTGTTCTGCTTCAGCAATCTCCTCAGGACTAAGATTTGCCATAAGTTTTGAGAATCGTTTTTTCATTTTCGGAATATCTTTTTCAGAATCAAGATGTGTTATTATGTATCTTAGTTCTTTTTTTCGTTCATCAGCGCTATGTATTAATTCAGACATTGATTATCTCCTTATATATTTCAATTATACATATAAGTTACTGATGATTATCTGATAAGTATGTAATACATGTTACAAAATTTAATTATTTTGGCTGATAAATTTTACTGCCGATCCATCTTGAACAAGCTGTTCTGCATGTTCGTTTAAAGTGGAATCCAAAGGTCGAAATTCAATACCTAACTCAGTTCTTGCTTTTGTTGAATTTAGAGCAAGGGGAATCCCATAATTATTATTAATATATTTCCATGAGAATCCGAGTGCAGGACCAATCAAATAAAACAGAAATTTAGGGAGTTTAAAAGTACGTATTTTCACTCTTTTCCCATATGTTTTCTTTATTATTTTAGCAATTCTGATAAAACTGGCTGATTCAGAACTTAATATATATCTTCCTGCGGCAGAAGGATTCTCTAATCCATTGATATGCGCATCAGCAACATCTCGCACATCAACAATACCAAAATGCAGATTGGGTGTTCCAAATTTCAACTGACCGTTTAATACACGCTGTATAAAATTAGCACTTACACCATCAGTACGTTTTAGGAGCGACGGCCCCAATACAAAGGATGGATTCATCACCACTAAATCCCAATTGTCCTGAGAAACAGAAATTTCCCAGGCTCTCTTTTCCGCCAAAGTCTTCGAATATGCATAGGGTTGATAGATAATACTTGCTGTTTCATTCCAGTAATCTTCATTAATACTTTCAATATTTTTGTTCACTAACTCACTATTGTCCGTTAAGATTGCAGCAACACTAGAAGTTAAAACAATTCGTTTTATCGTCTTTATCCGACATGCAGTTTCAAGAACGTTTGCTGTACCTTTGACTGCAGGATTTATAAGTTCCTGAACAGGATTTCCTAATGTTTTATTAACAAAGGGACTGGCAGTATGAATAACTGCTGAACATCCGATCATAGCTTCAGTATATGAGTCTGATTCTAATAAATCAGCCTTAAACAATGAGAGTTTTCCGTTGTATGTTTCAGACAATTTTCTCAAATATGCTGTTTTATCTAAGTTTTCGGGATCTCTGACAGTAGTATGTACTGAATATCCCTTTTCAAGTAACTTCACAATAATCCATGAAGCGATATACCCGCTTCCACCTGTTACTAATACAGGGGACTGCTTTTTATCCACTATTGCCCTCTTTATTTACTAAACTTGAATAATACATGTGTATGATCAAATCAGTTTTAAATATTTCAATAAACTTTTTACCAAGTTTCAAAAATATACTTAATTATTAATGAAAAGAATACAGTTAGATTCAACTTATGTGTTGAATATCGCTCGTTAAATATTCAACATAATTAAGAATTATTTGATATAGTGAAATTGTTTGTTTTTATATAAATTGGGTATTCCGGGAGAATCTGAATCTGCAGTTCAGCGTTTTCCATGTCAGTGACTCACCGCTTTGCGGTGAGTTTTATAATATGAAATCCAAATTGAGTTGAAACTACTTTACTGACAGCTCCAGTCCCCATACGATTTAATGCCGCTTCAAATGCCGGGACCATTTTCCCGGGACCAAACCAACCGAGATCTCCGCCCTTACTCTTACTGGGACAAGTTGAAAAATCCCGTGCAATTGCCTCAAATCTGGCACCTTGCCGTATTTTCTTCAAAAGCTGCTCTGCCAGCCCTCTCTGTTTTACTAATATATGACTTGCTTTCCATTCCATGACGCATAATATCATGGATAATGAAGATTGACCACCATGTCGAATTTCTTTACTATTACCCCTATGAACATAACAAGAGATCCCTTTGGGAAGACAAAAGACGGAAAAAATATTGATGTAATCAGGATTGAGAATTCACAGCATTACTCATTTGAAGTTATTACTTACGGTGCTTATCTTAGATCTTTTAAAGCTCCTGACAGTAAAGGAAATATCTCCGAAATTACGAGAAATTTTTCAGAATTCTCAGATTATGAAGCTCCTTCACATTATATGGGTGCAACAGTAGGCAGATATGCCAACCGAATTGCAAAGGCTTCTTTCTCTCTTGATGAAAAGAGTTATCAACTACAAAAAAATTCGATCAACTGCCAGCTGCACGGAGGTGAATCAGGATTTAATACAAAAATATGGGAAGCATTTCCTATGCGTGAACATGACCGTGCATCTGTTAAACTTACTCTGACCAGCCCTGATGGGGATCAGGGCTTTCCCGGGACTGTTGATGCAGCATTAACTATAACACTTACAGAAAATAATGAACTCTTTTTTCTTTATGAAGCGGTAACAGACAAACCTACTTGCATAAGTTTGACTAATCATACTTATTGGAATCTGAGAGGTGCGATTGAACAGGGGAATATCTATGATCAGGAAATATGTATTGCAGCAGATAAAATTGTAGATGTCGATGAAGAACTCATACCTACCGGTAAGTTGACTGAAGTTGCAGGTACACCATTTGATCTTCGGGCAATGATACCTATAGGAAAGCATATTGCAGAGCCTAACAATGGATTGGGATATGATAATAATTTTGTGCTTTCACCTAAAAAGGGACTGAGAAAAGCAGCGGTAGTGAAAGATTCAAAAACAGGAAGAACTATGGAAGTTCATACTGATGCTCCGGGCCTGCAGTTTTACAGTGACAATTTTTCAGAACCTAACCATGCTGCATACTGTCTTGAGGCTGGAGAACTCCCCGATGCAATGAATCACAGTAATTTCCCATCACCTGTTCTAAGACCAGGAGAAATGTACCGGCAGATTACTATTCACTCTTTTTTTACAGATTGATCTCTTTCAAAAATCTAAACAATAAATAAAATGGTTAGGAAAAATTGGAAATGACTCGGAAAAATTACGCATTTGCCTTTCGCAGCATTTCTGAATAGTATCGGGGTTCAATAGATTCCCTATTAATCCCGAGTAGTTCAAGAGTATCAAGCAACCGTCTTTTAGCCTCAGCAACCCGATCAGGTTCAGCAGTATCCAATAATATTTCAAGTTCGATAAACGAACCCAAAAAGTTAACATCAGAAAGCTCAATAGTTATTCCGCTATAAATATAGGAAACTCCAATTTTTGTTTTCTCAATCGATATTACATAGCCGGATTCCAATGAAAATCGTATAAATTCTGCAGCATCAGAAACAAAGAACTCAATTTCATCATTAACTTCAATGCCGTCTTTTTGTGATTTGTTTTTCCGGGTAACAATAAAGGATGTTCCTACACTTCTCAGTCTAAACTCAGTTTTCTGAAGTGTTTTGGGTTTACTGAAATATATATCCTCTTTTCTATAAGAGGTAGGATCGATCAGTCCCAATTGTTTTTGAATAGTATTTTGCATTGAAAGGATTGAAGGGATATGTGCTTTTAACTCTACCTCAAATGTCATTGTAACTCATTACTCTTTCCAGGGAAAAATCATCCCGCGAAGTGATCTGTGCCCTACACGGTCACGTTCATCTATGAGAAGAGCATTCCAAGGAATTTTCTTTCTGTTCGCATCAGGATTTTCCTCAAGGTAATCATATTTCAGCATCAACAATTTTACCGCATCCTGGTGCACCATTAAAATTGACGCAAATCCGGGAATCAAAAAAGCTGTCAAAATCGAGATTATTATGTTGATAATGGTGTAAATAAACAGAAAAATACTGAAACCAAGATTATCAAATATCAAGAGAAAGCATTTCTTAAGTGCCTTTTTAGGTGAATTTCCTAATTGGCTGATTATCGGGAAATAATACATCAATGCCATTGCGGCAAAAAATGCTACCCAAAACAATAATGCTACAACAATCGCACCTATAATCCCATTTAAACCTGCATAAAAGGGTATTACAAAAAAAGCTATTATGAGCAGGATAAGCATAAATAATGAATGAAATAGCGCCGGCTTCAGGGACTCCTTGAGATCTTCCCAAAAATCCTTAAATCCGGGTCTTTGATAGAAAGCATATTCTTTAACGAAAAAGGAAACGGCCGAAATAAAAATATTTAGCAATCCCAGAAAAAAAAGTGTAAGCACAGCACCAATAACCACATTAAACTGAAAAGTTAAAAATGCACCATATCCAACGGCTAAACTGAGCACAAATCCAATATTGAGAATAATTAGACCAATAAGATTGTCCCAACCATCAAAAAAAGCCTTCTTTATAAAAAATCCAATCATACAGTAAACACCTTCAAGAATATATTTTATTTTATTGCGTTTAAGATACCAAAATAACAAATCTTAATCCAGTAAGAAAGAATTAAACCAGCGTTAAACCAGCTTTGGTGCGATCCTCTTAATTTATATCAACCTGAAAATTATCAGAATTGGAAAGCCTTAATATCCATCCGGCAATAAAGGTTACTCCACCTAAAACAATCAGTGCTGTTGGAAAACCATAACTATCTATAGCTATTCCAATTAATGGAGATACAATTGCCGTCACAAGGCTCTTTAGTTGTGATTCTACTGATAATCCGGAAGCCATCGCCTTTCTGGAAATCATATTACTGAGATAATCAACTTCCATTGGTCTTCTAATATTCTGAAAAATAAATAAAACTATAAAGCAGACAACTGCTGCTACCGGATTATCCAGTAGTAAAAGTAATCCTGATAAAGTAATTGCTGCAGCACTCAATAAAAATACTACATTAATACTAGGGCCTGCATCACTACCCTTTTTCACTAGTTTTGAAGATTTCTTTGAAGCAGTAGAGGTCAATAAATAGATACCGGCATATACTAATCCCACCATTAAAGGAGGCCTCTGTTCAGTATCAAGAAAAAGAAAAATCGGAATAATCAATGCGGCCTGAACCAAAACAGGCTGTATATAGTCTTTTACAGATTTAAATATCCCACCATAAATACCTGAATTAAGAAAACCCCTTCGTGATTTACTATTGGTAAATAGAATAGTTAAGCCATGAAGGCTCTCTTTATAGCGATTCCATAATCCTTCTTTTGAAATTTTCTCACTATCTGAAAAATCCAGAGAGGATGGATAACTAGCAATTAAAAACAGGGCAATAATATAGGGAATTACAGAGCTTATAAAAATAATACGGTAATTCCCCGTTACAAAAACAAGTGCTGCTGCTCCCAAAGCAGAGAATGCTGAGCCAAGCTGTGACCATGAACGTGTGTATCCATAATACTCAAGTTTTTTGTTAAGGAGATTATTTCTATGTAAGTGTTCAAGAATTATTGCTTTATGAGTTCCTGTTCGAAATGCTTCTCCCATTGCAAATAACAGCATTCCTACTACGTAAACGGGAAATCCGGAAAGAAAAAAGAAGACTAAAAATGAGCAGATATATGATGAAAAACAAATAAGCATTGCTTTTCGCCTACCATAACCGTCAGCAAATATTCCCGAGGGAATTTCAAATACATATACCAATACACTTCGAATAGCAAACAGGACCCCTATTGCTGTATAACTCAGTCCTACATCAATAAAAAAAAGCAGGATGAAAGGATCGGTAAACCTGATATTTTTCAGGAATCCGTAAAATGCGAATTTATAGAACTGTTTATCTTTCTTGAAAGATGCCATAGGTGATTATACCATATCTCTATTAAATCATTTTACGATAACAGACCAAAAAAAATCAGATTATTTAAAATCTGATTCTCAAACGAACGAGAGAAGCGGAACCATCAAGATGGTTCCATTTCTGATGTGAGTGAACAACCAAAGGTTGTTACAGGAGTTTGCGTTGCAAACTCCAAAGACGAAACCTTTCGGTTTCGTCCGAGAACGCAAGGAAACATACCCACGCCCCTTGGGGCGGAAGAGAATCGCCAAAGCGGTTCTGGGTAAACTGAATCTATAGATTCAGTCGGGCTTGCCTAAGACATAAGCAAAGCTTATGTCAGGGTATTGATACCTTTCATTTAATCTTTAGTGGCGAAGGGACTTGAACCCCTGACCGAACGGATATGAGCCGTTTGCTCTACCAACTGAGCTACGCCACCATTATGTATTTATAACAATTCCCACCTTACTGAATCAGTATTATGAGACAAGGGCTACTATATCGATGATATTCGTTCATGTCAATAATTGTCTTCAGAAAAATTAAAGTCAGCACTAAGAATTTTCCAACCTTCAGACTTTTCTATAAAAAATATATCTCCGGTAATGGACTCATTCTGAAAAAACAGCCTAACCGGGACTCTAGCAGTATCATTCACTAAAACAATTCTCCCAAGAACCAGGGAGTCTGCCGGCAGCATAGGAATTATGGTATCTCCATGGAGCACAGAAAACATTAGCCGGGTATCTTCATCAATATACTGATCAAATTCTTCGGAACCTTCCTGAGAAATAAATACTGATTGTACTATTTCTGAAAGTGTGTATTCGTATGAAAACAAATTCGGTTCGATAAGTTTACCTATGACTCTATCTATAGGCAATTCTCCAACCCGAAGATTTTCAAATAGTGTATCAATTCCTATTACTGGTTCTACTGCAGAAACAGATACCAAGGGAAACAAAATACATACTAAACAAAATAGAATTGTGAGCCTTGTATTTAATCCTTTCTTTTTCATGGTTTATCCCATCCCGTTTTTTACGTGAGATTCTTTCAATCCGAATTAAGCCCTTCGGTATTTTTCTCCTGATTTTGAAATTTACTCAAGTGAGGCTATTAATTTGAGCATACATGAAATCTTTAAAGGAAGCAAACCTTCTTACGTGATTGAAAATTATTTTTTGCTCTCCTTTAAAATAGAATCTGATGTAAGACAAAAACGGGGTGGACACCTCTAAGCTCTTTGTTTACTATTCCGAGTATGAAGGAAACAATTCTTAGTTATTTACAGACCAGTTTTACCGAACCTGTCAGGGACCCCTTGTGGAGAAATATCTACCTTACTCCCGGTCATCTAAAATTGATAGGTTCTGAAAAATTCCAGCAGTTGGGTCGAATTCGACAGCTGGGACCAGCTTTTCACCTCTATCCCGGTGCAGTACATACCCGACTTAATCATAGCCTGGGTGTTTTTCAAACAGCAAAAAAAGAGATCACTTCCCTCATTATATTGTCACAAGAGAGTGATATAAAGAGTGTAGGTTTAACACTTACCGGTATTCGAAGTTTTCTTTCAGCTTCCCTACTACATGATCTTGGCCATTTTCCATTTGCTCATTCTTTGAAAGAACTGCCGTTAAAAGATCATGAAAAACTGGGCGGTGAGTTCATTTTATCTGATAAAACTATATATACATCATTAAAAGAGGATGTCGGGGCTAATCCTGAGATGACAGCAGCAATCATTGATACATCCATTCCGAGCACCAATACAGAGCTGAAATTCTATCGAAATCTTTTATCAGGCACATTGGATCCAGATAAGCTTGATTACCTTAACCGGGATGCCTATTTTTGCGGAGTTCCTTATGGACTTCAGGATGTTGATTTTATCATTGATCGCCTTCGTATAGTCAATGAAGGAAAACTAGGAATTCTTGAAAATGGAATCGGGGCAATAGAGCACCTTCTCTTTTCAAAATACTTGATGTACCGAAATGTATATTGGCACCGAACAGTCAGAGGTGCTACCGCTATGATTAAAAAGGCACTTACACTTGCTTTGGCAGATTCAGTCCTGACCCCTGAAAAGTTATATGGTCTTGATGATGAATCATTCAACAACCTCTGCAGTTCCAGCTCCTGCGAATGTTCATCGCTTGAACTCATTCAGAAGGTTATGCATCGGGATTTGATGGCTTGTGCTTTAGAAATTCCCTTTAACTCACATAATAAACTGCATATTGATCTGCAGGATATCACAACACGAACAAAATTTGAGGAAAAGCTTAGATCCAAGATAAATTCGGTAGTATCCATTGCCTACAATCCATGGGATATCATAATTGATATACCGGAAAATATATCTTTTGAAGCAAGTCTGCCGGTAATTGGGAAAGATGGGCATCTAAAAACATTTTCTCAAACTGGTCCCGTTTTTTCATCTCCGGTTATAAAGAGCTTTACAGATAGCCTAAGGAAAATACGAGTATTTGTACCAATTAAATCTTTAGATAGCGAACGGCTAAGAGATCTTATTAAACTTGAATTTACGAATTAACGGTAAATAATAGTTTATAAAGTCTCAAAACCTTAGAACTTGTAATAATAAGTACCTAATCAGGAGTTAATAATCACATGAATACAGAGTTGCTTTCATATAAAAAATTAATTGATGGAGATATCCCGCCCTGGGTATTCCGCTTTATAAAACATACCGGAAAAGCCATAAATACCTATGATATGATTCGTGATGGGGATAATGTACTACTGGGAATATCAGGGGGAAAAGATTCCCTTGCTCTGGCTCTCGCACTTTCACTGAGAAAGAAGTGGTTGCCAATAACCTATAATCTTGATGCCTTGCATATAAACTGGGAAGAACACCCTATTCCTCAGAACAAATTAGATCAATTAACTGAATATTTTTCAGATCTTTCAATCCCGTTTACCTCTGTTACCGTTAAAATGCACCAGGAATCCTTTAAAGGTGAATTTAACTGCTATCTGTGCTCACGAAACAGACGAAGAATTCTTTTTGAAACAGCTGATAAAAAAGATTATAAAATAATAGCACTTGGGCATCACCTTGATGATTTAGTTGAAACATCACTTATAAATCTCTGTTTTAGAGGAAATTTTTCAACGATGCAGCCGGTTCAGGAATTTTTCAAAGGAAAATTGTATATTATAAGACCTATGATTGAGATAAATGAGCATCGCATTAAACGTCTTTCTGAAGCATACAATTTACCGGTAGCAAAACCCGTTTGTCCTTTTGACCAGACAAATATCAGATCCAAGCTAAAACCTATAATCAAGGATTTATGCAAGGTTGACAAATTAACACTGAACCATATTTATAATGCACACAACTTTAATTGTCGAATTCCTCGAGATGAGTCTCAGCTTCATACAACAAAACAGAGTTCTCATGCTCCAGAAACAAAATAATTTTTTACAGGCCACTCTCTCCATGAGCCCTGGAATTAGTCACCAGAGCAATACCAAGTTGGGCAACCAAAGCGATTCATTTAAATGAAAGGTATCAATACCCTGCCATAAGCAAAGCTTATGTCGCAGGCAAACCCTGGCCCTGGGTCAACAAATGGACCCATTCCGCTGAAAACTGCGAAGCTGTTTAAGTGAATTTACAATTCTTCTTTTCTCTTTTATTGAACAAATTTCCTCAGGAAGTTTTACAATTACCTGTAACATAGCTACGACCATATTGTTAGTATATGTGAAGCTGATGAAAAAACGTATATTTTCAGCAAATTTCGTATTCAAACTTTTTAATTTTACTTTTACTTTTACTATGTTATTTTGTATAATACATTATAGGGAGATTTTTATGAAAAAAATTCTATTACTGCTTTTTATTGGATTTCTAGCTATTACACCAGCAATTGCTGATGGGTTTAACTTTGACCTTGATCTTGGAATAGAATATATGGATGTCGATGCTGAGGGGAATACTCTTGTTGGATTAAACCTGCAACCTGATATTTCAATCGGTGATTTTGGTATAGGGTTGAAAGGATCAGTATATTTTAACCTGGATCTCAATGGAGAACCAATGATCAACCTAAACCTTGATAACTGGATTCCGGAATTTGTTGAAGATGATGACCTCCTTGGGAATATCCAAACAGTCGCAAGTCTTTATCTACCAATCATTACCTATATTCGATATGGGTATAAAGGCGATCCCCTTCATATAAAAGTTGGACAAATCGAGAATGTTACTCTCGGAACTGGAATGTTCTTCAATCAATATAGTAATACTTCACTCTCAGATACTACATTGCTTGGCGCTGTTCTGGATGTAGACGGAAGACTCTTCAACTTCCCTTATATTGGATTTGAAGCCCTAACCGGAAATTTATCTCAATTTGATACAATAGGCGGTCGATTATATGTAAGACCTTTGGCTTTTGTAGACTTTCCGATTATCAAGGATATACAAATTGCTGGATCTTACGCTGTTGATTCCATACCTGCATTATACGACGATACTTTCATTGATCCGGGAATTGTATCTATGTATGGTGTAGATGTAATGATTCCTTTATTAAATATCCCACAGGGAGCTTTTACTTTATTTAGTGATGTTGGATTTCAACCATCTCCGAAAATTGAAAATGATACATCAACTGGTTTCCGTGCTGGATTTAATGGGCATGTTATGAATCTTCTAAACTTTGAAGCTGATATAATGTTTCCAACACAAGGATATCGACCAGGATATTTTAATGCTTCCTATGACAGAGATAAAAGAGAAATTTATGAATCACCCGGCCTGGACAATGATAATTATTTTCTCCATGGCGGTGCAGGAATAAATCTATTTGACGATGCAATTGTTTTTGATTTGGATTTAGGTTCAGAAATTACCTCCACAGACGGGTCCTTGGGTATTGTGGATCCATCGCTCACAGCACGGTTAAGCACCGGCGAAAATCTTATCGGCTTTTTCTTTTTTGATGCTGTATACCAAAAAAATAATATTGAACAGGATAGTGTAGGGAATTTTCTTTTAGATATTATTGATCTTAAAAATTCTGAAATTCGAGGAAATGTTAGTGTTAAATATAGTATCTTTATTATTGAAACTGGAATTATCATTAAATTTGATGAAAGTGGAAAAATGAGAGAACAGGATCCGGAACTTATTGTTGGTGGAACAATTAATCTTTTTTAATATCAAATTTGAATTTGTATAGTTTCATATACTAAAAGGCTTTGATACAATAGAGTATATATGACCCGGGATACAGTCCCGGGTCATACTCATGAAAACTCATACGGAGATGGTATTATATATGTTTAAGAAAATTGTGTTCATGGCATTTGTGTGTCTTCTGTTAATTCCTGCAGTTGGAGCAGGATTTCTTTTTGCAGATGATCTAATCCAAAATGATATAATTCTCTCCGTTGAATTTGCTGCATACGACTTTGAAACTTTACGCCTTTTTGATAATAAAGGCTCCCTTCTGCCAGATCCTGAGCTTGTATCCGGTATTCAGGCTGGATGGATAATTCAAACAGAAAATACCGGCGTAGAACTCTATTCAGAAGGAATAGGTACATTATATCTTTCACCCTCAACACTTATATCAGTTGATTTGATTTCTGCAGAAAAAGCAGAATTCTTTTTACTAAAGGGTAAATTACGTTTTATATCTGAATCAGATAGTTTCCCGATTTCTATAAGTACACCAGCTGCTCAATACACTATAAAAACTCCCGGAGAATACATCCTTCTTTCAGAAAATACTGAAAGTTTTTATGTTCTTGAAGGAAAAGCTGAAGTATTCAACCGAATAACACAGAAAAGCAGTACTATAGAGGCGATGGTGGCATATGAATCCTTAAATCGAAAAGAGCCGGAAAAAAGTTTTATAGAAAGTACTGCTGATCTTTTACAGGAAACACTCCCCCTTCAATTTTTCAACACCCCTGATATTATTGTTGCGATTCCAGAACCATCTTCTGTACCTGAAGAAAAATTTGTGGAAGAAGAGATAGAATTGGAACCAGTAATCATAGTGGCAGTCTTTGAGGAAGGCAATATAAAAAATATACCTGATGAGATTATACCAGTTACTGATGCAATTGAAGAAATACCTGCTGAAATTGATTCAGAACTAATTAGTGACGAAGAGGTTATCATAATTGAAATTGTCGAGGAACCGGTAGTAATTCTTGCTGTCGAGGAACCGGTAGTAATTCTTGCTGAAGAGGAACCGGTAGTAATTCTTGCTGAAGAGGAACCGGTAGTAATTCTTGCTGAAGAAGAACCGGTAGTAATTCTTGCTGAAGAAGAACCGGTAGTAATTCTTGCTGAAAAAGAACCGGTAGTAATTCTTGCTGAAGAAGAACCGGTAGTAATTCTTGCTGAAGAAGAACCGGTAGTAATTCTTGCTGAAGAAGAACCGGTAGTAATTCTTGCTGAAGAAGTTAAACCAATCACTGTTATTGCTATTCCCTTAAACACCGAGACAATCCCTGATGAACCCATCAAAATTGCTGAAGAAGAACCTGAATATGCACCGGTTATAATTGATCTGTTAACACCGGAAGCAGAGCCCGATATCATTGAAACTGTTGCAGAGGAACCATCAATTGAATCTGAACCTGAATCAGTACCTTTGGCTGTAATAGAGAATGTTCCTATTGTAGTACCTGCAGTAATTCCTGGGAGTATTGATTCGTTAATGGCGAAACCTGCCCCTCAAATTGAAGAGATATTACTTCCTGAGGATGAGATAATTGATGAAGAGTTCCCCAAACCCATCGTTATTATTGCTGAACCGATAACTGAAGAAGTAATAACAGAACCAATTGATATATTGCCGGTTGAACCGGAAGTTGAAACTGTTGTTGTAGAACAACCGGTAATTATTATAGCTGAGACGGCACCTGAGACGGCACCTGAGATGGCCGAAGTACCTGAAGAGATTGCTCCTGAGTCTGAAGTTGAAATAATTTTTGATGAACCGGTTGTAATTGCAGTTTCTGTGCCGGAAACTTCCGAGGAAATGAAAACTACTCCTCCTGAGGCTAAAGTTGAGACCGATACTGCTGTTGTAAATGAAACTGCTGTTGAAACTGAAATAATAGTTGATAAGCCGGTTGAAATTGCTGAAGCCTCACCTGAATCTACTGAAGAACCTGAACAACAATTAATTATTATGGCAGAACCAACACCGATTGTTACGGCAAGTTACGAATCGGATGCTGATGATAATATTATAGAGAACATTCTTACAGCTGGAATCATCCTGGGAGCAAGTTCAGTACATACTGATCAATCAACTGAATATGAGAGTTCATATTTGAAAACGGTTGCCGAACCATGGATTAATTACAATGATTTCTCCTTTAGTTTATATATTCCTCTCATATTTGAAGATTACCCGCTTTCAATAGCGAACTGGTACTTACCAAGAGGGAATAATCCCTATGATTTTGGTACAGGCTATAGTCCAATGACCTCTTTTGCGGCTATACGTGATCTCTCACTGGATATCTTATCACTAATAGGTTATGCAAATTATCGATCTCCAACAGGATCCTTGATGCTGAATGCTGATGATCATAC
>Ga0307989_1001005_pt1 | contig 16203 bp, 16 predicted proteins | sample EllFjometagen185_FD_203164 | JGI IMG/M metagenome (GOLD analysis project Ga0307989, IMG submission 203164) | Marine microbial communities from Ellis Fjord, Antarctic Ocean - #185 | ecosystem: Environmental > Aquatic > Marine > Unclassified | place: Southern Ocean | collected 2014-10-08
GATTGTTCCGTCTTCTTCAACGATTCTTACTTTTTGAAGGTTAGCTTTCCATCTTCTTCTAGATGCATTCATTGCGTGTGAACGGTTGTTCCCACTCATACCTCTTTTTTTTGTTACATAACATTCTCTAGCCATTGTTATTACCTCCATTCATTACTTTGTTTCAAGCAATAATAATTCTATCATATCAGAATAAAAAATCAAGTAAAAAGTGAAAAAAACTGAAAAAAGTATATTTCTATATATATAATACATAATAATGCTATAATTAAGTGTATCCTTTGATATTCAAAGTATGAGGGGATTTTCATATGTTATTGGCTTAGATAGTGACAGTCCTAATTATGATAAAATAACAAAAGTTATTATAAAATTGAAAACTTAAAAATGTAAAATATATTGGAGGAACATATATGAACCCAACAGTTATTGATGGTAATTTATTAAAACTCTTAGTTACTAATGGTACCATAGCCTTAAGAAATGATCATCAAAGAATTAATGAATTGAATGTTTTCCCAGTCCCTGATGGGGATACTGGTAGCAACATGCAATCAACAATGATGAGTGGAGTTAAAGCAATCACACCTTTAGAAGACGCTAGTGTTGAGAAAGTTGCGAAAGTATTATCTCGTGGTCTATTAATGGGAGCAAGAGGAAATAGTGGAGTTATCTTATCACAATTATTTAGTGGATTTGCAAAAGTCTTTAAAGGAAAAGAAACTGCAACAGTAGCGGAATTTATTCAAGGTTTTGCTAAAGGGGTAACACAAGCATACGGTGCTGTTATTAACCCAGTTGAAGGAACAATTCTTACTGTAGCAAGAGAAGCAGCAGATAAAGCTAAAAAAGTGGTTAAATCAGACTCAGGTTTATTAGATACAATGAACGTATATATTAAAGAAGCATATGAATCATTAGAAAGAACACCTGAACTATTACAAGTACTTAAAGATGCAGGAGTTATCGATAGTGGTGGAGCTGGATTTAATGTAATTATTGATGGAATGATTTTAGCACTTGAAGGAGAAATTCTTGAAGATTCTAAATTCAACACAGTTCCAAGTGTTGCTAGAGAAATCGGTAGTTACGAAGGAGAAACTGACTTTGGATACTGTACAGAATTTATCGTTTCATTGAAAGATGGAGATGATTTCGATAAAGAAGAATTCACCAAACATATTTCTGAATTTGGAGATAGTTTAGTAGTAGTTAGTGATGAAGAAATTCTAAAAGTTCATATCCATACACAAACTCCAGGAGATGTATTAAACTTCGGACAACAATATGGTAATTTTGCAACTTTAAAAATTGAAAATATGACATTACAACATAGTGAAACATTACTTCATACTGAAGGTGATGGACACGATTGCGGACATGAACATTCACATTATGAACAACCTAAGAAAAAATATGGAATCATTACTGTGTTAAACGGTAAAGGATTAAAAGCAGCATTTAGAGAAATGGGAGTTAGTTGTATTATTGATGGCGGACAAACAATGAACCCATCAACAGAAGACTTCATTAAAGCAGTAGAAAATTTAAACTGTGATCATGTAATCATTATTCCAAATAATGGAAACGTACTATTATCTGCAGAAACTGCAGCTAAATATATTAAAGATCGTAGTGTTAGTGTATTACCTGCTAAAACTATCGCTCAAGGATACGCTTCATTAACAATGTTTGATTCTAATCAAGAATTAGAAGAAAACTTAAAAGAAATGAAAGAATTAATTTCTAATGTTAGAACTGGAGAAGTAACGTATGCAGTTCGAGATACAGAATACAAAGGTGTTGAAATTAAAAAAGACCATTGGATCGGTATTTCAAATGGAGAAATCATTTCATCAACAGAAGATAGACTTGGTGCAGTTTGTGCATTAATGGAAGATCTAGTTGATGCAGACAGTGAAATCGTCACAATAATGTTTGGAGATCAAGTAGAAAAGAAAGAATTAGAACAAGTAATGCTTTCAATTGATTCACACTATCCAGACGTAGAAGTTGAAGTTATCGAAGGTAACCAAGACATCTATTCATACATTATCGCAGTAGAATAACAAAAAGGACCTAGTGTCCTTTTTTTATTGCCATTTTTTTGGTATAATATGTATTGATAAAAAGGTGATATATATGAGTATGTTAGAAACCATTAAAGGGATTGGTCCCAAATTAAAAACGAAATTAAATCGTAATGATATTTACGATTGTTTTGATTTGATTAATAAATTCCCCTCTAGGTATGAAATCTACCACCTCACCACGCTTAGTGACGCCCCAGATGGTGTTAGAATTACTTTAGAAGGAAAGGTGTCAAGCCAACCGATAGTCTCTTATATCAGACGTAACTTCACAAGACTGACATTTAAAGTAATTATAGAAAATAGACCCTTTACCGTCGCAATCTTCAATCGTGAATATTTAAAGAATATTTTAGACATAGGAGAAGACATTGTTCTCACAGGGACAATCGATCGAGTGAAGAATACATTTACCGCAACAACCCTGAAATTAATCCGCAATTTCAAAAATGAAATTGAGCCTATATATAATATAGATGGAGTAGGAGATTCTCAGTTTAATAAAATCGTCAATTTAGCACTTGCGGAATACGGACATTTAATCATGGATGATTTACCAAAAAAACTCATCCAAAAGTATAAACTTATTACCTTTAATGAATTATTAAAAATCGTCCATAATCCAAGAACAGAAAAAGACCTGGATAAAATAACCAGAAGAATCAAATATGAAGAACTATTTAAGTTTCAATTTAAAATGCAATATACACGACTAAAGAATAAATCGAAAAAATCTCTACCTAAAAAATACGATATCAACTTTATAAGAGATTTCATTAAAACACTTCCTTTTGAGCTTACAAATGATCAAAAGAAAGTCACTAATGAAATAATCAAAGATATCAAATCACCATATGTCATGAACAGACTACTCCAAGGAGATACAGGTAGTGGTAAAACAGTCGTCGCAGCTATTACAGTTCTTTCAGTATTAGATGCTGGATTCCAAGTTGCCTTAATGGCTCCCACGGAGATTTTAGCAAAACAACACTATAAGACGTTTTCAACATTGTATAGGGACTTAGACTATGAAATAGTCTTTCTAAGCGGTAAAATTTCAAAAGAACAACGAAGAGAAAGACTAGAAATAATTAAAACTAGTCCAAAGACACTAATTATAGGAACACATGCTTTGTTTAGTAATGATGTTAGATATAATAACTTAGGATACGTGATCACCGATGAACAACATAGATTTGGTGTCAACCAAAGACAAAAACTCCGAGAAAAAGGGTTTAATCCTGATATCCTTTATATGAGTGCAACCCCAATCCCGAGAACGCTCGCAATAAGTTTGTTTGGGGATATGGATATATCTACTATTAGAGAAAAACCAGCTTCAAGAAAAAAAGTGGAAACCAAACTATTTAATAGAAACCAAATGAACTTAGTGTATATGATTATCGAAGAAGAATTAAAAAATAATCATCAAGTATATGTAGTAACACCACTTATCCTTGAAAGTGAAAAAATGGATTTATCAAATGCGCAAAAAGTATTCTCTAATATGAAGAGTCACTTTAAAGATTTTAGTGTTGGATTAATGCATTCAAAAGTAAAACAAGAAGACAAAGAAAAAGTAATGGATATGTTTCATGAGAACAAAATCAACATCTTGGTTTCTACGACCGTTATAGAAGTAGGCGTAGATAATCCCAATGCAACATTGATGATCGTCATGGATAGTGATCGTTTCGGATTATCACAGCTTCATCAATTACGAGGTAGAGTTGGGAGAGGGACTTTAAAAAGTTACTGTCTACTGATTCATAAAGAAGAGGAAGAAGTAAAAGAACGATTAGAGATTATGGAACAAACAGATGATGGATTCAGACTTAGTGAAGAAGACTTAAGACTAAGAGGTCCAGGAGACTTCTTTGGATTTAGACAAAGTGGAGATATGAAGTTTAAAGAAGCAAATATCGTCACGGATGCCCACATCTTAGAAATCGCTAAAAATGATGCCCTAGAAATACTAGAGAATCATGATAATTACTATAAACAAGAATATCAATCACTATTTAAATACCTAAAATCAGTTTTAAAAAGTTCTAACTTAGATTAATGTGATATAATAATTTTTGACAGAGGTGAATAATATGATTAAAATCGCAGTAGATGCAATGGGTGGAGATTTTGCTCCAAAAGAACAAGTTGAAGGGGCAATGTTAGCTATTAAAAACATTGATGATATTGAAATAACTTTATATGGTGAAAAAGACCAAATTAATAAATACTTAACTAATTCAGATAGAATCACAATTGTTGAATCTGAAGGTGTTATTGATATGGGTGAAAAAGATCCAATAAGAGCTATTAGGGGAAACCGTAAAAGTTCTATGGCACTTGCATTATCAAGCGTTAGAAGCGGAGATAATGATGCTATCGTATCAAGTGGTGCTACACAAGCACTAATTGCTGGAGCTCATATCTTAGTTGGACGTATGAAACAAATTAAAAGAACTGCAATTGCGCCGTTAATACCAAATATTCATGGAACAAACACTATTCTTTTAGATGCTGGTGGTAATATTGAAATCAAACCAGAATATATGCTAAATCAAGCATATTTTGCGCATATGTATGCCCGTGAAATACTAAACATAAAAGAACCGAAAATTGGATTAATCAATATTGGAACGGAACCTGGTAAAGGAAGACAACTTGATAAAGATGCTTTTAAAGTATTTAGTGAAGATCCTATCTTGAACTTTGTCGGTAATGTTGAACCAAAAGAAGTATTAGATCCTCCATGTGATATATTGATTAGTGATGGATTCACTGCAAATATCGTTATGAAAACCGTTGAAGGTACTTCAAAGGGATTGGCTAAACTTTTAATGAAGAATCTAAAAACAGGATTCTTTGGTAAAATAGGATTACTATTATCAGCTAAAAACCTCAGGAACTTTAAAAATACATTAAGCGCTGAAGAAATTGGTGGCGCAATGATCTACGGATTAAAGGGCGTTGTTGTAAAAGCCCAAGGTTCCTCAAAAGCTAGAGGATTCTATAATGGAATCAGACAGGCAGCTTTGATTGTTCGTAAAGATGTATTAAATAAGGTAAGAAAAGTAATAGAAGAGACGGTGGAGTAAGTGGAAAATCTTGAAAAGTTCTTTAACTTAGATTTTAAAGATAAAGACATCTTAAAGACAGCTTTAACACATTCCAGTTATGCAAATGAAAACCACTGTGAATCCAATGAAAGACTTGAGTTTATGGGTGATGCTGTACTTGATGTTATGATGGGTAAATATCTTTATGTTCAATTTCCAAAGTTTAATGAAGGAAATTTAACAAAGATGAGAGCTAAAAACGTCTGTGAAGCAGCGCTTGTAGAATATGCAAAAGCATGTGAGTTAAATAAATATTTACTCCTTGGAAAAGGAGAAGAAAAAAGTGGTGGTCGAAATCGTACTGCCTTACAAGCTGATGCCTTTGAAGCTCTAATTGGAGCGGTATATATGGACAAAGGGTTTGAAGAGTGCTATAAAATTTTCGACATGGTAGTAATCCCATTAGTTGAAGGAGAAGGCGAAGATAATTTCGTTGACTACAAATCATTTTTACAGGAACTTGTTCAATCAGATAAGAGAACACTAGAATACCGTATCCTAAATGAGATAGGACCTTCTCACAATAAGACGTTTGTGACCCGTGTTTACATGGACCAGATTTTAATGGGCGAAGGAAAAGGAAGAACAAAAAAAGAGGCAGAACAAAATGCCGCTGAAATGGCCTTAAAAAAGCTTGCAATCAGGTCAACTAAGTTCTAAAAAGATTATTGAAAAATAGTCTTTTTTTTTATCATCTTTATGCTATAATTAAACTCCGAGTGAGGTGGAAAGATGGACATAAAGAACATGAAATCACTAATAAAACGAAATATTGTTGATTTTAGTGAGTTAGTACTAAATAATTACTACAAAATCGGTCTAGATGAAGTTGATGCTGTTATCATTATCAAACTTAAATATTTGCTAGATCAACATATCACATTTATTCACCCGAAAAAATTATCTAACTTGTTAAGTATTTCATCTCAAACCACTAATAAAAGACTTAATAATTTATTAGAAATCGGTTATATAAGAATGGAATTAATATCTAACGGTAACGGTAAAGAAACAGAAAGTTTCAACTTAGATTTTGTCATCGAAAAAATCATCAAAGCAGATTTCGAAGAGAAAATCATGGAATCAAGCGACAAAAATAAAAATGTTGAATCTCGCTTAGTTAATTTATTTGAAACAGAATTCCGTAAACCCCTTAGTGTACTTGACATACAAACAATAACTAAATGGTTAAATGAAGATAAGTATGTATTCGAAGAAATTAAAAATGCACTATTTGAAGCTTCAAAAGCTCGTAAGTTATCAATCCGTTACGTGGACCGTATTTTATTAAATAAAGATCACGAAGAACCAGAGAAAAAATACAATCAAACGACCCTCATAAAGGACCTTAAAAAAATATGGACAGAGTAGATACCATATTATCAGTTCTTGAAGAGTTATTCCCTAATGCTGAGTGCGAACTAAAACACACCAATGGGTTTGAACTATTAGTTGCAGTAATGCTCAGTGCCCAAACAACAGATAAATCAGTTAACTTGTTAACTGATTCTCTTTTTAAAAAGTATCAAAAGCCAGAAGACTATCTTAATGTGCCATTGAGTGAATTGCAACAAGACTTAAGAAGAATTGGACTATATAAAAATAAAGCCAATAATCTTCAAAAGTTGTGTTATAAAATAATTCATGAATTTGATGGGATCGTACCAGCAAGTCAGGAGAAACTTGAGAGTTTGCCTGGTGTTGGTCGCAAAACAGCCAATGTTGTACTAAGTGTTTGGTTCCATGTACCTCGTATCGCAGTAGATACACATGTAGACAGAGTATCTAAAAGATTAAAACTAGCTTATTTAAAAGATAACGTAAGACAAGTAGAAGAAAAACTGATGAGAAAAATTCCAAAAGACAAGTGGAGTGATACCCATCATAAAATGATTTTCTTTGGAAGATATCATTGTTTAGCAAGAAATCCAAAATGTGAAACTTGTCCATTACAAGAACTATGTAGATATCCAAATATATAAAGAGAACATATTCAAAATATGTCCTCTTTTTTTATTTCAAATGAGTTGCTTTTTCACACTATTTTCATTATAATCATTAAGAATGGATGTGGCAGAATGAATAATAAAAATACAGACTTACTTGGAAAAATGGATGTTAAAAAAGCCTTAATAACTTTAAGTATTCCAGCAGTTATCGGAATGCTTGTAAATGCAATGTATAACCTAGTTGATAGTTTATTCGTTGGTTGGGGTGCTGGAGAAGTTGCTATTGGTGCATTGACATTAGCTTTCCCTGTACAAATGATAGTTATGGCTGTCGCATTAATGATTGGTATTGGTGGCGCATCAGTATTTAGCCGTGCCTATGGTGCTGGTAATAAAGAAAAAATGGATTCAACAGTTAATACTGCGCTTAGATTTGGTGCGATATCAGGTGTTTTGATTTCAGTATTAGGGTTGGTTTTCTTAACACCACTTTTAAAGTTCTTTGGAGCATCATCAACAAATATAGGATTTGCACATGATTACTTAAGTGTTATCTTATTTGGTGTGGTTTTCCAAACAATCTCAATGATAATGAATAACTTTACAAGAGCAGAAGGTAGAGCAAAAGTAGCAATGATCGCAATGGTTATTGGTACGGGATTAAATATTGTCTTGGATCCAATCTTTATATTTGATTGGGGATTTGGTTTAGGAGTTAGAGGAGCAGCGATTGCTACCGTAATTTCTCAAGTAACTGCATTTACATTTATTATGTATAAATCATTTGCAAAAGATTCAGTACTAGTAATAAACTTTAAGAATTTCTTCAAAATTGATTTTGAATCATTAAAAGATATCGTAGTAATCGGATTACCAACATTTGTTAGAAATAGTTTAGGTGCAATCTTAACGATTATTATATTAAAGTTAATCGTTGTATTTACAGCTTCTGAAGTTGAATCTGATTTATATACTTCTATATATGGAGTAGTGAACAGAGTACTAATGTTTATCTTAATGCCAGGGTTTGGACTAGTTCAAGGATTGGCCCCAATTGCTGGATATAATTTTGGAGCGAAAAATTGGGAACGAGTTAGAGATCTTGTTATCTACACAACAAAATTACTAACAATCTATTTCATTGGTGGATTTATCATCGTACAAGTGTTCTCATATGGAATATTTGATGTATTTAGTAGTGCAAATAATGAATTGTTCATAAATGAAGGTGGCAGAATCTTTAGAATCATCGGACTTGCCTTACCATTCATTACTTATCAAATAATTGCTGGATCTATTTATCAAGCATTTGGGTATCCTAAGAGAGCATTGCTTATTAGTTTATCTAGACAGTTCTTATTCTTTATTCCACTAGCATTCATATTGACGAACATCTTTGGATTAGATGGATTATGGTATACGTTCTTTATCGCTGATACATTAAGCGGTATTATCGGAATATTCATGCTTCTATATGAAGTGAAAGTGTTAGGTAAAAATGTTCAAGAACAAATGGAACTTGAAACTGCATAAAATAACAATAAGTGAATAAATAGACTTTACAACAAAAATACGTATGTCATTTTTGTCAATATATGTCGCATACAAAATATAAATTTTACAATTAAAATCATCAAAAGAGCACATATCAGCCGATATGTGCTCTTTTTAGTACAAGTTTGATATGCCTTGTTTTTTTTCAATGAAAGTTGCCCCAAATACTATTAGAAATCTTATAAAATAGTAGTGTGAAAGGTTGGTGAGTAATTTGAGTATTACAAGTTTAAAGAATCGCATAAACAAAAGAGTAGAAATAGAGAAGTTTAAGAGTGATTTTACTGACATCGGGAGTTTTATCAAAAAGAAACGCAAAGAGTTAAATGTAACACAAGATGAAATATCTAATGGAATTTGTAGTGTAAGCTATTTGTCTAAAATTGAGAACAATCAAATCATCCCTAATGATTTTTATGTAAAGGAAATAATGGAGAAATTAGATATTGAAGAAGATATCTATTCAAAGAGTATTAAAGATAAAGAATTTATTGATCGAACACTGAAAGCTTTCTTCTATATGAATGATAATGATTTGGAAGAAATTTACATGGAGATTAAAGACATTGAACACAATGTCGTTATCAATCTATGTAAGCTAGGGTATACTGTATACTTTAATAGAAATGATAATAGTCAGTATGTTATGATGCTAGAAAATTTAATTAACAATATGAGTAATCTAGAGGTAAAGATATACCTGTATTTTGCTGCGTTGTATTTCATTCAAAATGAAAAATACAAAGTAGCATTAGAATTAATAGTATTGAAGAGTAGGATAGTAGCTAGTAATGAGATGTTAGATGCAATGTTCTTTGAGTTGTCTTACTATGTCAAACAAAGATTACTTATTAAAAACTGTTCGACAGAGGATTACTATAGTGCAATGAATAGCTATAATAACTATCATAATATGAGAAGAATAATTATTTTAGCACTTCACAAAGCTAAATTTCTGTCCAAAGAGAATCCTTCAAAAGCTTTAAGAGTGTTGAACACCATTAAGACTAATGATCTGTCCAATGATATTGATAGCTTTTACTATTATATAAAAGCAGATACATTATTCCAATTAGGAAGCTATCAAGAAGCGACCTTGAATCTCAAACATATTTCTGAAACATCAGAATACTATTTACAGAAAATGATTCTATTACTTAAAATATGTATAATAGAAGAAGACTTTGCTACTATTGAAAATATCAAAGAGATCGTAAACTCATATAAACCAAAGAAGTGTGAAATGAGAAGTAAGATTAATTATCATTTCATTATTCAACAAGATAAAGCAGACCAAAAGGAATATCTTCGTGATATTGCTATTCCATTTTCCATAAAGATAGAGGATTATGATTCCTTATTCATATATACAAATCATGTGATGGATATTTGTTTTGAAAACTCTCGGTATAAAGAAGCCATGCAGTATTATAAAAAATACCAAAAAGAAATCAAGAAGGTACAAACAATTCTTCATTAATAAAAAAAGCTTATCAATTAAATGATAAGCTTTTTTGTTTTTAGTAAGATTTTATGATTTTATTAGCCAAACCAATATAATTTAGACCAATTTCTTCATCAGGACCAAATATACTTAAACTGTTTTTAGGTTGTCCGATTGGAATTGTTGATAATATAACTGTTTTTAGTTTATCAGCAACGATTTTCCCTCCGCCTTCACCAAAGATTTTTACATCTTCACCTTTGTGATGGAAGTAACTCATATTTTCGACAATACCAAGAATTTCATGATCTAATTGCTCCGCAGCAAATCCTGCTTTTACCGCGATATGAGATGCACTTGGATGTGGTGTTGTAACGATTAGCATTTTACAGCTAGGAATTAATTTTTGAATGTCTAAAGCAACATCACCAGTACCTGGTGGTAGGTCTACTAAAATATATTCAATTTCTGAATCCCATACTACATCATAGAAGAAATGATTTAACATTTTCCCTAACATCGGACCACGCCACATTAATGGTTTGTCTGGAGTTAAGAAGAACTCTGTTGAAATTAATTCAATTCCATCGACATTGTAAGGAATAATTTTTTCATCTTTTGTTCCTTTTGGTGGTGTGATTTCCATTTCTAAGATTGTTGGAATACTACTACCATAAATATCTGCGTCTATGATTCCGACTCTTTTCCCAATACTTTTAAAAGCATAAGCTAGGTTTGCAGTAACGGTTGATTTTCCAACCCCACCTTTACCACTAGCTACACCAATATATTTTACTTCTCTCGCTAAGATAGAAGTAGAAAGTTTATTTAATTGAAACTCAGCTTTAATACCTGTGAATCCTAATTCTAATTTTAATAATCTAGCTAAATCTCTTGTTACTGTTTTTTTGAAACTTTCATCGATTTTGTCTAATCCGACTACTAATGTTACAGTATTTTTTTCATCATCAATAGCTAAATGTTTAATTCCACCTGTTTCACTAAATGCTTTTTCACATGATGGATCAATTAATTGATTTACTCTTTCAATAACTTGTTCTTTTGTATGCATTATTATCACCCAAAATTTATTATATTCTTTTTCATAAAAAAAGCAACCATAATACTAATAAATTGGTTGCTTAAATTCTTGTTTGTAAATGTCTTTGTCACTGACTAAACTGTATACTCTCGATGCTCTGATTTCAATGTCTAAATAAGGATGTAATCCCTCTTTTACCTTTGAGATAAGGGGGATTGTTAAATCGTGTTTAATTTCATTTAAATGTTTGCGTCCTGTATCGTTCATTCCAAGGATTCTAATATAAGGAATATCAAAAGAAGTAATAGTATCTTTTTTTGTGTTACATAATATATGAGCTAAGGTTCTTTTGATTTTTGAATTCGTGTATCTTCTTGTTAGTGCTTGATTAATGAAGTCTTGTACAGAGTTGTATTCTTTTATTTTAAGAAGTCTGTTCTCAATACCTTCATTGATATTGAAGATATCTTGTAAGTCTTCTTTTGTAGAGGACTTAAATATATATTTAAATGATGGTAAGAAATCTTCATATGTAATAAGTTTTCTCGTCGATAAAGAATCTGAAACATCACGAGGTACATAGGTACTAATATCATTACCCTCTTTTACAAGTTTTCTTATTGCTGTTGCACTTTGTATGGAAGAAGATTGTAGCTCTTCATCGAAGTAATTTGCACTTAGTCTTTTAATTGTTTTGAATGTAATGGATGAATGTGGTTTTTTACCTGCAAGGATGTATTGGATTCCTAAGATGTTATTTGGTAAATCAAATGAACTATTAGGATGTAATTGTTTCATTGCTAAATCGCTACTGGTTGGATAGCTATTGCCTTCTTTTAAATATCCTTTAATGAGGTTATTGTACTCAGTAGTTCCTAAGATGTTCCCGAGTTCTTCTAACTCGGTGATATTTCCTGTTTCACTACCGAAATAGATTTCATCAACACCTAGATGGTTTAAGATGCCAACACTAGTAGAGGCGAAAATATCGGCGTTTTGAACGGTGAACACAAATGGTAATTCAATGACTAAATCGACTCCGTTATTTAGAGCCCATTTGGTTCTTGTGAATTTATCCAGAATCGCAGGTTCTCCTCTTTGTGTGAAGTTTCCACTCATCACACAAATTAAACGATCTGCGTTACTTAATCGTTTTGTTTCGTTGATGTGATGGAGATGGCCGTTGTGTAATGGGTTGTATTCTGTGATTATTCCTACTGTCTTCATATTATCACCACTTAAATTATACCTTATATTTGACTTTTTAGTAAAAGAAAAGTATAATTTTCACGCTTGGAGGTGCGTGTGATGAAATGGACAATTCATGAACTAATTAAATTAGAGAATATTAACAATAATATTGAGGCAAAAATTGATTTATCTGAGTTTGCGGGAGATACTGATATTATTAGAATGTCGGATGTTGAAGTAACAGGTGATTTTGAGATTTATGATAGTGAAGAGTTTGTATTTTATTTAGATATAAAATGTACACTCGTATTACCTTGTGCAATATCATTAGATGAAGTAGAGTATTTAATCGATTTAAACGTTGAAGAAGTGTTTACAAGACATAAAAGTGAGGATTCTAACTTAATTGAAGGAATTACTATTGACTTATTACCGATAATATGGTCTAATATATTGTTGGAAAAGCCTATGCGTGTTTTAAGCACTAATGCTTATGATAAAGTCGACTTCGAAAATACAGAATTTGAAGAAGAAGATCTTGATAATGCCTTCGCCAATCTAAAAAAATTACAACAATAGGAGATGACTTATGGCAGTACCATTTAGAAGAACATCTAAAACAGCTAAAAAGAAACGTCGTTCTCATTACAAATTAAGTGTACCAGGTATGGTAGTTTGTCCAAATTGTGGAGAAATGAAATTATCACACAGAGTTTGTAAAGAATGTGGACAATACGCTGGAAAAGTGGTTCTCGTAGCTAAAGAAGAAGAAGTCGTAGAAGACTAATTCAGAAAAGATAACGCTGGATTCAGCGTTTTTCTTTTACAAATTTTTGAGATTATGATACTATTATGACGCTGGAGGTGAGATATATGTATAAACATATCTCCGTACTTCTAAATGAAAGTTTAGAATACTTAAATATTAAAAAAGATGGAATCTATGTCGACTGTACCCTTGGTGGTGGTGGGCATTCTTTTGAAATTCTTAAAAGATTAGAGTCTGGTCATCTATATGCTTTTGATCAAGATGAATATGCAATTGGAAGAGCAACTGAAAAATTAGACACTTTGAATAAAAATTATACAATTATTAATAATAATTTTGTAAATATAGAAGAAGCTTTAAAAAATGTTGGTGTTGAAAAAGTAGATGGTATTTTATATGACTTAGGTGTTTCATCGTTTCAATTTGATATTCCCGAGCGTGGATTTAGTTATAACTACGATGCACCACTTGATATGCGTATGAATCAAGAACAAGAATTAACCGCAGAAACTATAGTGAATGAGTATTCTTTTCATGACATCATGCATCTACTACAACGTTATGGTGAAGAAAAAAATGCTAAACTAATCGCTAGAAAAATTGAGTTATTAAGAAAAGAAAACCCAATTAAAACGACTTTTGATTTGGTCGCAGCTATTAAAAGTGCTTTGCCTTCAAAAGTGTTAAATAAAAAAGGTCATCCAGCTAAAAGAACATTTCAAGCATTGCGTATTGCTGTTAATGATGAGTTGCAAGTATTTGAGAAATCACTAGAACAAGCTTTTGATTTGTTAAATCCTGAAGGCAGAATTGTTGTTATTACATTCCACTCTTTAGAAGACAGAATAGCAAAAACTTTGATGAGAGAGAAATCTGTTATTAACGTTCCTTTGAATATTCCTATAATGCCTGATGAGAAACCAGAATTTGAATTATTACATCGAAAAGTTATATTACCGACAGAAGAAGAATTGTTAGTCAATAACCGTGCACATAGTGCTAAGTTAAGAGCGATTAAAAAATTGTAAGAAAATTATTCAAGTGTATTGACTTGTTATTTTCTTTATGATATTATACTTATGCTGACTAAAAATGCAGGTGTAGTTTAATGGTAAAACCCCAGCCTTCCAAGCTGACTTTGAGAGTTCGATTCTCTTCACCTGCTCCAATTTTTTTATGACGGTAAAGTGATTCTTTTTATTAAGATGACCTTGAAACAACAAATAGTATGTTTGACAGTTTTAACACTTCGTGATATCATACTATTAATATAGATGCAGGTGTAGTTTAATGGTAAAACCCCAGCCTTCCAAGCTGACTTTGAGAGTTCGATTCTCTTCACCTGCTCCATTAGATATTTAAAGACCTAGTTTAGGTCTTTTTTTTATGTTCTATTATAGGATGCATATTAATTTTAAATATGACTATAAAAAAAACAGGAAATTTGATTTCCTGTTTTTATTTGAATTCGATGTTTAGAACCATTTCTGCTTCTAAATTATGTATCGTATAGCTAATACTACAATAGTGTTCAGCTTGTTCCATTGATTTAATGATTTGTTTTTGTTTTGCTTCATTTGCTCCAGTAATAACCACGTTTGTAGTTAATTTATTAATAATGGTTGGAACTTCTTCACGTTTTTCTGAAGTGACTTCATAAGTTACAGTTTCAAATGTTAATTTACGTTTTGATAATATTCCAATGAATGTTGCATGTAAACATGATGCATATCCACCGAGGAATAAATCGTATGGTGCCATACCATCTCCACGATAACTTAATTTTGTTTCATAGTTTGCTGTTTTTAAAACACCCTCGTGTTCTTTATTGAAAGATACATTAACCTTGTTAGCCATAAAAACTCCTTTTATTTGTTTTTATCTTTAATATAACGGTCTTTACACTGTTGAATCAACTCTAATGCATCAATTTTGTCATGAAAGTCGAATACTTCAACGATTTTATTTTGTTGTAAGTCTTTGTATGTTTTAAAGAAGTGTTTGATTTCTCTTCTTGTATGTTGTTGGATATCTCCAACTTCATTGATGTGTGAAAAACGTGGATCGTGATGTACAACACCTATTAGTTTTTGATCTGGTTCTCCATTATCAATCATATCTAAATATCCCACGATACGTGCGTCTACAACACACCCAGGGAATGTTTTTGATGATGCTAGTACTAAAATATCAAGTGGATCATTATCTTCGGCAAGTGTATGTTCTAAATAACCATATTCTGCAGGATATGTCATTGGACTATATAAAACTCTATCTAACTTTATACGATCATTTACTTTATCAATTTCATATTTGTTTTTTGTCCCCATAGGTATTTCGATTATTGCTTCATAAATTTTCTCCATTAGAACACCTTCTCTCTTATTAAATTATATAGAAATAATGTAACATTTTCAACAATATTATGAAAACAATGAAAAACATAATTCATTTCTCATTATTATGAATACTTTGTAATAAAAAATAGTGTCCAGGGACACTATTTTATTGTTTTATAGCAATATTGGTCAATAACTCAATTTATAATGCTTTGAACATTTTGACATGGTCTATATCCGCCTCTTGGAAGATATCACCAATTGGTGTATATCCTAGATTAAGATAGAAATCTTTAACATATAATTGGGCATTTAGGACAAGTTCCTTAAATCCATTGTTTTTTGCATATTCCTCAATGTAACTCATCATTGTTGTTGCTACACCTTTTTTACGATACGCTTTGATTGTTGCTACTCTACCAACCTTATTCTTATATAAACGGGCTGCGCCAACAGGAGTATCTTCAATGTATGCTGTGAATAAGACACAATCGTTATCTAAGCCATCAAATTCTATTTCATAATCAATGTTTTGTCCGATAATAAAAACGTCACCGCGGACTAAAAAGTTATCAATTATTTCCTTTTTATTTACTGCTACTACGACCTTCATTTCATCACCTCTTTATTAGTAAGTTCTACATACATTATATCTAATTATATTTGAAAATGAAATGAATTGTGTTAAAATATGCTCGAGGTGTTC
>Ga0307989_1001007_pt1 | contig 16163 bp, 15 predicted proteins | sample EllFjometagen185_FD_203164 | JGI IMG/M metagenome (GOLD analysis project Ga0307989, IMG submission 203164) | Marine microbial communities from Ellis Fjord, Antarctic Ocean - #185 | ecosystem: Environmental > Aquatic > Marine > Unclassified | place: Southern Ocean | collected 2014-10-08
AACAATTTGTAATTTAAAAGACATAGAATAGTCTTTTTGCGTGCGCTTTAAATAACGAGGTTCTTCTTGATTTTCCATAAGGATACTTTTTTGTGTATCGCTATTTCAGGACGGGACAATTTAATAAAATAAAAAAAAGTGCTTTAATTAGGGCTTTTTTTATGCGGAAATATTTTTGATATAAGTACATTTGTGGCGAAATTACATTTAATTAAGGATAGAATATTATGAATGCTTTTAAATCTATTAAGAAATCTAATTTTTTAGTTCAAAGAAGGTACGAAGCGATACTTTTTTTGGCAGTTTTCTTTGGAATTTTTGGTTATATAAGTAGTACAATGGGCTTGGCAAATATGCTAAATACTATTATGAATACTGCTTGGGACTTATTGATGAATACCGTATTTTATATTATGGGTATTACTGTGCTTTCAGGAGCTTTAGGGAAGTTATTAATTGAATTTGGTGTTGTTCGTTTGTTGGAGAAAATTTTAGCTCCATTAATGAGACCACTATTTAATTTACCAGGTGTAGCTGCTTTAGCAGGTGTTTTAACTTTTTTATCTGATAACCCTGCAATTATTAGTCTTTCTACTGATAAAAATTTCAGTAAATATTTTAAAAAATATGAGTTGATTTCGCTTACTAATTTTGGAACAGCATTTGGAATGGGATTAATCGTAATTACATTTATGTCTACCTTAAAAATACCAGGAAGTACTGAAAACTTATTTTTAGCAGCTATGATAGGTTTTTTTGGAGCAATTATGGGAGCTGTAGTATCAACAAGGCTAATGCAATTTTTTATAAAGGATAAAATTAAGCCTAGAAAAGACAGAGATTTTGAAGGTAAAACTGAAGATATTAGATTTAAATCAGAAGGTGGAGTATTTATACGTTTTTTGAATTCTATTTTAGATGGTGGTAAATCAGGAGTTGATTTAGGTTTATCCATTATTCCAGGTGTATTAATTATCTCTACAATGGTAATGATGTTAACCTTTGGACCTAAAGATGCTGTTTTGGGTTATCAAGGAATAGCTTATGAAGGTGTACCATTATTACCACATTTGGCAGATAAAATTTGGTGGTTATTTGAAGGATTATTTGGGTTTGAACATCCAGAATTAATTGCTTTCCCTATTACCTCATTAGGAGCGGTTGGAGCTTCATTATCATTAGTAAAGGCTTTTATTTCTGATGGAATTGTAGATGGTAATGCAATAGCAGTTTTTACAGCAATGGGAATGTGTTGGAGTGGTTATTTAAGTACACATACTGCAATGTTAGATACTTTAAAATTCAGAGAATTAACTTCTAATGCTCTAGTATCTCATACAGTTGGTGGAATAGCTGCAGGTGTAATTGCACACTATTTATATTTATTAGTAACACTATTTATTTAAGCTAAGAAAGCAACCAACATTCCAACAAGAATTGAAACAAACTTCAAAAGATTAAATTTATGGTCTTTTGAAGTTTCAAATAATATAATGGTTGAAATATGTAAAAATATTCCAATAATTATAGCTGTTATTTCAGATTTATAAACAACTAAAAACTCTATATTTTCACCAGCTAAACTTCCTAATGGTGACATTAATGAGAAAATTAACAGAAATAAAACTGCTCTAAACTTTGAAATATTTGAACGAACAAAAAAGGTTCCTAATATAATTGAAATTGGAATTTTATGAATAACAATGGCCCATAATAAATGTTCATGGTCGTGGTTATGTGCTAAAGGAATTCCTTCCATAAAAGCATGAATACCAATACTTATAAATAAAGCCCAGGGAAAATTCATATTTTCTTGAATATGTAAATGACCGTGTTCTGCACCTTTTGAGAAAAAATCCAAAATTAATTGCAACAGTAAACCCATTAAAATATACAAACCAACACTTGTATTTTTGCTTGTGTACACTTCAGGCAATAAATGAAGTATTGTAATAGATAATAAATAAGCCCCACTAAATGCTAAAAGTAATTGAACAGTCTTAGTACTTGGTTTTAATCCAAATACAATTACAATTCCTACTAAAACGGATAAAATAAGTGCTATATATGTCATTCTATAACTAAAATTAATCGGTCAGACGTATTTTCATTAAAAGCATCTAGTTGATAATTACCAAAAGTATGCTTTATTTTAAAATCTACGGAATTTAAAAAGAATTTGATTTTTGTCAAATCTAAAGACTTAACTTTTTCAAAATAGGTGTGGTTTTTTCCTTCAGCTTCAAAATTTATTTCTTTAACAATAAAGCCGTTTTTTACATACCTATTTATTTTAAATGTGATCCCTTGAATTGTTTGTATTTCTTCAGCAACTAAATTAGAAATCACCTTTTTCACATTCATAAAATCAATAATGGCAATTCCTCCAGGTTTTAATCCGTTTTTAATATTTTTTAAAACCGCAATATCTTCAGCATCATTTTCAAAAAAACCAAAACTTGTAAATAAGTTTAAAATTGCATTGTACTTGGTATTGAACGGGTTACGCATGTCGTGTTCAATAAATTTTAGCGTATCGTTTTCAAACTTTTTCGCTTCTTTAATGCTGTTTTTAGATAAATCGGCACCAGTAACTTGAAAACCTAACGAATTTAAATAAATTGAATGTCTTCCTTTACCACAACCTAGATCTAATAATAAATCATCTTTTTGTAATTGTAAAAAGGTAATTATATTCTGCATAAACTCACGAGCTTCAGAATAATCTCTATGAGAATATAAAATATGATAATAGCTTGTATTAAACCAGGAAGCAAACCACTCTTTGTTCTTTGTCATAATTTTTAAATGCCTACAAAAATAACAAAATGTTTTTAGTTTAAAGCATCATTTTATACTTCAGTTTTATTTATCGCTGAATACTAAAAGAATGTATGCACATATTATCAAAAATGTTTCTGTATTTTTGCAAAAATTTAGAGTATGAATGGTGATTTTAGAATGGTTGCAACTACCATGTTTGGTTTTGAAGAATTGTTAGAAACTGAACTTAAAAACCTTGGAGCACAAGATGTTGAAACAGGAGTTAGAAGTGTAACTTTTAAAGGAGATAAAGGTTTTATGTATAAAGCCAATATGGCTTTGCGAACTGCTATTAGAGTTTTAAAACCAATTAAACGTTTTAGAGTTGCTGATGAAGATGATTTATACAACAAATTAATGAAGATTGAGTGGGAGAAATATATGGATGTTGATACCACATTCTCTATTGGAGCTGTAGTTAATTCAAATAACTTTACAACAAACTCTCATTATATTTCATTAAAGTCAAAAGATGCTATTGCCGATTATTTTAGGAATAAATACCATAAAAGACCAAATGTTGATGTAAAACACCCTGATTTAAAAATTCATGTGCATATTCAAAAAGATTTTTGTTCTGTTTCTTTAGATAGTTCGGGAGATTCTTTGCATAAAAGAGGATACAGAAGTTCAACAAATATTGCACCAATAAATGAAGTGTTAGCTGCTGGTTTGGTGCTACTTTCTGGTTATACAGGTGAGTGTAATTTTATTGATCCTATGTGTGGTTCTGGTACTATTTTAATTGAAGCTGCTATGATTGCGAATAACATTCCTGCAAACATTAACAGAAAAGAATTTGGCTTCGAAAAATGGAACGATTATGATGAAGACTTGTTTTTTACAATTCAAGATTCTTTATTGAAAAAGATTCGAAGTTCTCATTTTAAAATTATGGGATTTGATAAAGCACCTTCAGCAATACAAAAAGCAAAAGAAAATGTAAAAAATGCTAATTTAGAAGAATTTATAGGTATACATCACGTAAACTTTTTTAATTCAATGAAAGAAGTATTTGGACAAACTACAATTTTGTTTAATCCACCATACGGAGAACGTTTAAATGTTGATGTTCAGGAATTTTATAAAAAGATTGGGGATACATTGAAGCACGGTTATCCGGATTCTACGGTTTGGTTTATTACATCAGATTTTGAAGCTTTAAAATATGTAGGTTTGCGTACTTCAAGAAAAATTCCTGTTAAAAATGGAGATTTAGATTGTAAATTTGTGAGATACGATATGTACGCGGGAAGTAAAAAAGCAAAAAAGAATTTACCTGAATTACCTGAAGAGGAAATACAAGAAACAGAATAGATATTTTATACTCATAAAAAAAGGGCTTTGCGATTTCGCAAAGCCCTTTTTAAAACTAACTCAATTTATTAACTTCTTCTTTTTCTTGTATTTTCAGTTCTAGTACTTTCCTTTTTAACAGGTTTTCTAGTTTGTGTAGCAGTCCTTCTTTTTTCTTTAACATTTACAGGTTTACGTTCAGTTACAGTACGTTTTTTATAAACCGTTTTTTCAGGTGTACGCTTAACAGTTCTAGTTCTATCAGTTACAGTTCTTGAATTATTTGTAACTCTTGTTCCTGCTGTACTTCTTTTCGTTGAACTATTTGTATTGTACGATCTAGTGTTTTTTCTATTAACTCTAACAACCTTATCACTCTTTCTTTTCGGAATGTTTTGAGTTGCTACGCGTTGTCTTGTATTATGACTAGTACGTTTATTGTTTTTGTTATAGTATGTTTTTCTTGAATGATCACTATAATACTTGTATCTATTAGGTTTATAGTGGTTTCTATAAGATTTATAGCTTACAACTCTATATTCAAAGAACGGTCTAGCAAAATAATTGTGATATGGGTGATACACATAATTGCGGTTATATCTGTTAATATATCCAGAGTAATGTGTGTAATGTCCATAATTATCATAATGTACATACATTCCACCTAAACTTGCTAATCTACCATAGTTGTAATTAAGGTTTATGTTTCCAATTCTGTCAACTCTACCATAATAATCATAATAAATTGGAATGTTTTCAATTTGAATTATAGCACCGTAGCTATCATATTGTACATAAGCATCATAGTTATAACCAGAATTAAAACTAATGTTGATGTTTTTATTACGATATCCAACATTGAAATTGTTTCTTTGGTTGATGTAAAAATCAAATTCTCCGTTTTGAAAAACTGAAAACGTTACACCGCTTTCAACAAAAGTGAATGAATTTCCGTAATCATTATAATAACGGTTATATGTTGAAGTAGTAGTTGAAGCAAAAGTTCCTAAGCTAACTAATACAAAAGTTGCGAATATTAAAATCTTGTTTTTCATAATAAAGAATTTAAAGGTTCATATTAAATTTTGTTTGTATCATTAATACAATCACTTAATTACAAACAGCGTGCCAAAAAAAAATGCGCAACATAATTGGGCATTTAAGAATTGTATAATTTAAGAATGTAAAAACCTTGAAGGTATTATTAATTTGCATCTAAAAGCTCCAATTGCATTTTGGCTATTTTTGTAACTAATATATAGTTACAATAGTAGTAGTAATTTTTTTATTATAGTTAGTGTGTTAATTTTTGTGAAAATTATTCTAAATAAGAAAGAGTAGGCGTAATTTTAATTACAAAAAAAGGAATTTTAAAATAACATAAATCACAGTTTTGTAGCGATTTTAATTTGATTTGAATACTTTTACTTTTTTATAAATTTTTAATTGTTTTGAGTTACTTTTTAGATGTTATTTTACCAATACCACTCCAAAAGTTATTTACCTATAAAATAACGGAGGCTGAAGCTACTTTTTTAAAAAAAGGAATGCGAGTAGCAGTTGAGTTTGGTAAATCAAAAATTTATACAGCATTAGCTTATACGATTCATACTGACGAACCAATTGGCTATGAAGCAAAAGAAATTTATCAAATATTAGATGAAACACCTATTGTAAATGAAACTCAATTAAAGCATTGGGAATGGATTTCCACTTATTATATGTGTTCTTTGGGTGACGTTTTTAGAGCCGCATTGCCTTCGGCTTTTTTATTGGAAAGTGAAACAGAAATAGAATTAATCCAAGGTTTTACAAAAGAAGAGGAACTTTCTGATGACGAATTTTTAGTTTTTGAAGCCTTACAACACCAACCTAGATTATCAATATTTCAAATTATTGAAATTTTAGGTAAAAAAGGCATTTTTCCTATTATTAAAAGTTTACTAGAAAAAAATGTAATTGTAGTAAAAGAACAAATTTATGAGCAATACAAACCAAAACTTATAAAATACATTCGTTTACAAGAGGAATGGAATTCTAATGAAAAATTGTCAGAATTATTAGAATTATTGAGTAGAGCAAAAAAACAACGAGATGTAATCATAACCTATTTCCAACTACAAGCTTCAACTAAATTAATTAAAGTTACGAAACTTCAAGAAGATTCAAAGAGTTCAACGGCTGTTATAAAATCATTGGTTGATAAAGGTATTTTTGAATATTATTTTATTCAAACAGATCGTATTAATTTTAAAGGTAATTCTTCGGAAATAAAAAAATTAACGGAGCATCAAGAAGTTGCCTATAAAGCTATTAAAACTACTTTTTTAACGAAGCAAACCACCTTATTAAAAGGAATTACAAGTAGCGGAAAAACAGAAATATATGTTAAATTAATTAAAGAAATACTTAAAGAAAAAAAACAAGTTCTTTACTTATTACCTGAAATTGCTTTAACAACACAATTAATTGAAAGATTGCAACATTATTTTGGAGAATATTTGTCGGTATTTCATTCTAAATACTCCATGAATGAACGTGTTGAAGTTTGGAATAATGTTTTAGAAAACAAGCAAAAAGCACAGCTAATTTTAGGTGCACGTTCTTCCATGTTTTTACCTTTTTCAAATTTAGGATTTGTTATAGTTGATGAGGAACATGAACCTTCATTTAAGCAATATGACCCAGCACCAAGATATCATGCGCGTGATGCAGCCATTGTATTAGCTAATATTCATAAAGCCAAAGTTTTATTAGGTTCTGCAACACCAAGTATTGAAACGTACTACAATGCACAACAAGGAAAATATGGCTTGGTTGAGTTGAATCGTAGATTTGGAGATGTGTTATTGCCTGAAATTGAATTAGTTAACATTAAAGAAAAGCATCGTAAAAAAAGAATGAAAGGTCATTTTTCTGATCGTTTAATTGAAATGATTGAAGATGCAATTGAAAATAAAGAGCAAATTATTTTATTTCAAAATAGAAGAGGATATGCACCCGTAATTGAATGTGAAACTTGTGGTATAGCACCTCAATGTCCTCAATGTGATGTTAGTTTAACATTTCATAGTTTTCGAAAAGAATTACGTTGTCATTATTGTGGATATAAACAAGCTATGCCATATAATTGTGGAGCTTGTGGAAGTGAAAAATTAAATTCAAAAGGATTTGGAACTGAGCAAATTGAAATAGAATTAGAAGCTCTTTTTCCTACTGCTAAAATTGGCAGAATGGATTTAGATACCACAAGGGGTAAATATGGATATCAAAAAATAATTGGAAAATTTGAAGCGCAAGAAATTGATATTTTAGTAGGTACACAAATGCTATCAAAAGGTTTAGATTTTGCAAATGTATCGTTAGTTGGTATTATGAGTGCAGATACTATGCTAAATTTCCCGGATTTTAGAGCACATGAAAGAAGTTATCAATTAATGGTGCAAGTATCTGGAAGGGCTGGAAGATCCAAAAAAAGAGGGAAAGTTGCTATTCAAACTTTTAACCCATATCATAAAATTTTACAGCAAGTTTCTACCAATTCTTATGAAGAAATGTACAAAGAACAATTGGATGAACGTTGGCAATACCATTACCCACCGTTTTTTAAATTAATTAAGATAACGTTACGGCATAAAGATTTTAATAGAGTAGATGAAGGAGCAAATTGGCTAGGTAAATCTTTAGAAAATATATTTAAAGAAAATGTGTTAGGACCTTCAACACCTTCAATTTCAAAAATCAGGAATTATTACATTAGAAATATCATTATTAAAATTCCTCAAAAACAATCACTTTCAGTTACAAAACATACTATTTTGCGTGTAAAGAACTCTTTTCAATCTATAAAAGAGTTTCGCTCAATTAGATTTAACTTGGATGTTGATAATTATTAGTGAAAATTTAGTACTAAAAAGAATACAAATTTCTTTTACTAAATGATAAGGTTAGACCAAACTTAAAATACTTTTAAATTCATTAAAATAACTTTATAAAATCACTTGTAGGTTAAGTAAATAACGCTATATTTGCACCCTTAAAAGTAAAACTTAAATTATTAATTATGAATCATTACGAAACTGTTTTCATTTTGAATCCCGTTTTATCTGAATCTCAGGTAAAGGAGACAGTACAGAAGTTTGACGACTATCTTGTTTCTAAAGGTGCCGAAATGATATCAAAAGAAGATTGGGGGCTAAAAAAATTAGCTTACGCAATTCAAAACAAAAAAAGTGGTTTTTATCACTTATTAGAATACAAAGTAGATGGACAAGCAATTACGCCATTTGAACTTGAATTCAGAAGAGACGATAGCGTTATGCGTTATATAACTGTAAAGTTAGATAAACATGCTGTGGCTTGGGCTGAAAAGAGAAGAGAAAGAAATAATGCATCTAAAAAATAAGTTATGTCTATAGAACAACAATCAAAAGCAGGAAAACAAGGAGAAGTTCGTTATTTGACTCCATTAGACATTGACACGAAACAAGTAGTTAAATACTGTCGTTTTAAAAAGAACGGTATTAAGTATATTGATTATAAAGATGCAAAATTCTTATTGTACTTAGTAAATGAGCAAGGTAAAATTTTACCACGTCGTTTAACAGGAACATCATTAAAATATCAACGTAAAGTATCTGTAGCTATTAAAAGAGCACGTCATTTGGCTTTAATGCCTTATGTAGCAGATATGCTAAAATAAATAGTAAGGAATTATGGAAATTATATTAAAACAAGACGTTGAAAACTTAGGTTTCAAAGATGATATTGTAGCTGTAAAAAATGGTTATGGACGTAATCATTTAATTCCTCAAGGATTTGCAGTATTAGCAACAGCTTCAGCAAAAAAAGTATTAGCAGAAACTTTAAAGCAACGTGCTTTTAAAGAAGAAAAGTTAATAAAAGATGCTACAAAAATAGCTGATGCAATTAAAGATTTAGATGTAAAAATTATAGCTAAAACTGGAGATGGAACTAAATTATTTGGTTCAGTTAATAATGGAAATGTTGCAGAATTTTTAGCTGCTGCAGGACATGAAATAGATAAAAAGTTTATTAAAGTTGAAGGTGGAAACATTAAAAGACTTGGTAAATACAGTACTACAATAAGATTACACAGAGCTGTAATTGTAGAATTACTAGTTGAAATTATCGCAGAACAAAGTAATTAACAATATTTAGTTAATAAACATAAAAAAAGCCCACATATATGTGGGCTTTTTTTATGTACTTTTATAACCTAACAATTAACATAAATCAAATAATAATTTAACATTAAATCACATGAAAAAACAATTACTATTTTCATTTTTAATTGCTGTATTTTCAGTTGTTACTAGTTTTTCACAGGTAACTACTTCAAAAATTCAGGGATTAGTAAGTGATAATAACTCTGAAGGGTTATTTGGAGCAAACGTTATAGCTAAACACATGCCAACTGGTACCGTTGCTGGTACTATGACTTTAGATGGTGGAAGGTACTCATTACCAAACTTACGTATTGGAGGTCCATATACCGTAACAATTAGTTATATCGGCTTTAGAACTATTGAGTATACAGATATCTATTTAAATTTGGGTAGTGCATTAGACCTTGATGTAATTATGATTCCTGAAAGTGAGCAATTAGAAGAAGTTGTAATTACAGGAGGAAGAAGTTCTACATTTAATAACAGTAGAACAGGTTCTGAAACTAGTGTTGGAAAAAGAGAATTGACAAAATTACCTACAATTTCAAGATCAGCTTCAGATTTTACACGTTTAGATCCGTCTGCTTCAGGAGGTTCATTTGGAGGTAGAAATGATCAGTTTAATAATTTCACCTTAGATGGATCTATTTTTAGCAATCCATTTGGATTAGATGCAGCAACACCAGGAGGACAAACAGGTGCACAACCAGTTTCTTTAGATGCGATTGAACAAATTTCAGTTTCAACTGCACCTTATGATGTAACATTATCTGGTTTTACAGGAGCTTCTGTAAATGCAGTAACTAAAAGTGGTACAAATACAGTTACAGGAACTGTGTATGGGTTTTTTAGAAATCAAGATTTAACCGGTGATAAAATTAAAGGTGAGAATATTGCTGTTCCAAAATTAGAACAATCTCAGATTGGTTTTAGCGTTGGAGCGCCAATAATAAAAGACAAACTATTTATTTTTGTAAATTATGAACAAGATAAAAGAACTGATTTAGGTCAGACTTGGTTACCAAACAATGGAGATAGCAATACAGGAATTAATGAATCAAGAGTTTTAGAGTCAGATTTAATAATGGTTAGAGATGCATTAGCTGGTATTGGATATGATACTGGTGCATACCAAGGCTTTACACATGCTTCAAATAGTACTAAAGGTATTATAAAATTAGATTGGAATATTAATAAAAATAATCGTTTAGCATTTATTTATAACTTTTTAGATGCTTCAAGAGAAATACCCGCACATCCAACAGCTATTAACAGAAGAGGACCTGATTTTAATACGATTCAATTTCAAAATTCTGGATATCAAATCAATAATAACTTAAAATCTGTTTTAGTTGAGCTAAACTCAACATTAGCAGATAATGTTACGAATAAATTACAAGTGGGTTATACTCATTTTGATGATTTTAGAAACCCATTTTCAACACCAGCTCCAGTAATTAATATAACTAAAAATGGTTCTCCATATATTATTGCAGGTCATGAACCTTTTTCTATTAATAATAAATTGGATCAAAAAGTTTTTCAATTAACAAATAACCTAACTGTTAGTCAAGGAGATCACAATTACACACTTGGTTTTTCATATGAAAAATTTGAATTTTTAAACTCATTCAATTTAAAAGGTTATGGATTTGATGTTTTTGGAAGTGTAGATATTAATGATTTTGATGCAAATAATTATGTAGATGCTTTTGCAGGTGCAATTAATACATTTGAGACTAAAAACACCTTGCCAGAAGGTGTTGATGGAGGATGGAATTTAGCTGAAACTAATGTGGGTCAGTTAGCTTTTTATGCTCAAGATGAATGGAACGTTAATGATAATTTTAAATTATCTTATGGTGTTAGATTTGACAAACCTTTATATTTTAATACTTCTCAATTAGCTCAAAAATTTATTGATACTGAAAATTCTGAATGGTTTGTTCCAGGTATTGAATATATAAATCCTTCAACAGGTGAACCTACAATATTTGATTCAACTGAAATGCCTAATAATGATTTCTTAATATCTCCAAGAATTGGATTTAATTGGGATGTAAAAGGAGATAAAACAGTTCAATTAAGAGGTGGGTCAGGTTTATTTACTGGTCGTTTCCCGTTCGTATGGATTGGAAACCAAGTTGGAGGTTCAGATGTTTTCTTTTATCAAGTTGTTGATCCAGATTTTAAATTTCCACAAGTTTGGAGAAACAGTTTAGGATTGGATTATAAATTAGAAGATGGAACAGTAATTACTACTGATTTATCATATACTAAAGATATTAACGGTACACATGTTCAAAACTGGGGATTAGGATTACCAACTGGAACTTTACAAGGTGTTGACAATAGACCTATTTATACTGCTGCAGACCATGCAACTTCATTTTTAGGAAATGCAAATGCATATGTTTTAACAAACTCTAATAAAGGAAGAACTTTTAATGCTTCAGTAAAAGCTCAAAAATCATTTGATAACGGATTGTATGTAATGGGTGCATATAACTACTTAAATTCGAAAGATGTAAACTCTATTGAAGCTGAAATTACGGGTGATGCGTTTGCTTTTAATCCTGCGCTAGGAAATGTAAATGATGCAACCTTGGCACATTCAAAATATGGAAATACACATAGAGTAATTGGTGTTGCTTCAAAAACTTGGAAATATTCAGCAAACAACGATTGGGAAACTACGATTTCAACATTTTTTGAATATGCTCAAGGAGGAAGATTTAATTATACTTATGGAGGAGATATCAATGGAGATGGATCTAATTCTAATGATTTAATCTATATTCCTACAGCTTCAGAAATTGGTTCAATGCAATTCTCAGGTGCTGGTCAAGCTGAAGCTTTTGACAAATTTATTCAACAAGATGATTATTTGAGTGATAATAGAGGTCAGTTCGCTGAGCGTTATGGAGCTTTAGCACCTTGGAGAGGGAAATGGGATGTGAAAATAATACAAGAATTAAAATTATCAGATAAAAATTCATTACAATTTACAATTGATATTTTAAACTTTGGAAACTTACTAAGTTCAAATTGGGGATTAGTAGAACAACCTAATTCTGTTCAACCAATTAAAGTAGCTGTTGACGGAAATAACGTGCCAACGTATACATTTGATGGTGACATACAAGAAACTTTTGGGTATGATGCTAGTTTGTTATCTAGATGGCAAGCACAATTTGGAATACGTTATTCTTTCTAAACAATAAATAATTTATATTTGAACCGCCCAATTCGGGCGGTTTTTTTATTTGTAACTAATATGAAATATAGACAACTTACAACAGAACAATTTTCAGAATTACATGAAGAGTTTTCTAAATTTTTAGCAACTCAACAAATAGATGCTAAAGAATGGAATACTATTAAAAAAGATAATCCTAAAATGGCTGAAGAAGAATTGAATATTTTTAGCGATGTTGTTTGGGAAGATGTATTAACTAAATCAGAATATTTAGAGCATATATCAGCCAATGATATTAATTTATTCAAATGTAGTTCGAAAGAAATTATAAGAATTTATATAAAATTGAATGATACTTCTAAAAGTTTTTTAAATGCAGCCGATTTTGATTGGTTTTTAAAACATCCGTTAAATGATACAATTGAATATTTTAAAGCGGTTAAAAAATATTCTAAAGAACGTAACCAAGAAATTTTTCAATTAATAGAAATGGGAAGTCAATTGTCAAAAGGTGAGCTATTTAGAACTTTAATTCAATTAATTCGTTAACTACTTTTAGAACTCCTGAAGAAGCTTTTTCAGCAATAATTTTTAAATTTGGGTATTGATTTTCTCGAATTGAAGGATTTGGATCAATAAAATATATTGGAGTTTTTGGTTTAATAAAATTAATTAAACTTGCTGCTGGATATACTTGCATTGAAGTACCGATAATAATTAAAATATCAGCTTTTGCTGTTAACTCCATTGCTTTATCTAGCATTGGAACTTCTTCACCAAACCAAACAATATGTGGTCTTAGCTGATTATTTTCTTCACAATAATCACCAATAGTTAAGTCTTTTCTCCAACTATAAATTAATTGTTCATTTTTTGTACTTCGTACTTTTAGTAATTCACCGTGCAAATGAAGAATATTTTTGCTGCCAGCTCGCTCATGCAAATCATCAACATTTTGAGTTATGATAGTAACATCAAAATATTGTTCTAAATTCACTAGTAATTTATGCCCATCATTTGGTTGAACAGTTAATAATTGTGTTCTTCGTTTATTATAAAAATCTAATACTAAATTTTTATTATTTTCCCAACCAATAGGTGATGCTACCTCCATAATATCATGCCCTTCCCATAATCCATTTGCATCTCTAAAAGTTTGTAAACCACTTTCAGGACTTATACCAGCACCAGTAAGAACTATTATTTTTTTCATATTGATAATTTATTCAAAAGTAAAATTTTATCTTTGAACAAAGTTAATTTGAATGGTAGATTATAAATTTATTGAATATTTAGAACAATTTGTTACTGATAAAAGAAAAGTTTTATTTAGAAAGGTTTTAGATGATAGAACAAGACACTTTACAGTAGCTATTGAAGATATTTATCAGCCACATAATGCTAGTGCAGTTGTGAGAAGTTGTGAAATATTTGGAATACAAGATGTTCATGTTATTCAGAATAAATATAAGTTTTATGCTTCAAATCAAGTTGCCAAAGGTGCTCAGAAATGGTTGGATTTTAAACTTTTTAAAGAAAAAGACGCCAATAATACATTAGCTTGTATTGATGATTTAAGAAGTAAAGGTTATAAAATAATAGCAACAACGCCTCATAATGATTCTTGTGTTTTACAAGATTTTGATATTACTCAAAAAGCGGCATTCTTTTTTGGAGTAGAGAAGGAGGGGCTTTCTAAAGATGTAATGGATAATGCAGATGGATATTTAAAAATTCCCATGGTTGGTTTTACGGAGAGTTTAAATATTTCTGTAGCTGCTGCAATTATTTTGCAAAGTATGAATGATAAACTAAAAAAATCTGATGTAAATTGGCAACTAACTGAAGTAGAAAAAAATGAATTGTATTTAGAATGGCTTCAAAAATCAATTAAAAGTATTAAAAAAATTAAGGAATACTATTATTCTCAAATTGTTACTCAATCTTAATATTTTTAATAATAGCAGTAGAATCACAATTTATAACAGTTAAAGTAATCTCTTTTAAATCTTTTTCTCCAGAAATTTCATATTGATATAAACAAGAATCTAATTTCACTTTATTACCTAAATCTACATCTCCGTTTTCCAAAAGTTGTGAAATTGTAGCTGTATCAATTTTTTTTGAATTAATAATAGTCAATGCTTCAGGAGAAAATTCAAGCTTTTTAATACGGATATTTTTTAATACTCTGGCATCTAGTCCATAATTAAATTCAGTGCCTTTTTTGTCCCAAATAAAAACTACTATTATAATTCCAATAGTTAATCCGCCTAAAAAGTAAGGTAAACGTTGTCTAAATGTCATTTTACAAAAATAATAAATTAATATCTCTAAAAGGTAAATTAAACCAATCTGCAACAGTTTTGTTGGTTAAAATTCCGTGGTAAAAGTACATCCCTTTTTGCAAACTTTTATCTAAACGAGCAGCATTTTCAAATCCACCTTCTTCAGCAATATTTAATAAATAAGGTGAAAATATATTACTTATTGATACTGAGGCAGTTCTTGAATATCTAGAAGGAATATTTGGTACACAATAATGAATAACACCATGCTTTGTAAACGTTGGGTTTTTGTGTGTTGTAATTTCCGAAGTATCAAAACATCCACCTCTGTCAATACTCACATCAACAATTACAGCGCCATCTTTCATTACTTCAACCATTTCTTCTGTTACAATTACAGGAGAACGAGATTTGCCTCTTATTGCTCCAATAGCAACATCACATCTCATTAAAGCTTTGTGTAATGTTTTAGGTTGAATTGTTGACGTGTAAATTGCACGTCCTAAATTTTGTTGTAAACATCTTAACTTTGTGATTGAATTGTCAAAAACCTTCACATTTGCTCCCAATCCAATGGCAGAACGAGCTGCAAATTCTCCAACAGTACCAGCACCTAAAATTACAACTTCACTTGGTGGAACTCCACTAATATTCCCTAATAATAGTCCATTCCCTTGATTGTCATTACTCATAATTTCTGAAGCAATTAAAATTGAAGCAGTCCCCGCAATTTCGCTTAATGACTTTACAATAGAATAAACGCCTTGCTCATCTCTAATATAATCAAATGCAACAGCTGTAATTCGTTTACTTGCCAATGCTTCAAAATATTTTTTAGTTTGAGTTTTTAATTGCAACACTGAAAACAAAGTGCTTTGAGGGTTCATTAAATTAATTTCATCTAATGATGGTGGTTCAACTTTTAAAACTATTTGACACCCGAAAGCTTCTTTAACATCGTATGAAATTTTTGCACCTGCTTCAGAATATTCATTATCTGAAAAGTTAGCTCCATTACCCGCACCGGTTTCAATAACAAATTTATGTCCTTGTGCTGTTAAAGCTCCAACAGCATCAGGTGTTAGGCAAACACGTTTTTCTTGATAATGTGTTTCTTTAGGGATACCTATTACAAGTTCGCCTTTTTGTTTTGTAATTTCTAAGGTTTCTTCTTGTGGTAATAATTCTTGTTTGCTAAATGGAGAAGTAACTTTTTTACTCATTATTTTTAAGTTCTATAGTTCTTAGTTGGTTTTCGTTTAAGGTAATTGAAATACTTACCGACTTTAAAGGTAATAAATTTTCAACTTTGTTTGGCCATTCTACTAAACACCAGTTATTACTGTAAAAATATTCTTCAATTCCCAT
>Ga0307989_1001008_pt1 | contig 16160 bp, 10 predicted proteins | sample EllFjometagen185_FD_203164 | JGI IMG/M metagenome (GOLD analysis project Ga0307989, IMG submission 203164) | Marine microbial communities from Ellis Fjord, Antarctic Ocean - #185 | ecosystem: Environmental > Aquatic > Marine > Unclassified | place: Southern Ocean | collected 2014-10-08
CTTTGAACAGTAAACCAAGATAGTGATAAATGGATTAATTATGGGACACTACATTTTGCTAAAAATATGGAAAAAATTTTTGAACCACGGTACTAGTTCATTGATATGTTGCCTGTTACTCGAATAATCGTTTTTCCAGGTTTCTCTTGAGTGAAAAATATAAAAACTGTATAAAAACAACTTTGAACAATGAACACTGAACCTGTGAACGGTTACCTTATAAAGTACTTATCCCGATTATCTGGGCTAGGAATTATCAAATCAAAATGATGTTTTTCTGTTTGAATTTCCCGAATTAAGCCTTTAATTTTAGGCTTTCATCGAGTTAAATGATCTAAACATAAAAATCCGAATGTCTAAAAATCTTTATATTACCGCGTACGAAGCAAACAGTGGTATGTCGATGGTAACAATGGGTGTCATGGAGATGCTTGTTCGAAACCTTAATAACGTTGCATTTTTTCGTCCGATAATAAATGTCGACAAGCTTCAGAAAAGAAAAGATTACGCGATCGATCTCATATCGCGGTATTATCATCTCGATACTCCCTACAGGCAGATGTACGCCTTTACCCTTGATACCGCAAAAACAATGATCGCAGAGGGTAAACATGAAGCGCTTTTAACGGGTATCTTGAATGCATATAAGGAATTGGAAGCAACGCATGACTTTGTTTTATGTTTAGGTACTGATTTTGAGACAGATTCTTCCTCATTCGAATTTGAGCTAAACACAGAAATTGCAAAAAACCTGGCCTGCCCTGTTCTTCTCGTTGCGAATGCCTACCAGTCTGAAATAGAAGTGATTATTCAGTCCTGTAAGTTTGGTCTTGAAGCATTTGAAGAAAAGGGATGTAACGTTTTTTCACTAATTTTCAATAAGACACCCATTGATATTCATCAAAACGCTTTATCTACTTTGAAAGCCCAACTAAAACACAAAGTAAAATTTATCTATTCGATCCCTTATGAAAAAACTCTGGAAAGTATTACCATGGCAGAGATTGCAACTAGTTTAGATGCAAATATTCTTCACGGTGTCAGCCAACTAAACCGTCTGGTATCTAGATTTGTTGTTGCTGCAATGAATTTGAATAACTATCTACCCCGTTTGACAGATGGAAGTTTAATCATTACGCCGATTGATCGCCTTGATATTATTTTGGGCACACTGGCTGCGTTCAGGTCCAGAAATATGCCGGATATTGCAGGTATTGTCTTAACCGGATACATGGAACCAGATAAGACGTTGGATAATTTATTGGAGGGAATTCAGAATATACTCCCAATTCTTAAAGTGAGTGATGATACGTTTACAACCGCAACCAAAGTGGATGAGATTCGAACTCAGATCAGTCCGGATGATACCCGTAAAACAGCCATGTGCTTGGGTCTATTTGAATCAAATGTTGACACCACCGAACTCAGACAAAATATTGTCAGTTATTCGGTTACATTAGTTACACCGAAAATGTTTGAATTTGGTTTAATCAAAAGAGCGCGTCAGCATAAACAACTGATCGTATTGCCGGAAGGAGAAGAAGAGAGGATTTTACTGGCGACAGAGATACTTTATCACCGAGATGCTGCCGATTTCGTTCTTTTGGGGGATGAAGATAAAATCCTGACTAAAATTTCCAGCCTTGGACTTGACCTGGAAAATGTTAAAATTATCAATCCATTAAAATCAGATCAATTAGAAGAGTACGCAAATACCTATTTTGAGCTTAGAAAACATAAAGGGATAACACCGGATAATGCCCGTGATGTCATGTCCGGGTTAAATCATTTCGGCACAATGATGGTCTATAAGGGGGATGCAGACGGTATGGTTTCAGGTGCGGTACATTCGACACTACATACGGTGCGTCCGGCACTTGAATTTATCAAAACCCGACCTGGAAGCACTATTATGTCGAGTGTCTTTTTTATGTGCCTGGAAGACAAGGTTCTGGCATATGCTGACTGTGCCGTTAATCCAAGACCGACTGCTGAAGAACTGGCTGAAATAGCCATCACCACATCTAAAACAGCCAGGATATTCAACCTTGAACCCAAAGTTGCCATGCTTTCATATTCATCAGGAGATTCCGGTATTGGAACCGATGTTGATCGTGTCAAAAAAGCGACTGAAATTGCCAAGAAAAATGCTCCGGAATTGTTGATTGAAGGTCCTATTCAGTATGATGCGGCTGTTGATTTGGATGTAGCCATGACAAAATTACCGGAAAGTAAGGTCGCCGGCCGGGCAACCGTTTTTATTTTTCCAGATCTTAATACAGGAAACAACACCTACAAAGCAGTTCAACGATCAGCAAAAGCACTGGCCATTGGCCCGATTATGCAAGGATTAAAAAAACCGGTGAATGATTTAAGCAGAGGCTGTCTGGTTCCGGATATTGTAAATACCATTGCAATGACTGCTATTCAATCTCAAGCTTACAAAGGACTGATATGAAAATACTTGTTATCAACACCGGTAGTTCCTCTATTAAATACAAACTCTTTTCCATGGAAAATGCTGCTGTTCTTGCTCATGGAGTTATTGAAAGAATTGGTGAGGCGGAAGGCAAGCACACATATGAAGCGCAAACGATTAATGAAAAAATATTTCTTTCTGATCCCATCAAAAATCATCAAGACGGTATGGATCAGATTGTTGCATTATTAATGGATAATCAAACCGGTGTGATTAAGGACAAATCAGAAATTTCAGCCATTGGACATCGGGTGGTTCATGGGGCGGAATCCTTCCAACAAACCTCAATTATTGATGATGAAGTATTATCTGCCATCAAGGAAAATATTCCGCTGGCTCCACTTCACAATCCAGCTAACATTACAGGTATTGAAGTATCTAAGGCGATATTTCCAGCTGCGGTACAGGTCGCAGTATTTGATACTGCTTTTCATCATACAATTCCTGCTAAAGCCCATCTTTATGCTTTACCATACGATCTGTACGAAACAATGCGGATCAGGCGATATGGATTTCATGGAACATCCCATCACTATGTTGCACAGCAGGCGGCAAAATTACTGGATCAACCGTTGGACACCTTAAATTTAATCACGATTCATCTGGGAAACGGTGGTAGTATTACCGCAATCGAAAAAGGGAAAAGTGTTGACACTTCAATGGGCATGACGCCTCTTGAAGGTTTAATTATGGGCACTCGATCAGGAAATATTGATCCCGCAATTCCGTTTTTTCTGTCGGAGAATACAGATATGTCGTTCAAGGATATAGATACCATGCTCAATAAAAAAAGTGGTTTAAAGGGTATCTGTGGGCTCAATGATATGCGTAATATTCTGTCCGCCGTAGAAGAAGGAGACTCAAAGGCAAAAACTGCATTAGATATGTATGTTTACCAGATCAAAAAGTATATAGGCGCATATTACGCAATATTAGGAAAGGTCAACGCAATTATATTCACCGCCGGTATTGGAGAACACTCAGACGTAATCCGCAAACTTGTATGTACCGGATTAGAACATTTTGGCATTGATATGGATTTGGACAAAAACCTCGGAAAAAACAGTTCTGCCAGAGAGATCAACAAAACAAACTCACCCGTTCGAATATATGTCATCCCGACAGATGAAGAACTTAAGATTGCCCAAGAAACCTGGAAGCTGATTAAATAGTCCCTATTTTCAGTTTTCTGGACCCTGTATTTATAGTTTTTTGTGTAAAACTATTGTCATCCCCAAATAGTTTCTTTACCAAAGCGTAAAATCCCCTTCATAATAAACGTTTTATATGATTATTTTATATTATTCATTTAAATTAGGCTGGGGGTTTCTTTGGAACGTACATTTTTTGATACACCCATTTTAAAGCATTTATTGCGTTGGGTATCGATAGCATCTCTCAAACTTTTCGGCTGGCAGATAAAAGGGGATTTTCCAAATATACCTAAATTTGTCATAATTGCAGCACCCCATACATCAAACTGGGACCTTCCTCTCATGTTAATCTGCGTATTCTATTTTCGTGCAAAGATTTATTGGATGGGAAAAAGCTCAATTTTTAATAAGCCATTCGGCACGATTTGCAAGTGGATGGGTGGAATCCCGATTGATCGTTCAAAAACCAATAATGTTGTGGAACAATCAGTTAATCAGTTTAATAAAAAAGAACAATTGGCGTTGACAGTTCCACCCACTGGTACAAGAAAAAAAGTCATCAAATGGAAAACAGGTTTCTACCATATCGCCAATGACGCCAAAGTACCCATCGCTTTATCCTTTTTGGACTATAAAACAAAAACGGCCGGATTTGGCCCCTTGTTTTATCCAACAGGCGATATCGTAGCAGATATGAAAGAGATTACCCGGTTTTATATCGGGATGGAAGGCAAAAACCCCGGGAGTATTGAACCTATCCCTGAACTGCCTGTATTTGAAGCTCCAGAATTCCCATAAGAACGGGGGCTACTTCTCAATCCATTCATCAATAAATAAAATCAGGAAGGGATAGCACTTTGCTCATCAGGTAGCATAAAAATAAAGGTTGCTCCTTTATCCTGATTGTTTTCCCCCCATATTTTTCCTCCGTGGGCTCGCACAATTTCCAGACAAATAGCAAGCCCTAACCCCGTTCCTCCAGCACCTGTTTTTGTCTTACTACTTTGAATAAATTTATCAAATATGGATTCCAGTTCGTTTTCAGGAATACCGACCCCATAATCGGTAAATGAAGTCATTAGCGAGCCATTTTGTTTTGCCAGATTAATGATTATTCTGTTCCCTGGTTTGGAAAATTTAATGGAATTAGACAAAAGGTTCCTGACAACCTGAATTATCTTATTTTTATCTAATACCAATTGATCATCAAACTCTGGTTTCTCAAATACAATTTCAATTTCCTTTTCTTGAGAAATGACGGTGAATTCATTTATTACCAGAGAGATAATAAACGACATTTTTACAGGTTTAAAATTATAGTGACTTTTCCCTGATTCCAGTTTTGATAAATCTAAAATATCATTCAATAATGAGATAAGCCGTAAACCACTTGAATTTATCTCATTCATGTAGACTAAGAGTTCTTCTTTTTTTAACCGATTGAAATTTTTGATACCCAAGCCTGAAAAACCCAAAATTCCATGCATCGGTGTCCTGAGTTCATGGCTCATATTAGCCAGAAACTCTGATTTTAATTGACTGGTTTCTTCCGCATGTTCTTTAGCAATAGTCAGTTGTTTTTCTAATTCTTTATGTTTGGAAATATCTCTCGCAACTCCCTGAATAGCAAAGGGTTTATTGTCTCTGTATATTAAGGACCCGATCGTTTCCATCCAAAAAAGAGTCCCATTTTTTCTCTGTATCTTCAACTGAACGGGCTTTTGTTGAGTTCCGGTTTTAATGATCTCCTGTATCATTTTTTCAACCAATGTTAAATTTTCGTCGCTAAAAAAGTCGTATAGGTATAATTTTTTCACATCATCTTTATTATAACCCAGTGATTTTAAACCTGAGGGATTAGCATCTATCAATTTCCCGTCCAGATCCATAATATAAACAGCATCCCGAAGACGCTCAAACAGAGCAATATACCGTTCGACACTATCCTTTAATGCACCTTCAGCTATTTTTCTGTCAGTAATATCTGAAAGAAACACCAATGCCGCAGGACTTCCATACCAGGGGATTGTAACAACCTTAATCTCCATCCAGAGAATATCGCCATTTTTGGTAATTATTCTATGAGAATAAGTATCCAGTACATCCTCTCCTCTAATTCTTTGTTGCCGTCGTGAGTTAACGGTCTCTTTATCGTCCGGGTGAACAGTTTTTTCTGCAGGCAATTGTTCCAGCTCTACTTTTGAATAGCCGAACAGCTCTAATATTTTCGGATTAAAATACTTAAACATACCATCTTGAATAACGCAAATACCTTCGATTGCATTCTGTACGACATTTCTATATTTTTTTTCACTCTTCTTAAGCTTTACTGCTGCTTCCTTACGATTTGTGATATTCTGGATAATGATTACAACCTGATGTACCTTACCATTTTCCCAGATAGGTATCTTTCGGGTTTCAGTGTATACTTTTTCACCCAGTATCTCTACACACCTTTCAGTCACCAAGGCCTTCCCACTTTTAAATATCTGTAAATACTCTTCCTTTACCTTTTCAGGTAAAGTTGGAACTATATCAAATATATTTTTGCCAATTACATCTTTCTCCAGGTTCTGTATTTCAATTTGCTCTTTAAAAAACTCATTTGATGTTAAAATATTAAAATTCTGGTCTAATACAAATATGGCATCTTTAATTGAATCAAGAATAGTTCGATGTTGATATTCAGATGTTTTTAAAGCACTTTCGGCTCGATTTCTCTGTAGCTGTTTTAATCCCAGACTTGCTAACAGTTCAGCAAAACTACAAAGAAAATTAAGCCCCTTTTTTAACTGGTCTTTTGAAACAACTGATATTCTCGACAATGCACTTAAATATTCATCTTGAGGAAAATTATATTTTCGAGCCATCTCTTTAAAAAATGCTTCATCGGGTTTCTTCATGAGAAATTGACCAATGAAAAAGTTCCCAATGTGCTTTCCTTCAATGATTATAGGAGCGGCAGCATCGTATAAACCATTCCCGCATTTGTAAACCACATGATTTTTATTATGTTTATTGAACTCATCATAAAAATGAGTATCACTCTCCTTACACTTCAGAGCTGTTTCTGGATTGTTCCGATGAAATTGAGTACAAAATGGTTCCCAATGAGAACCAAACAAAACTTCTCCATCTATATTTGCGACTGCAGATGGAAAGGGAGCAATCTCATAAAAAGCATTCAGGATATTTTTCAGCACCTTAAAATCAATTAAATTTTCAAGTCTAAATTCTTCGTTAACCATACGCTTATTCTCTGTATTCAAATAACTATCAGCCATTTAGTATATCAAACAGTTGTTAATTCTCCCTACGATATATAGTTCATGCTATAGTTTACCTCAATGAAATTGCTCCGACAATAAAAAGATTAGTTACATTAAAAAGAACAAAAGAGGTAATTGTGTCTTTGTTAAAAAACGATTAACAACTCTATTGATATAGAGTGCCTCACCTTTCATCACTGCTTCATACCCTTGCCGAGCTATGGTTTCCGCCTCCAACCATATTAAAGATAAATTTTTACTGACCGCTTCCCGGTAACATCGTGAAACTCGCTGTAGGTAAATCTTGGAATCAGATCACAGAATCACTTCGATTTTACTTGTCTTTTGCCCATGTATTGCCGAATATCGAAATATTTTATCTTGTTTTTAATAGAATTTGCAGATCACTAATGAATCAATTTGACATCCCTTTTTTAATAATTTAAGTTATGCCTTTCATATCTCACTAATATTCAGTAATGTCCGGTTAGGTTAATGCAAGAGCTGGAATGGGATCCCTGAATCGTGCTTATAAGAATTAAAATAGAGCTTCTTAGTGAAGCGTAGCGAAAATAGAAACTCTTTTAATTCTTAGGCTAAGATTCAGGGATTCCATTTCAGTGAATGCTCTGCAAAAACCTAACCGGACATTACTGACTAATATTCAACTAATTGAACCATGTTATACAAATCCCAATAGAAAGGGATGCGTGATTATTAATCGGTCGTTTTGCATTCAATTAGGTTTTAGAGTCTTCAACTGTTCACTATCCTGGTAACTTAATGATAGGTGATACAATCCGGTGTAAATATTATGTATAAGATCTCAATCTTTTCCATCATATCGACATGGATATGCATTTCAATTTTGGGAATATTGACATTCTTACTGGGGTGGTCGTGGATATGGATGATCCTGGTTTATATTATCGCGATTTTTTTAGCTCTTTCAATATTCTATTTTTATCGAAATAGATTTGTCGAACATGCACAATTATTTAACGTAATTAAGAATTTACTAGACGATGATGTGGATAAATCAAGTAAAATTATTCCTTTTGAAATTGCAACCCAAATCCGTACGTACATCATTGCTCTTTTTAAAGAGCAGTACCGATATTTATCTGAAAAGGAAAAGAGCGAACAGCCAAAACAAATTCCTATTAGCCATTTGACGACGGGTATAGAGTGCCTTTTAAACGATGAGCAGAGTCAGGCAGAACAGTTATTCGGTGCGGAAATCACCAATCAGATACAACATCTACTTCATAATCATATTCAAAAACAAAGAGAAATTGATTTAAATACAAATTCTAATTTTGATCAGTTGCAGGGGAACTTAGAACAACTGATCATCAATTTAGAGAAACTGGTTCAATCCGTTCATAGCTCTTCTAGAAACGCTGCTAAAGCCAATAAAATTGCATTTGCAGCTCGCGATACGGCTTCAGAAAATCAAGCAGTCGTCGAGAGTACAACCGAATCCATAGTAGCGATTAATCAGAGTTCATCTAAAATCAGCAGTATCGTAAAAGGTATTAATGCCATTGCATTTCAAACCAATTTATTATCTCTTAATGCTTCCATTGAAGCTGCTCGAGTTGGTAAAGCGGGCGCTGGTTTTGGCGTTGTTGCTCAAGAGGTCCGAATTTTGTCACAAAAGGCAGCTGATGCCGCAGAATCTTCAGATGATTCTGTAAAAGAAATTCTGACTCGCGTCGTTTCAGCAGAGTCTCAAGTAAAACAAACAACTGCAGCCTTTGTTGATCTGGCTGAAAAAACAACGTCTGTCGGAAGAATTATTGAAACGATTCAGCAGGATACAACTCAGCAGGGACATGATTTTGACAGTATTCATATTCGGTTAATGCAACTGGCAGCGAGTGTAAAAAAAGAAAAGAGAGATGATGAATCCTCTTTTGGCTCGCTTGCGCCAACACTTTTACTTCCCAAAACTTATCGAATCCAAACCCATTGGATGGCACAAGCGCAATTCGCAGGGTATTATTGGGCAATTGAACATGGAATTTATTCAGATTGCGGTCTAAAAATAGAGTTGATAGATGGTGGACCAGAGGTTAACACCCTTTTCAACCTGATAAAAGGCGAAATTGATTTTGGTACTGCATGGTTATCTTCAGCTTTAACTACAGTATCCAGAGGGGCCGAATTGTGTCTTTTATCACAAATATTTCAAAAAAGTGGCTTGATGCTGGTCGCCCTTAAAAAATCTGGAATTAAAAAAATTGAAGACCTTAAACAGCGAACAGTCAGTTCCTGGGGTGGCTTTTTCGAATATCCAATTATGGCTCTAGATATGGATCATAGTTTGGATATCCACTTGGTAGATGAAGGTGTTGACCATACTCGCATTGCAAGTGGAGAATTAGAAGCAGTTGCTGTTATGTCATATAACGAACTCTTCTCCTTTATAGATGCGGGTTTTAATATGGATGACCTGATCACTTTTAAATTGGCAGATCATGGGTATAATTTCCCAGAAGATGGGTTATATGCAAACAATAAAATGATTAATGATGAGGAAGTCTGCCGACAATTTGTTCAGGCATCCAATGAAGGGTGGCGTCAAGCCAAATTAGACAGTGATTCAGCACTGGATATAGTCATGAGTCATCATCAGCGTAGTACAATGCAAACCGACCGAGCACACCAAAAGCGAATGTTGGAAGAGGTTTTGAATTTAATTGGCCCTGCCGATCATACCCTGGGACATTTGAACCGAGAGGATTACGAAAGAACCGCCAATGCTCTGGTTAGAATCGGCTTGATCCCTCACCAGATTCCATACAATCATTTTTATCATAATTGTCAATAAACACCATGTTGGATTGAAATATTTTTTCAATAATGGCTTGATAACCAGCTCATAAGTAGTGCTGCCCCCCTCTTATTAACAGCCATCTAAGTCTTAATATGCTGACCCTGAATCAGACGATATGTTGTGCGGTTAGTTTTTTTGTTAATGATGACACCTTCCGGTTGCTTTATTTCGTCGATGACCCAGCGAGAGAAGAATGGGGACCAGCGAAAATACGGTATGAGTCAGGCGATAAAGTTATTTTCGAGAAAAGGAAAATTGTCGATAGAGCAGAAACTAAAAAAAAGAGTACAAAAAACCACGAATGTCATCAAAGGGTTCCGGTATCATCTATCGGTGTACGGTGTTATAAATACCTTTCTCTTTGCTATCAATATGATGACATCCAGTCATATTTTATGGTTTATTTACCCGCTGGGAGGATGGGGAATTGCTTTGGGCACACATTTTTCTCAAAAACTGGCTGCTCGGCTCGTTGACAGAATTCAAACAAAAATCAGAAGACCTCTCCAACTACGTGAAGGTATTGAAACAGGGCTATCAGAGCTTGAAACCTTAAAAAACCATCCGTTGTTTTCAATCTTTGTCACTATTAAAAATTTGCCTCCGACAACTGGAACTGTTTACCATTCCCCTCTCAGACACCTTGCTTTATCCTCTGAACTCAAGCTTATGTTCCTTAAACAGCCGAATTACTTTTACATATGCTGTTGTAATCGTTTTCGCCGTGATTGAAATTTCTTTTGGCATTTTAATATAGGTCGGAAACGGCTGTACCATTATCAACTCCATAGAAACCGGCATACTGCCTACATTTCTGACTTTCAACAAACAGGAATAATGAACATAATCAAACACTGTTCTTGGAAAAGCATATGCTGCACCATAGATTAATTCTTTGGATTCAAAAACCACTGGGTTATCAATCATGGATATTTTTTGAAAAAGATACTAATTAACCTGGAAGGATTATCTATGGCAATACCAAGCGAATGAGATATGCCCCGGCAGTGATCGAATCCTACTCCAGAATGCTTAATATTGAGTTCAAACATTCTCAAATACAGGGGTGCTTTTCATAGCTGTCTGTTACATCTACATCAGTAATGGGTTTTTGGAAAGCAGGAAGGAATAAGTAAGCTAATTTGTGTATCAGGTGAGTGAAGTTACCATTATGATTTAAAACTCCTTATTCAATTATAGCTGAATGGTCCTCGATCAACAAAAATCAATCCAAATGTATTTTGGCCACCCTCACTTACCTTTTTAGGGAAACGGGAAATCAGATGGTTTGCAGAAAAATAAGTGATATGATATTTAAACATTGATAAATAAACAGTTTTTAGGGGAGGGGGTTCTGGTAGCAGCGCCTCCTTATCTGACCAAAATGCAAACTGGAAAAAGAATGACTTGGAGAAATAAAACCAGCTTAAACCAGACATTTTTTATCGTCATTGTAAGTACTGTTTTTATTGCCATGGCACTAGTGGGCTATGTTTGGATATCTCAGGAATACAAGAGGTTCAATGAGAATTCAAAAGCACTGAAATCAGAATACATCAAAGACCAAAAACTAATATTAAAAGCTGAAGTAGAGAGAGCAATTGATTTAATCCGGTATGCTAAATCTCAAACTGAATCTCGCCTTAGGCAAGACATTAAAATCCGGGTTTATGAGGCATATGCCATTGCGATGAATATCTATCTTGAGAACAAAGACAATCGTTCTGAAAGAGAAATCATCAAAATGATAAAAGATGCACTCAGACCCATTCGATTTAACCAAGGGCGAGGATATTTCTTTGCAGGTGATTTTAATGGTATTAATCAACTGTTTACAGATAAACCGGAATTGGAAGGGAAAAACCTGATTGACATGCAAGACACAGAAAACAGGTTCGTCATTAAAGAGGAGATTGCTCTTGTTAAAAAAGAAAAAGAAGGCTTTTATTACTACACTTGGACGAAGCCTAACATGCAGGGACGAGGATTTCCAAAAATTTCCTTCGTTAAACACTTTGAACCCTTCAATTGGTTTATTGGAAGCGGTGAATACATTGATGATGTTGAACTGGATATCAAACGTGAGGTTCTTGAAAGAGTGAGCCAAATTCGGTTTGAAAAAACTGGATATATTTTCGTGGCTCAATGGGATGGATTAAGTTTAACGGAGCCGGGGAAAGGTAAAAACATGTGGGATGTAGAAGATGAAAATGGGGTCAAAATTGTACAGGAGCTTGTTAAAGCAGCCAAGGCAGGCGGAGGATATGTCGAATACGTCATGCCGAAGTTCAATGGGTACAGATGCACATTAAAAATCAGTTACACAAACGGCATTAAAGACTGGCAATGGTATGTTGGAGCGGGAAAATTCATGGATGAAATTGATGCCACAATCGAACAAAAGCGCATCGAAATGAATGAAAACGTAAAACAAAAAATAACAGAAATTGTTCTGATACTTTTGGGGGTATTATTACTGATTATTTTGATTACTCGTTTTATTTCCCAAAAGACCCGTAACAATTTTCAAGTGTTCAATAAGTTTTTTAAAATGGCGGTTTCCAGTTCTGACTACGTGGATGAAAATCAGCTCAATTTCTTTGAATTCATAGACCTGGCAAAATCTGCTAATGAGATGATCGATCTTCGAAAAAAAGCAGAGGAAGCCCTTAGAGAAAGCGAAGAAAAATACCGCAATGTGGTTATTAATGCTATTGAAGCGATCTGTGTAATTCAGGATGATATGTTGAAATACGCTAACCCCGAAGCCGTCAGGCTTTATGGTTATACAGAAGAAGAACTGATGCGATTGAAAATCGATGAGTTGGTCTATCCGGATGACAGAGAGCTGGTCGTCTCACGACGCCATCAAAGAGAAAAGGGAGAACAGTTGTTGAGTTCCTATCTCCATCGAATTATTACCAAAGATGGAAGAATCTGCTGGGTTGAGATCAAATCTATCGTTATAACCTGGGACAATCGCCCCGCTATTCTGGTTTTACTGGCAGATATTACCAATAGAAAACGAGCAGAGGAAGAATTGCTGGATGCACACAATGAACTGGAACAAAGAGTCGATGAGAGAACAGAGCAGTTGCAGCATGAAATCGATGGACGTATACAGGTTGAAGAAAACCTTCAAATTGCTAAACAAGAAGCTGAATCGGCAAATCAGGCTAAATCGGAATTTCTGGCCAATATTTCCCATGAATTGCGCAATCCCATGCATCAAATACTCAGCTATTCAAAATATGGTGTTGAAAAAATAGATAAACCGAAAGAGAAGCTCTTACACTATTTTAATCAAACTCGAAAATCTGCCGAGAGACTGATGGTGTTGTTAAACGATTTATTGGACTTGTCCAAAATGGAATCGGGTAGAATCGATATTGCTTTCAGTTATAACAACGTTCATGAAATAGTAAAGGAGGCTGTCTCCGAACTCCAGCCCGCTATCAGAAATAAAAAACTGACCATCTCAATTGATGAGCATCCATCGATATCAACCAGTATTATTTGTGATTATTTTAAAGTGGGGCAAGTCATCAGAAATCTTTTGGCTAATGCGATTGAATTCACACCCAAAGAGAGGCGCATCGAAATAAAATTTAGAAGAAGCAATTTGGTAAGTGAGAAAAACGTGATCCCGGCTTTAAATGTGTCTGTAAGTGACCAAGGCGTGGGAATTCCTGAAGATGAGATTACCATGGTGTTCGACAAATTTACTCAAAGCAGCAAGACAAAAACAGGCGCTGGCGGCACTGGACTTGGACTAGCAATTTGCAAAGAGATCATCATCGCTCATAAAGGTCAAATATGGGCTAATAACAATCCTGAAGATGGAGCAACATTTAGTTTTTTGCTGCCATATAAACAGGATGTAGAATAAAAAGTAACAGGTATTGCACTCCCGTCCTTTTCATTTTATCTTTCATAGAAAAGCCCAGCATGAGTCAAATGTGCAAATCCATGGTTTCCAGAAATCTCGGTTCCGGAGATAGGGAAAAAGCTTCCAGAACTGCTGGAAATGCCTTTGTCATGGCAATTATTCTTGGAATCTGTACGACTGTAATCGGGCTTACCTTCTTAAATCTATTATTGAGGTTATTTGGGGCAACGGAAGTACTGATTGGACATTCCCGTGATTATCTCTCCATCATCTTGTACGGTTCCCTGTTCATAACTTACAGTATGGTTGCAAATAATATTGTCCGTTCCGAGGGTCGGGCAATGGTGGCTATGGTTACCATGTTGATAGGAACAGCAATAAACCTGGTTCTGGATCCTATTTTTATTTTCGGTTTGGACATGGGTATGCAGGGCGCTGCATACGCGACGATTATTGCACAATTTGTTTCAGCGTTGGCCCTGTTCCTCTTTTTTATTACCGGAAAAAGTACTTTAGAACTTCACGCCAGGCATTTGATTCTGAAGGGGTCCATCGCAAAAGAGATGATTGCAGTGGGAATACCATCCTTTGTACGTCAAGCCGGTAGCAGTATTACAATGGTGGTCATAAATAATATGTTGGGCAAATATGGTGGCGATATATTTATATCTTGTTTCGGTATCATCAATCGATTCTTTATGGTCATATTTATGTCTATTTTTGGGATTGTGCAGGGGTTGCAACCAATCGTTGGGTACAATTACGGGGCCAGGCAAATGGGTCGCGTGAAAGAGGCGCTGAAACTCTCAATCATAACAGCAACAGGAGTGTGCACCCTGATGTTTTTTGTCCTGCTTGTTTTTCCAGCGCAAATGATCGGTATCTTTACCAACGATCCCGAATTGATAGGAATAGGTAAATCATCCATCAGACTGGTAATCCTCGCAGTACCTTTCGTTGGTTTTCAGATAATAGCGGCTTCATTTTTTCAGGCAATTGGAAAAGTAAAACCCGCTTTATTACTGGGAATGAGTCGACAGATTATTCTGTTGTTACCTCTGGTGATAATTATTCCAGTGTACTATGGGGCTCATGGCGTTTTCCTGGCATTTCCGATTGCCGATTATTTAGCAATAGTGCTTACTTTAATTTGGCTTACGAAAGAAGTTAAAAACTTAGAAACTTAACAATGATAGAAATTCCCCAAGAAATATGTTGGGTGTTGGTTAACAACAATAATTGATAGTTTGTCTCTCAATCGAAGTATTTTAAAATCAGGTGACAGTAAATCAATTCAAAAATGGGTATACTGTCACCTGATTTCTACATTTAAAATGTTATCGATGTTAATTATCTGGTGAATAAATGGGTGAAGATGATTAATTTGAAAGGAAAATACGGCAGCCATTCATTGAGAAAAACGTTTGGGTATCATATGAGAGTGCAGCATGCTTGTTCGTTATTTATATCCATGAAAGTGGGTCAGTATTGTCTCATTACGGATTTTCTACCATTCCCGAATTTATAGAAGCATGCCAGTACTTAGCCAATAATAGAAAGTAATTCCTGCCTCACCAAACTCCAATAAATATTTTCAAAGTCATTGCCAAGCCGATATCCATCGGTCTTTTTTCATCATTATTTTGAGTACGATAATGCTAATTAAAGTACACAAACCCAACCTCTAACCATCACGGAGTACAATTATGCAAATAAATCTCATCCCAAAAAACGGCTATGTTAATCCAGCTCACACTTTGATCAGAGCCTTTTTTAATGGAAAGAATGAATCCACTTTGAGAGCCTACCGGTCCGATCTCGAAAATTTCAAGGAATACCTTGGGGTAAATACACTTACCGAATCCGCAAGATTACTGATTAAATCGCCCCATGGACAGGCCAACCTCCTTGCTTTGAATTACAAAACTCAAATGCAAAAACAAGGATTCAAACCCACTTCCATTAACCGGAGGCTGTCTGCCTTAAGATCCTTAATTCAACTTGCCAATACGCTAGGAATGTTATCGTGGAAACTTGAGGTAAAAAATGAGCAAGTTGAATCTTACCGGGATACATCAGGTCCAGGGGAGAGCAATTTTCAGAAAATGATCGTTGCCAATTTGAAACAACGAAACAAAAAAATTGCTGTTAGAAATAATGGAATATTGAGACTTCTCCATGATCTTGGATTACGGCGGAGTTCAGTCGTTAACTTAGACTTATCTGATTTAGAAATTGAACAGAAAAGAATGTGGGTGACATTAAAGCGGAGATCACAGAAAAAAATTAAACATCTTCCTGACATTACTTTGAATGCTTTGTTGAAGTGGATTGAAATTCGGGGAAAAGAAGCAGGAGCTATGTTCACCAACTTTGATCATGCTCAAAAGGGGGAAAGACTTACTTGTAGTATTCCACAGTAACTTAACATTTTCCTTGTAGTTTTTGTACAGGATTTTATCTTGCTAATACACAAGAAACTAAGTCCGGTTCTTATTCAAAAAAATCGACGAAAAAAGAATGATGA
>Ga0307989_1001009_pt1 | contig 16142 bp, 13 predicted proteins | sample EllFjometagen185_FD_203164 | JGI IMG/M metagenome (GOLD analysis project Ga0307989, IMG submission 203164) | Marine microbial communities from Ellis Fjord, Antarctic Ocean - #185 | ecosystem: Environmental > Aquatic > Marine > Unclassified | place: Southern Ocean | collected 2014-10-08
GAAATATTATGCAAGATTTAAAAATACTAGCTCTACAATCTGATTTATACTGGGAAGATCCAAAAACAAATTTAGTTGAATTTGAAAGGCAGATTGCAGATAGTTTTAATTTGCATCACTTAATTATATTACCCGAAACATTCACAACAGGTTTTCCCGTTGACCCTCATAAGTTTGCTGAAGATATAAACGGAACAACAGTTAACTGGATGCGACACATATCAGCAAAATACAATGCTGTTATAACAGGATCGTTGCTTATAAAAACTGATGAAAAATACGCCAATACTTTAATTTGGATGTTACCTGATGGCAATTATAGCAGCTACGAAAAACGTCATGTTTTTACCATGGGTGGTGAACACGAAAAGATAACTGCCGGCACTAAAAAACTTATTGTAAACCTTAATGGTTGGAAAATACGTTTAATGATTTGTTATGATCTAAGATTTCCGGTTTGGAGCAAAAACCTATTCAGCAAAGATGGCGGTTTTGAGTACGATTTAGCAATTTATGTGGCAAACTGGCCTGCGGTACGTAGTTACCCGTGGAAAACCCTATTGCTTGCCAGGTCGATTGAAAATCAAGCTTTTGTAATTGGTTTAAATCGTGTTGGCACAGATGGGCCTGGGAATAGTTATAGTGGCGACTCGATGATAATTAGTCCAAAGGGGAAGGTGATTGCTCAGGGTAATGAGTATAAAAATGAAGACTTGTCAGTTACCTTATCTCACACCGAAATAGCTGAATTTCGTAATAAATTTAATGTTGGTGTTGATTGGGATGAGTTTGTAATTGAATAATGAGTCCACTCCGAAAAGCCACAATTTGCCACAAAGGCACTAAAACACAAAGATACACTAAGAATAAAGTGTTAGAAATAAGCTCTTTGTGATTCTTGGTGGCTTCGTGTCTTAGTGGCATTCTTTTTTAGCTTCTTTAAGTACGTTGGCTGTCATTGCTAGAATTATAGGAGGGTTGAGCTTAGCGCTATTGAAATATGCAAAAATCTTTTCGGTTGCTTCAAGTCCATCCATTTTTGGCATTTGCATATCAACTATTGCAAAATCAAATTTATTATTTTTAATTATTTTCGTAATTATTTAGCAGGGTTGAACATCTAACCTATAACTATTTACCGCAAAGGATGCAAAGGATGCAAAGTATTTCGCAAAGTTATTCGCTTGACGGCAAACACATTGCGTAATACATTGCGTACATAGCGGTTAAATAACTTATTGAAATTCAGGTTGTAAAACCAGCTAAATAATTACCAATAAAAAATATTTTCACCTTTGTAAACATACACAAAATATACGAACTAAAAATCAAAGTTATGAATATTAGATGTAAGTGATTAATAATAAAATGGGTACTACTGCAATTTTAGTGGTATAATAAGAAATACTGATTCTTTTAATTACCCATTAAAATCATAGTAGAACCATAAAATGCATCCTCTACTTTGCAACTTTGCTAGAAACAAAAAACTTAATGGCTGGCATTTAATGATTTAATATAAGTCTCTGGCATAAATACACCTAATTCACTTTTTTTATAATCTTTTAAATTCCTTGTTAGAATCAAATCAATATTTCCATTGTTAACAGCTGAATAGTTTTGTAAAGCATCTTCGAGGTCCTTAAATTTAGAATTCAATGCTTTTTCAATAATATTTCTATCCATTTGTAGCACTTCTGTAATTTTCAATAATTGTATAAGTTTCTCTATTACCTTTTCATGCTTCGCTATTTTTCGTAATAAATAATAGATATTACTAAAAATCAAAGGGGTTAAAAATCCAATTATTTTACCTGATTCGCACATTGAAAGAATTGCGGTAGAATATTCAGCAAAAGGCTCTCTGTCAAATAAAGAGTCTAGAATAACATCTGAATCAATTAAAACTCTATCCATTTTATAAATACTTTTCAGTTAGTGCTTTGGTTAATTCCTTTTTATAATCAAAGTTTTCTGGTTCTTTAAATGAACCTCTCAAAGAGTTGGCTATTGGAGTTGATTCCATACTAACAACACCTTCTTCTTTTACTATTGCTTTAAAATAGTTCCCTACAAGATCCGATAAACTCCGCCCTTTTCCTTTAGCATACTTTTTTGCTTGTTCAATCAAAGCTTGTTCAATAGTCAGTGTTAATTTTGTATTCATCTTTTGTTAATTATTATTTTACAAAGATACAAAATATTTATAAGGCGTGCAATTATTATAAATTTAACACGTGTTGTTTGTTTTATGCTTGCCGTTAACGATGGCTAAAAGTAAATACCAGCTACCCAAAAGTTTGTAATTGTTGTAGCCTATTATAAACACCATTTAACTCAACAAGTTGTTTATGACTACCTCGCTCAACAATTTCACCTTTTTTAAGAACAACAATTTCATCAGCATGTTGTATTGTTGATAACCTATGAGCAATAACAACCGTGGTGCGATCTTTCATTATGTTAAACAAGGCATTTTGCACAAGTTTTTCCGATTCGGTATCCAACGATGATGTTGCTTCATCAAGAATTAAAATTGGTGGGTTAGCTAACACCGCGCGGGCAATGCTTAACCGCTGTCGTTGCCCTCCCGAAAGTTTCATCCCTCTATCGCCAATATTTGTTTGATAACCATTTTCGGTTTGCAATATAAACTCATGGGCATTGGCAACTTTTGCTGCTTCAATTACATCATTTTCCGAAATATCAGTTTTTCCAAAAGCTATATTATTAAAAATGCTGTCGTTAAAAAGTATACTTTCTTGCGAAACTATTCCCATTAAAGCACGTGTTTCGTTTATTTTTAAATCTACTATGTTTTTCCCATCAACAAGTAATTCACCTTCGTCAACATCGTAAAATCTTGGTAATAAATCTGCCATTGTTGATTTACCTCCTCCTGATTCGCCAACAAGAGCAATAACTTTTCCCTTTTCTATTTTAAGATTTATATCTTTCAGAATAATGGTATTCTCGTATTTGAAACTTACATTTTTGTATTCAATATTTTTTTCAAAAGAATTTACGGATAAGGCATCAGGTTTCTCTTCTATAACTTCTTTTGCATCAAGCACTTCAAAAATACGCTCTGCCGAAGCAATACCTTTTTGAATACTATAAAATCCCTGTGAGAATGTTTTTATTGGAGGAATTATCTGTGAAAATATAACTATGTATGTTATAAAATCTGCTGCCTGAATAGTTGGTGAATCTGACAACACCATTTGTCCACCAAACCAAAGTACAACCACTATTACAATCGACGACATAAACTCACTCAAGGGTGATGATAAATCGTGCTTGCGGTAAATACGTACCAGCACGCTTGTATAATCGCTATTTGCCTGCTTAAATTTATCATTAGAATAATCTATGGCATTAAAAGCTTTAATAATTCTAAGTCCTGAAATTGTTTCTTCAATGGTTGATAACAAACCGGCAAATTTTGTCATACCTATTTTTGACTGCTTACGTAAGCTTTTACCAATTTTACCAATAACAAATCCCGTTACTGGAAGGATAACAACTACAAACAGAGTAAGCCTTGGGCTCATACTTACCATAAAAGCAAAATATGCAATTATTGTGATGGGATCGCGAACAAGCATTTCTAAATAATTCATAATTGAATGCTCAACCTCTTGAATATCAGTTGTGACCCTTGCAATAATATCACCCTTTTTATGCTTTGTGTAAAATGAAAGAGGAAGTGTTAGTAATTTCTGATAAATATCATTTCTTATTCCTTTTATAGCTCCAACACGCACCGAAGCCATGTAATACATTGCAAAAAATCTTCCTACATTCCGGAATAGGAAAGCGATAATTAAAATGGCACAAATGTAAACCAGCGCTTGTACTTTACCGCTTGAAACAATAACCTGACTTATTTGATAGTTTAAATAACCTAGCAAAGCATCAGCATTAAATGCAAATTCTGGTTTCACCAATACCAGATCATCCATGCCAAATAGCAAGTTTAAAAATGGTATTAATAAGGCAAATGAAAATAGCGAAAACACTATGGCAATTATATTAAATAATATGTTTAACCCGTAGTATCCATAATAAGGTTTGATATATGATAATATTCGATAAAATTTCTTCATTGTGTTTTGTATATTTTGGTAAAGATACATAGAGTTGAGTAATAATTGATATTTGAGTTGTTAGACCTATTTTATATATTTACATACAGTAGCATCCGAAACTTAATATTTTTGTTTATTTGTAGATGTGTTTAGTTATTTATATTTTTATGATAAACAATAGTTTAGCTGATTAAGTAAAATAAACAAATAAGCAGTTTAATCAAATAATCAATTTTTACTTTCTTGATAATCAGTCATGTAATCTCTTGCAATAAACTTTTTGGGGTTGATGATTTACAGATTAAAATCTCAGTATATTTGCGCCACATGAATGTGAAAAATTTTATAGCAGGACTTATTTTTGTTTTTTATATTGTTCTTTTGGGCTATCTGTATTTGGGCATCGGGCAAGGGAGAACATATCCTGCAAGGCCAATAAGTATAATTGTACATTCAAAACCAGGCTCAGCAATTGATTACATGTCACGTAAGGTTGCTGAAATTGCTCGTAAATATAGTGATGTTGCCTTTGTGGTTGATAATCGTGCGGGTACACAAGGACTTGTTGCCATGCAACATGTGCTTGATATTAAGGCAGATGGCTACACGTTGCTAGGTGTCACAAAGTCTTTTGTTTCAACCGTTATGGTGAATAAAAGTAAGGTTAGTTTACGCGATTTTCAGTTTATTGCAAATATGGTTTCAGATCCCGAAGCATTAATTTCCAATAAGGTTCGAAATTTTAGTTCGTTACAAGATATTATTAATGATGCTAAAGGAGAAAAACAACAAGTTTGGATTGGCCCCGGAACAGGTAGTCGTGATCATTTAATGGCTCTTGTAACTAGCGAAACACTTGGTATTGATGTTAAGTGGATTGATTACAAAAGTGGACCTCAGTCAATTCTTGCTTTATTACGTGATGAAGCAGCGGTTTATGTTGGCAATCCTGCCGATACTAAAGGTAAAAGTAACTTGGATATTATTTCTATAGCAAGCGATAAACGATTGGAATCATTACCAGATGTTCCAACATTTAAAGAACAAGGATACAATTTAAACGAATCGATGTGGAGGGGTTTTGCTTTTAAAAAGGGCGTTCCGAATGAAGCTGTTGAATATGTAACCAATGTTCTGCAAAAAGTTGTTAACGACCCTGAATGGGCAAACTATTGTGATGACACTTACGTGTTTTCTAACTTTGAAAAACAGGAAGAATTTACTGCCAGAATTATTCAGGAAGTTGACGAAACAAATTATTATTTAAACAAAGCAGGACTACTTGCTACTTATCAAAAAGAAAGTGTTATCCATATAATATTAGTTTTAGTTATAATTGCCATAACTGTTTTGCTGCTGCTGTTAGCTTTTAATAAATTTAAGATTAGTAACATTAATTACGATCAATATATTGCAGGGGGTATTATTACAATATCATTGTTTTTTTATTATCAAACTGTTTTGTTCGAAATTCCGAGTACTTTGAATGTTACAAGTCCGGCACTTATTCCACGAATTTGGATAACAATTTTATTAGTGATAAGTATATTGCTAATATTCAAATCGAAAACAAAGAATATTAATCGGGTACATTACTCACCAAAAACGGTATTAATTATTATTATTTATTTAATTATATATTTGGTTGCCATGCAATGGGTTGGGTATTATTTTACCACACCTATTTTTATTTTGTCAACAATGTACTTGCTTAAATATAAAAAAGTTACTTTTATGATAATCAATGCTTTTGGGTTTGTGTTGTTTAGTTATTTTATTTTTAATCAACTTTTACATATTGATTTGCCATTAGGTTGGCTGTTAATGTAGCGCTATGGAAATAATAAATGATCTTTGGTTAGGCCTCCAAGAATTTGGGCATATATTACCCATAACGATGATGTTCATAGGCGTTATTATAGGAATAGTTGTTGGTGTACTCCCGGGATTATCACCTTCTATTGGTGTTGCACTTATGTTACCTGTTACTTTTGGCTTAGATCCAATTAGTGCACTTGTATTATTGGTTTCGGTTTATTTAGCTTCAAACTATGGTGGCTCCATAACGGCAATTGCTATAAATACTCCAGGTACGCCGGGTGCGGTTGCTACTACATTTGATGGTTACGAACTCACAAAACAAGGCAAACCCCTTCATGCTTTAATTACATCCTTAACAGCCTCAACTATTGGAGGTTTGGTTGGTACCATAATATTGATATTATTCTCAGTTCCTTTGGCATCACTTGCCCTTTCGTTTGAATCATACGAATATTTTGCCCTGGGTGTTTTCGGGTTAACTATTATCTCGTCACTTGCGGGGAAAAGTCCTTTGAAAGGATTTATTTCTTCTGGTATTGGATTGTTATTAATAACAATTGGCTTTGATACGCAGCTGCCTTTTTCAAGATTCACAATGGATATCCCTAACCTTGCTGATGGCATAGAATTTATACCGGCATTAATAGGCCTTTTTGCCCTTGGCGAAATTTTTTACAGCATTGAGAAAGGTGATGGTATTAAAGCTGAAAAAACTACTAAAGTTGATTTATCAGATACTCTACCAATCAAGCAGGTACTAAAACTAAAAGGGTTGATGTTAAAATCTTCAATAATTGGCACACTTGTAGGTTGTATACCGGGTGCAGGAGGCACAATAGCCACTTTTATTGCATATGATAGTGCGAAAAACTCTAGTAAACATCCTGAAAAATTTGGGAAAGGCTCGTTGGAAGGTGTTGCAGCTCCCGAAGCCGCAAATAATGGATCTGTTGGTGGTGCTTTGGTTCCATTGCTTACCCTTGGTATTCCAGGTAGTGCCTCTACTGCTGTTTTAATAGGTGCGCTTATGATACATAAATTAAATCCTGGGCCTGAGCTATTTGATAAGGAGCCAGGTTTGGTTTATGGTATTTTTGTTAGCTTATTTTTTGCCAATATTTTTATGTTTTTTGTTGGAATGATGGGCAACAAACTTTGGATAAAAATAATTGCTGCTCCAAAATCCCTACTTTACCCAATTATTCTTGCTTTGTCGTTTATTGGTAGTTATTTTATACAAAATTCTGTTTTTGATGTGGGTATTTGTATAGTTTTTGGCATAATGGGGTGGTTGTTAAAACGAGGTGATTTCCCCACAGCACCTGTGGTGTTAGGTTTGATATTAGGTAAAATGATTGAGGAGAATCTTCGTTTATCACTTATAAAAGGCGAATGGATTGACTTTTTCACTCGTCCCGGAAGTCTTATTATTATTATGTTAGCCCTAATCTCATTTTTTATGCCATATATTAAGAAAAAGATTGTTCGTAATGGGTAATGCTGATGTTTAGTTTTCAATAGCCTATAAATCTGATTTAACTTTTACTATTTTTGCAGTTTATTGGGGATTTTAAATTTTTGCATATTTTATCTATTGATAAATATCAATACAATACCTACATAAATCAAACATAATACATTAAAAACAGTACATTAAAATGGGATACGATTTTAAAGAAATAGAGAATAATTGGCAAAAACACTGGAGTAAAAACAATACATTTAAGGCCAAAATTGATAATGCCAAACCTAAATTTTATGTGCTTGATATGTTCCCTTACCCGTCGGGTTCTGGTTTGCATGTGGGTCATCCACTGGGGTATATTGCTTCCGATATTTATTCGCGTTATAAGCGTCACAAAGGATTTAACGTGCTGCATCCAATGGGTTACGATGCATATGGGTTGCCGGCTGAGCAATATGCAATTCAAACTGGTACTCATCCCGAAGTTACTACCGAAAAAAATATATTACGCTATCGTGAGCAGCTTGATAGAATAGGATTTTCATTTGATTGGAGCCGAGAAGTTAGAACAAGCGATCCTGCTTATTACAAATGGACTCAATGGACATTTATTCAGCTTTTTGAATCGTGGTACAATAATAAAACCAATAAGGCTGAGGGTATTACAAGTCTTGTTTCGCAGTTTAAAAAAGAAGGCAACAGTAATATTGATGCTGCTTGCGCAGAAACAGAACTGTTTACCAGTAGCGACTGGAATGGTTATACAGAAAAGCAACAACAGGAATTACTAATGAATTACAGGCTTGCTTATTTAGCAAACACTTTGGTAAATTGGTGTTCTGAATTGGGTACTGTGCTTGCCAATGATGAAGTTAAAGAAGGCTTGTCGGAGCGAGGTGGACACCCTGTTGAGAAAAAAATGATGAAGCAATGGTCGTTGCGAATTACAGCCTACAGCCAGCGATTACTTGATGGATTTGATAATCTTGATTGGCCTGAATCTCTCAAGGAGATGCAGAAAAACTGGATTGGAAGAAGTGAGGGTGCATCAGTTAAATTCAACTTAGAAAAACAACCACAGTCAAAAAATGATGGTGCTGATGGGAGTAGCCCGGCCAGAAAAAAACCTTCCAAAGCAGAGTTACTTGTTTGGAAACACCTTCGTAAAAAGCAACTTGGATACTTAATAAAGCAGCAATATGCAATTGACAAAATTAGAGTTGATTTTGCTTGTCTTGAAAAGATGACAATTATTGAAGTTGATAATAAATATGTAGCTGAGGATAAAAAACGATCAAAGGTTCTTGAAGAAAATGGATTCACAATTATTCGCTTTATAGATGACCAGGTTTTTACAAATCGGCCTAAAGTAATTTCTGAAATTAAAACATATTTAGATAATAAAGAAGTTGAAAAAACAGCTACCACTGATGTTGAGATGGCAGGCATTGAGGTGTTTACTACTCGCCCCGATACACTTTTTGGAGCTACATTTATGGTGTTAGCTCCCGAGCATGAGCTTGTTAACCAAATTACAACTGCTAATAATAAAGAGGCTGTTGATAATTATGTGCTTTGGGCTAAAAATCGTTCGGAGCGTGAACGTTTAACCGAAGTAAAAAATATTAGTGGTGAGTTTACTGGTGCATATGCCACAAACCCATTTACAGAAAAGAAAATTCCAATTTGGATTGCCGATTATGTACTTGCCGGATATGGAACAGGTGCTATTATGGCAGTTCCGGGACACGATAGTCGTGATTTTGCTTTTGCTAAACATTTTGAATTGCCGATTATTCAAGTTGTTGTAAAAGCTGGTGATGAGTCTACTGATACTGCCGACTGGGAAGATTCCTACGACTCCAAAGAAGGTGTTATTATTAATTCCGGATTTATTAATGGATTGACAGTTGCAGATGCCATGAAATCTACAATTGCCAAAATTGAAGAAATGGCAATTGGTGAAGGAACAGTAAATTACCGTTTGCGTGATGCTATTTTCAGTCGTCAGCGCTACTGGGGTGAGCCATTCCCAATTTATTATAAAGATGGAATGCCTTATGCCCTCAAAAAAAATGAGCTTCCGCTGGAATTACCTAAAGTTGACAGTTACCTGCCTACAAGTGATGGAAACCCTCCATTGGCAAATGCAAAAGATTGGGTAACAAAGGATGGTTATCCACTGGAAACAAATACAATGCCTGGTTTTGCAGGATCAAGTGGATACTATTTGAGATATATGGATCCAAATAACAAAACAAGATATTTCTCGAAAAAGGCTAATGATTATTGGCAAAATGTTGATCTTTATATTGGTGGTGACGAACATGCAGCAGGTCACTTAATCTACTCTCGTTTTTGGAATAAATTCCTTTTTGATATTGGTATGGTTTGCGAAGATGAGCCTTTTAAGAAATTGATTAATCAGGGAAAAATTCAAGGTAGATCAAGTTTTGTATACCGTGTTAAGGGAACAAATAAGTTTGTTTCATACAATCTCCGCAAGGAACATGATGTACAAAGGCTACATGTTAATATTGATATTGTACATAATGATGTATTAGATACCAAAGCTTTCAAAAATTGGTTACCCGAATACAAAGATGCTGAATTTATTCTTGAAGACGAAAAATATTTATGCGGACATGAAGTTGAGAAAATGTCGAAGTCAAAACATAATGTTCAAAATCCTGATGCTTTAATTGAAAAGTATGGTGCTGATACATTACGACTTTATGAAATGTTTTTAGGACCACTTGAGCAGGATAAGCCTTGGGATACTAACGGCATTGAGGGTGTATTTAGGTTTTTAAGAAAACTATGGAGGTTGTATTTTGATGACAATGATAACTTTATTGTTAACAATGATAAACCAACTGCTGAAGAATTAAAATCCTTACACAAAACCATTAAAAAAGTAACTTCTGATATTGAAAGGTTTTCGTTTAATACTGGCGTTAGTGCTTTTATGATTTGTGTAAATGAGTTGAATGATTTGGATTGCCATAAAAAGGAAATTCTTGAACCTTTGGTAATTTTGTTAAGCCCATATGCACCTCATATTACTGAAGAAATAGGTAAGGCTTTGGGTTATAAAAAGAGCATAAGTAATTTTGAATATCCTATTTTTAATGAAGAGTATCTAACAGAAAATAATTTTGAATATCCGGTTTCGTTTAATGGTAAAATGAGATTTAAATTAAGTTTACCTGTTAGCATGTTGAAACAGGACATTGAAAAAGCGGCTTTGGATGCCGAAGATGCTCAGAAATGGATTGATGGAAAAACTGTTAGAAAGATTATTGTTGTTCCTAATAGAATTATTAATATAGTGGTTGGTTAAATAATAGTTTTTCGTGCCTTAGGCAGACAAGTGTTTACCGCGAAGGCGCAAAGGCGCAATGTATTGATTGTCAGGTCAACAATACTTTATTAGTTATTTTGCAAGTGCTTGATTAGGAGTGTAATAAAAACTGTAAAGGATTATCTAGAAATAATAGTAATTACATAAAAAGATGATTAATAAAATATGTTATTCTTTTTCAATGCTAATATTTTTATTAGCTTCACAATTATTGTATTCACAGGAAGCCATTATAAATGAAGCGTTTAAATCTGGAGAGTATCTTAAGTACCGTGTTTATTATAGTTCAGCAATTATAAACGCAACCGCAGGAGAGGCGACATTAACCGTAAGTGATTGGGAAGAAAAACAAAAAGGAGAAATCAAAGAGCTTTATCGTATTACAGGTTTAGGCAACTCAAAAGGAATGTTCAACTGGTTTTATAAAGTTAAAGATAGATTTGAAAGTTTTGTTGATAAAAGCACAATACTACCCTATGCATTTATACGTAGAACCAATGAAGGCAAATTTACACAAAATGATTTGGTAATTTTTGATAGGACAGATAATAAAGCAATTGTAAACTCGGCTGATACATTTAATATTCCACCTAATGTGCATGATTTTGTTTCGGCACTTTATTTTATGCGTACTCTAAAGGTTGAAGATTTTAATTCAGATAGTTTATTTTTTATAAACTTTTTTTTGGATGATTCTGTTTATATTTCGGCAGTAAAGTATGAAGGAAAAGTGAACATCAAAACTAAGTGGGGCAAAATACCCTGTTTAAAAATTGCTCCCATGATGGCTTCAGGAGAAGTTTTTTCGGATAGCTATCCAATGCATGTTTATGTAAGTGATGATGAAAATCATGTGCCAATTTTAGCTGAATCAAAAGTGGTGGTTGGCTCTGTAAAAATGAAGCTTATTGAATATGATGGGTTAGTTAGCCCCCTTAAAATAGAAATTAAAAAGCAAGAATAGTATTACTTAAGGAAACAAGATTCAGGAAGTAGGATACAGGATGTTTTGTATCCTTAATACCTAGTGGTTTCTTATAAAATTGTATGTCTTTTTACTGTGGCGTATAAAAAACGTCAAGGTCGAGATGAATGAAGGTTTAGTAATCAGGAGTTTACTTTTGTAAATGACTGATTAATAAATCAAGTTCAGCGAAGAGATTGGCGTTTTCTTATAGCCACTACCTAAGTTTATTTTGATGTCTCTTTAACACGCATATCGCCAAGCAATACATCCCAGAAACCAATTAGCCTTCCTCCAATTTGAGTTTCTTTACGTTTTACATAAACAGTAATATCTTTTTTTGTGGTATCTTGGTAAACAAGTCGGCCTTCAGCATCGTAACCTTTAAATTTTTGAAAGATTGTTATTACACCAACATAAGTGCCATCAGGCTGCTTTTGCAGATCACTCATGTACTCAATATTATACCATTCAATCTCTACCTTTTTGTAGTTAAGACGCATTAGTCGCTCAAAATATTTTCTAACGCTATAATAACTTATTTCAGCTTTTGTAATGGACGAAACTCCAATTTCACTACCCGACATAAATAACTCCTCGGCCCTATCAATTACCCTATTGGCTTCGCTCCATGGGGTTTCTTTACTTCCAACAATACTTATGTATTTACTTAAATCGCGAACCTTTTCAATTGCCAAACTATCAACCGCCTGCTTACGTTCAGAGCTAAGTTCATCTTGTGCATTGGCTGAAAATGATAATCCCAGTATTATTACTACAATCCAAAAATATGAAAACTTCATTTTTTATTACTTTTTAATTAATTCTAATTCTATAATTTTACCCAGAGTATCACGCTTAACCATATCAACTTTATAATTATATTGTTGTTTATCTTTTAAATAGTTAAGAAATTTACTAATAGTTGTTGGTCGATCGTAATCGTTAAACCCTCCTGCATTACTAATAATAATTAATACAGGCACATCTGGGGTTGCAAATTCAGTTAGGATAGTTTTTATTTGATTATTTGCAGCTTCAGTGCTTGATGATATAGCAATGGTATTAAGCTTATTATCAATAGTTTGATATTTAGATTCAGTATTTTTTATTCTATTTTCTTCTTCAAGCCTTAACCTTTCTTCTTCTGCTTTTCTTTCTTCTTCAGCCCTATCTTTTGATATCTTTGTTTCAACTTTTGAAATTAAATCAATAACTTCTGCATCATCAATATTATATGATTTAATAGTATTCAAACGAGTATCTTGTTCGTCAAGAGTCCATGTTGTTGTACCATTAAGCATCGCAGTAAGGTCTTTTTTACTTTGCTCGACTTTCATTGTGTATTCAGCAGCAGCTTTTTCGCGTGCTAGTTTTTTCTTGCTTTTGCAAGAGGTGGCGCCACCGGTAATAACTAATGTTGCCAATAAAAACATCATTATTTTTGCAGCATTTTTAATCAGTAATTTCATTTGTTTAATAAATTTGATTGATTATTATTCATATATATATAGAATGCAAAAGTATCGAAAAAATTGTGTAACCTTTGTGAAATAATGTTAAGATTGAGATTTAGGCTAAGAAATGCCACCTCTCAATATAAATCTCAACCTTGGTTATAAAAATGCTAAAACATTACACCATACCAATATTTACTCCTGAGCTTGCTTGTCCATTTCAGTGCGTATTTTGTAATCAGGAAAAAATATCTGGTCATCAAAATATTCCAAGCAAAGCTGAAATAATAAAAACAATAGAAGATCACTTAAGTACCTTTAAAGTTTCCAAAAGGGTTGTTGAGGTGGGGTTTTTTGGAGGAAGTTTTACTGGTATTCCCATTGATTTGCAGAGGATGTATCTTGAAATTGTTGAGCCATATATTAATTCAAATAGAATTCAAGGAATTAGGTTATCAACTCGTCCTGATTATATTAATGATGAGATATTAATGATGCTTAAAGCTAGCCATGTTACAACCATTGAGCTTGGGGCACAGTCGTTTAACGATGTTGTATTAAAACAAACTCGTAGGGGACATACTGCCCAACAAATTGAGGATGCCTCCTTAGCAATTAAAAAATACGGATTTAATTTAGGGTTACAGATGATGGTTGGTTTACCTGGCGATACTCTTGAGAGAGCAATTAGTACAGCTCAAAAAATTATTGAAGCTGGGGCAGATTGTACACGAATTTACCCAGCTGTGGTTATTAAAGATACCATAATGCACAAGTGGTATAATGATGGAATATATAAGCCACTTAGTTTAGAGCAGGCTGTTAATTGGACAAAACAAATTCTGCCTCTTTTTGAAAATGCCGGCGTGAATGTAATTAGAGTTGGCTTACATCCTTCGGAAGGTCTTGTATTGGGTGAAGAATTAATTGATGGACCACTTCATTCATCATTTAAAGAGCTGGTACTTACTGAGATATGGGCTGACTTACTACTACCTATCATTAATAAAAATAACACTAAAAGTATAGAGATACATGTTCCTTTAAAGGAGTTAAACTATGCCATAGGTTACAAATCTGTAAATAAAACTATGCTGTTACAGAAGTTTAAATCGGTTAAGTTTATTCCTGATGTGGGAATAAATACAAGAGATTTTGTAATAAAATAGTACGTTGTAATTATTTGTAATTTTGTGTGTAAATTAAGTGAGGGATTTTGAAAAAACTACAAGCTAATATTGATTATTTTATGGAATATCAAATGATTGCAATTGTAAGTCATTTAAAAGATTATACACTTTGTTACCATATTAATCATACCCTTGATTTAGATTTAATAAAGTACGATGATTTGGTTGCTCTTTCCGGTTCTGATGGTGAAACTAGTTTTTCGTGGTATTATTTTAAAGATGAAATAAACGGAACAGTATATTATTTATTGGGAAACAAATGTGAAGCTGGTAATTTGCTGCATTCGCAAAAATCAGTTGATTATTTTTTACTTGTAAAAAATCCGGTAGTTGATGAGTTGTTAAAATCCATAATATGGAAGTTACGAAAAGTATCAAATATAAGTGCTGCATTTGAAATAAATATGCAGCAACAAAAAAACATGGATGCTCTGCTAGAATCTATAGAACTGCATGAATTAGAGTTTGTAAAGTAGTAAATGCATTGTAAAACTAATTTTAAAATGGTTAGTTTGTTGCTGCACAAGCTGTCGAAAAGTTTTAAAAACGAAACAATTACGTAAAAACTGCGTTGTATATTATTATGAAGCTATTAGATAATATTCAAGAATACCTACAATATTATGATGAGCTGGAGCTTAAAGAGAAGCTCAAAATTATTGGGAATAAAATAGGCTCCAAAATTCTGTTTTATGTGCTTGTTATGGTGATTTTAATAAGTGATAGTAAGATTCCCATAAAGGTTAGGCTCGTATTTATGGCGGCTTTGGGGTATTTGATACTACCAACTGATTTAGTTGCCGACTTGTTACCGGTGGTTGGATTTACTGATGATATTGCCTTTTTATCATATGCCATAAGCAATGCCCGCGAATATATCACTCCGGAAGTTACTAGTAAAGCAAATGATAAATTAGGCAAGTGGATTAAAAACGAAGCCGAAGAAGCTGAAATAGTTGACGATGAGGTTTATGATAACTTAAATAATGAATAGAGTTTTAGATATTATTTAGTTGAGCTTTTAATTCAACAGTTCGTGTAGTTTTTGTTTCTCGCAAAGCCGCAAAGCGTTGATTATCAGTATGATAAATATTTAGTGTGCATTTTATAAATATTTGATTATGTGGGTGTTACAAAACCTTAACGAACTGTTGTTAATTACAGCATACACAAAACAAACACATACAAAGCATACATCAAGTATTTACCACATAATAATTAACTTTTTGCTCCAGAGTAGTAAAAAACTACATCGACGATTTAAACTGCTCCAAAAACCTCACGTCATTCTCAAAAAATAATCTCAGATCGTTTATTTGATATTTAAGCATAGTAATACGCTCAATACCCATTCCGAAAGCAAAACCTGTATATTTTTTACTATCTATTCCGCATGATTCCAATACATTGGGGTCAACCATTCCACAGCCTAATATTTCTACCCAGCCACTATACTTACAAATATTACAACCTTTACCACCACAAATATTACACGAAATATCCATTTCTGCTGATGGTTCGGTAAAAGGGAAGTATGAAGGACGGAAACGGGTTTTTGTGTTTTCACCAAAAAGCTCTTTTGCAAAATAATACAAGGTTTGTTTAAGGTCTACAAACGAAACATCTGTGTCAACATACAAGCCTTCAACCTGATGAAAAATACAATGTGCTCGTGCCGAAATTGCTTCGTTACGAAAAACACGTCCGGGTGATATTGTACGAATTGGAGGAGCTGTGTTTTGCATAACTCTCACCTGTACCGATGATGTATGGGTACGAAGTGCAATATC
>Ga0307989_1001012_pt1 | contig 16112 bp, 13 predicted proteins | sample EllFjometagen185_FD_203164 | JGI IMG/M metagenome (GOLD analysis project Ga0307989, IMG submission 203164) | Marine microbial communities from Ellis Fjord, Antarctic Ocean - #185 | ecosystem: Environmental > Aquatic > Marine > Unclassified | place: Southern Ocean | collected 2014-10-08
TCCGTCAAAGTATACATTGTTTTGGTCTTTGGCCCATTCTCTTTGAAGAGCTTCGAATGTTGCTGGGTGTGCTTGCTTCATAATGAATTGTTTTTGCCCATTACCCCTAACGTATCTAGCGTTAAGGACTACGTCTTCTTTTATTGTGTATATATCGTAATAGGTGTCGGTTTGGTATTCATCTCCTGCAAGTTCGAGCTGTTGGTATTCTTGGTCATATCTTTCTTGAAGGACTTGGTCTTCGTATTCTTCGAAGGATTGGAAGCAGGCTGTGAGGAGGAGGAGGGTTGTTAGGATTAGGGGGAGTTTCATGGGGAGGGGTTATTTTGTTAATTCCTCTTTTTTTGCCTCGTATTTATCCCAACCAGTCATGCCATCTGCTGGTGCCGAATATTCATTGTATATATGTTCATTTGTTAAAAGATTAAATATTAAGAACCTATCAATCCCTGAGCCAGTCATTGCTGTATAGGCGCCTATACATGTATTAAGTGATGGACTATAGAATACAATGGGTTGCGTTGGGTGAAATTCATTCTCTACTTTTTCTTCCATGATATACATGTATTCGAGACATTTTTCTTTCTTTGCGAATATATCGTCTTCGGCCGGACTGCATGCTGTTAGTGTTGCTGCGATTGTGATGAGAGAGAGGATGAGTTTCATGTGGTGGGGGTTTATTTAAGGAAAAAAGGGGGCGGGGGTTAGCTGGATAACGCTGCGTATGCAATCAAAAGGTACAATCCTGTTATTACTAATATGAATGCAAATATTTCTACGCTTCTCTTTTTCTCTTCGTTGATTTCTTTAGTGTTTGGCGTTTTACCATATGCTATATATTTCACACAAAGCCATATTACTTTCAGAATTAAGTACCATAAAAAGGCATTTAGAACTCCGTCAAAGTACCATAAACCTCCTGTTATTGTTGGGCTGAGTAATGAAAGTATAATTATTATGTATTTTGCTATCTGTCCCATTCTGAACCACCATTTTTGGTTCAGGTCTTTTTGTGTGGGGTATTTTATTTTGCTCATAGTGTTTTGGTTAAGTTTTTTTGCATGGGTTATTTGATTACTTTATAAGCTTTTACTGTACCTTCTACTTTTGCTCCCGCTCCGGAGAATTCGCCTACCATAAATTCTCCATTCTTATCAATTTCCATACTAACATCGCCGTTAGTTGTGCGCTTTTCTCCGAAAATGGTGTAGATACAAGAGATATTATATTTATGTATTTTCCCTTTAAATTGTATTGGAATGTGAGACTGATAGTCTATCATCTCTTTATTAAACTCCCATGATTCTCCAGAGCCCTCTATTTCTTGCTTGTGTTGTGATAGATAAACTTTGTATGTAGTTTCTGAATCTATGTATGGAATATATGTACTTTCTTCTGTTGAAAAAACAAATTCCCATTGCCCGGTCACATCTACGGGTTCTCTGCTTTCTGAGAAATCTATATAACCTATAATCCCTAACATTATAGCAAAAACTACTACTATGGCACCTGTCATTCCTTTAATATATTTAACTATAAGCTTCTTTTTTTCATTCTTTTTGGATGTTTTCATTGGATGAAATTATTCGTAAGTTTTTATAGGGAGATGATGAGTTTCATGTGGAGGAGGTTGGGAATTTAAACAACCGAACGAAACTGCTTACATCTTGTTAGGTGCTGTTTTCTGACAAACTTTATTTCTTTATAATTTCTATTCTGAAGAAATGATTAGATTTAAAGTGTGATAACCAATGTGGAGATGTTGGAAAAGTTACCTTGTTTGTTCTTCGAATTTTCCCTTCATACCAAGGAAAATATTTTTTCCTATTCTCTGGCAACTCTAGAGAAGACCCTTCCTGTGCTATGATTGATGCTACGAGATAATATGAGGCAAGGGCATCCATTACTAGGGATACTGTTGCCAGTTCGTAGGCTGACAGCATATTATGTTTCACTTCTTCATACTTTTCGTACCATTCAGGTTTTTCATTCTTTTTTCCAAATAAATTTTCAAACTGTATAAATCCAGGAGGTCTTGCATATAGAACTTCCACACTTGCCTTATTTAATTTTGCTCTAAATTGTTTAAAATCGAGGAAATATTTTAAGCCAACTTCTTTGTAATTATCATTTTTAATTTCCAGTAGCCTCGTTTTTTTATTCCGCACATCTTTTTTCCCAAAACTCCTTGCGAAATTGGGTTTTAAATTGTTTAGAGGATTTTGTATCAACAACTTTAATGATTGCTCTAGAGCCATACAGATGTTAGTGAACATATTGGCTAAGGCAAGTGTGAAAATCGTTTTTTTTACATCCCATTTGTCCCAAACGTATATGGTGTCAGCAAAAGAAAAAAATATTTTTTCTTGTTCAAGATAGTTCTCTAAGCTTAGGCGACATAATTCTGTGAATTTTTGTTCGTCGAGTGGGGCCATGTTGTTCAGTTATGTTTGCCAGTAAATTTCACCTAACTCCTTTCTACACAAATTCATCCTCTTTTTCAACAAAAGTCCATTGCGCCCAAACCTCCAAAATGGGTTACCAGTGGGGTTTTGCTAAAAAAGTTTGGAAGATTTAGTTCCTGACCGTCGTGATTTTTGTTCTTTTTTTCTCCTGCGCTACACAAAGGACAATTTCATCTACACTCCTCCATATACTGCTATAACTTGTCTTCTTTGCTCGGCTGCTACTTCTCGTGAAGGGAGGGCTGAGTGTGCATCATCAGTCTTTACTTCAATAGCTGCCATAACCTCTGCGTTTGTTGCTTGCCTTAAGTCGCTTTGTAAAAGCGCCATACTTGCTCCAGTTTTGCCGAGGGGGTCTTCATTACGAACTATGCCTACTTTCACTCTACCCTTATCAATTCCACCCTGGTCTGATCTTTTAGCTAAAACGAGATCTCTCAAAGTGATGAAACATCCCTTGGGCTGTCTCGTTGCGGTGAAAAATTCTGGTAATTCCATGTTCTTTGTGTAATATAATTATAGACTGCATTATGTGCCAAGCTTCGTATTCTGTCAAGCCCCAAGGATGTATTCCCAGTAGGGATTTCCTCGCCTCATTAGTAAATTTTCAACCTGTCGTGATCAGGATTGAGAAATTTACGATTCGGCGTCCTGCGCCTACGCAAAAGCTTTTCAAATAGATTTATAATTTTATTTCTTATTGTAGAATGGATGTCTTAGGCAAACTATTTCTGCCCACAACAAGAATCCATTAATTGCCAACCAAAAAATTGATGAGTTTAATTCAAAGTTAAAAATGTACTGTAGAATTGCTAAAATGGTTAGAATTAATGAAACAATTATTGCCCATTTTTTACCTTTGAAGATGCCTTTGGTTATAAAAAATATCAATAAAAAGATAGGGACTAATGGAATTAGTATAAATGCTCCTAGTGTTGTAATCATTTGTAATCCAGGAATATCTACGCCTTGAATTTGGTCTATAAGTGATAAGCCTCCTGCAAATAAAATTAGAATGAGTACAATTGTTAATCCGGTCATTACTACTCCAATGATGTTCCAGATGCCAAGAGTAGTTCCTTGCCATGGACGTAAAGCCTTATTCGTTTGTGTGTTTTCCATATTTTCAAATTAAAAAATGAAATTGCAATTATCTTAAATTAACTTCGTTTATTCTAGCATTTCGTTCTTTTTTCCTCAATATTAGCTTTTAGAAATTTCAGCTTTCAACGAAAACTCACTCCTCCAAACCTCCACTATGAATGTCCAGTAGGGATTTCCTAAACTTTCTACGAAAGATCTAGCTCCTGACCGTCGCGATTTTTCTTGAAAGTTTTCCTGCTCTACAGCGAATACGCGGATTCGCTTTCGTTCCGGAGCGGAAATCTCGCTACTAGATGGTATCCCCGGTAGGAATTGAACCTACATCTAAGATTTAGGAAACCTTTGTTCTATCCATTGAACTACGGGGACGTGATTAGACTTGGTTTAGGAGGACGTACTGGGTTTTTGATTCCGGTAGACCTTGTAATGAATCTGTTGTGAATTTGTCTTCTGCGTCTGTGAATGGTGCGTTGAATGCTTTCTTTAGGTAGTCTGAGTCGAATTTGCCGTATGGAATTACTATTCTTGATTCGATTTGGTCGTAGACTACTTCTTCCTTTCCTTTGAGAGTGGATTCTTCGCCGGCAGGGATCAAGAGAATGTCTACGTCTCCTATTTCGTCGATGAGTTCGGTTGTTAGTTTGTGTCCTAGGTTTCCGAGGTGGCAAACTTTGATTCTATCTATTTCAAAATGGAAAATCATTGTCCTTTCTCCGTCTTCTCCCTCTTCTTCTTCTTTGCTTCTGCTTCTTGTAAAAGCTTTTATTGCTGTAATCGGCACTTCTGAAACTTCGAATTCTCCAGGCCATGTGAAGGTTCTTTTAGCGTCTTTTACTTCCGCTAGATCGTCTCCAATACTTGAGAGAACTACGTCACCTTTGAGGGGTGTTTTGATAGATTTATCAGGGTCAATAACGACTGTAGCGTTTTTGCCTTTGAGAGTGAAACAAGATTTTCCGTGCCAAGTAATATCCATGATTTTTTAGTTAAATTTGCGGTGAGATAATACAGGTTCGGATCTAGTTTATCAATGTTTTCGTATAGACCATGGGGTTGGTATTTTGTTAGTATTAAAGCGAAATTATTAAACCAAACTAATATGGCTAGTATTCAATCAGTTTTTGCTAGGGAAGTCCTTGATTCTAGGGGAAATCCGACTGTTGAGGTCGAGCTGACTCTGGAGGGAGGTGTTGTTGGACGTGCAATCGTGCCGAGTGGTGCTTCTACAGGGGCACATGAGGCTGTTGAGCTTCGTGATGGTGACAAGGAACGATATCTTGGGAAGGGAGTTCTAAAGGCGGTTGAGAACGTTAATGGAGAGATCGCTGGGAAGGTTGTTGGAATGGATGCTCGTGATCAGGAGGGACTTGATGGTGCTTTGATTGAACTGGATGGTACTGAAAACAAAGCTCGTCTAGGTGCGAATGCTATCCTGGGAGTTTCAATGGCAGCTGCAATTGCTTCTGCGAAAGCTGAGGGAGTCATGTTATTTGAATATATGAATGGTGAGGCGGTGCGAATCCCTGTGCCAATGATGAATATTATGAATGGAGGGCAGCATGCGGATAGCGGGCTGGATATTCAGGAATTTATGATTATGCCTATAGGTGCTCCGAATTTCCGTGAAGGTCTGCGGATGGGAGCTGAGATTTTCCATGCTTTGAAGAAGATTTTGGGGGAACGTGGACTTGCGACTTCTGTAGGGGATGAAGGAGGTTTTGCTCCGAATTTGCCTGATAATGAATCTGCTTTGAAAGTTATTATTGAAGCTATTGAGGCGGCTGGGTACAAACCGGGCACTGATATTGTGCTGGCGATGGATGCGGCTGCGAGCGAATTCTACAAAGATGGAATGTATCACTTGAGATTTGATGGAGAGAGCCGAGCGTATTCGTCTGAAGATATGATTGAGTTTTATGCGGATTTGGTTGGGAAATATCCGATCGTATCTATTGAGGATGGATTGGATGAGGATGATTGGGATGGTTGGCAAAAAATGAATGAAGCACTCGGGGAGGAGATTCAGTTGATGGGAGATGATTTGTTGGTTACAAATGTTGAGAGACTTGGACGTGCTATAGAGGAAGGAGTTTGTAATTCAATTTTGATCAAGTTAAATCAGATCGGAACAATTACCGAGACTATTGCTGCTATCAATATGGCGCATGATGCTGGATGGACTGCAGTTGTTTCACATAGAAGTGGAGAGACTGAGGATGTGACTATTGCGGACTTTGTTGTGGCGATGGAGACCGGCCAGATCAAGACAGGTTCTCTGTGCAGAACAGACCGAGTAGCCAAATACAATCAACTACTGCGAATAGAGGAAAAATTGGGAGACAAAGCTACATACATCAATCCGTTTGAATAAAATTTAGCCACACCATTTAGCCCCTGATAATATGTCACGAATCAATGAGGTAAAAGAGAGTTCATTCCGAAAATTCTTGAACAAAAGAGATGAGTCTTCTCACAAAGGAGACAATGGGCGACTGCTCATAATTGGAGGTTCGCTGGATTATTACGGTGCGCCGATATTGGCTGCCAAAGCTGCTATGCGGGCTGGAGTGGATTTGGTTTATCTATATGTTCCGGAGTGCAATTATGAGGTGACTCGAGCTGCTTGTCCGGATTTTATTGTTCGCAAATATGAAGGGGAGTTTTTCTCAAAGAAAGCTGCGGCGGATGTGCTGGATTTTGGGAAGATGTGCAATGCTGTTCTGATTGGGCCTGGTTTTGGATATGAAGAATCTTCTGTGAATGCTGTGCTGGATGTTTTGAATACTTTGCACTTACCTACTGTTTTGGATTCGTCTGCGATTTTTGCTTTGAAGAAGGTAAAGAAATTTCCTTTGGAGCAAGAACTTGTTGCAACCCCTCATCAAAACGAATTCCGCAATTTGGTGGATCGTGACATGGTGATTTCTGAAGACGATACTCAATCAATTATTTTGTTGAGGTCTATTGCGATGGATCTGCATTTCAGTGTGATTTTGAAGGGGAAGAGTGACCTGATCTCGTCTGAGGAAGGTGACGTTGTGAAGAATCTGACTGGTGTGAGCGGGATGACTGTTGGAGGAACTGGTGACGTGCTTGCTGGAGTTTGTGCTTCGTTGATGGCGCAGGGAAATCCTGCTTTTATTTCATCTCAGGCTGCGGCTTATCACACTGGACTGGCTGGTGAAAAAGCGTTCAAGAAATACGGCAACGGGTTGATGGCTTCTGATGTTGCTGAGATGGTGCGAGTTTAGGCGCGCGGTGCGGTGGAGGCGAGGACTAAGGCTTTTGGACCATCCATTTGTTTATCGTTTTTGATGTAGCCTTTCTGTTCTTCATTATATATTTTCTCTTTTTCAATGTGCTAGGCAGAAGTTTGAAATACTGGACCATTGCTTTGAATTGAAACGGTTCGTATATAATTGCGTACAGAGTTGAACTGAGGTCTCTCGACAAGATTTGTGGGAAATATCTGAGGTATGTTGCGATTGGTGTGTTTTTGAAATTCATCAAGTGCTGATTTCGGAAAGAGTAAAATCTCTGGAATTTGCTGAGGTTTTTTCGGTTTTTGAAAATTTGGCGGATTGTTCGACGTTCGATAACTCCTGTTCCCCTACCGTGGAATGCGACTGCTTTTGGGAAATACCAACAATTGAATCCAAACAACTGAAATCTCCATGAAAGGTCCACATCTTCTTTGTACATAAAGAAGTCTTCGTCCAAATATTCGTCTCCGATTTTGACGGCTTCGAGGGCTGAGCGTCGGTACATTGGGCATGCTCCTGAGATTCCGAAGATCGCTTTTTCTCGGTCGAATTGTCCGTGATCCACGAGTCCCTGGGCTCCGTCTGTTACTCTGAGTGATTTGTCGATGTATAGGCCGACTGTGTCGATTGTTTTTGTTGGGCGTTTGTCTTTGAAGTCGTATTTGTATACTTTTCCTGTGATCGCTGCGATTGTTGGGTCTTTTTCTGCTCGGTATACTGCTTTTTCAAAATAACTCGGACTATATATGATGTCTGGGTTTGTGATCACAACGTATTCTGCTGGGCCTGACTGGATGATTCCTTGGTTCGCGGCTTTTGCATATCCTAGATTTTCTTTGTTTTTGATAACCGTTAGACGTTTGTCTTTGATTTGAGGTCTGTAGTATTTCTTCACAAAATCTACACCTGATTGGTCGGGGGAATTGTTGTCGATGAATAGTACCTGAATATTCTTGTATGTTTGCCGAAAGATATTATCTAGGCATGTCTTCAGGTAGTGCGGCGTATTGTAGTGAATGATTACTATTGAAACTAATGGCTCGTTTTTTGGCATTTTTTGTACTGGTTGTTATCAGGGATGTTTCTTGAAATTTTGTTCGATTTGCGCTTGCGCCTGCATGTTCTACTCTTTTTGGAGTGAATTTTCAAGTTTTTTCTATATTATGGTATAGTACTCTTTGAATTTTAATCTTCATTTATATGGGAAATAACAGGTACTTTTTGACATCTGAGTCGGTGACCGAAGGTCATCCTGACAAGATTGCTGATCAAATTTCGGATAGCATTTTGGACGATTTGTTGCGGCAAGACCCAATGAGTCGAGTTGCTGTGGAAACAGTCGTTTCTACTGGCATGGTTATAGTTGTTGGTGAAATCCGAACAAAGGGTTACGCCGATTTGCCAAAAATTATTCGTGGAAAGCTGAAAGAGATCGGCTACACGAATTCTGAGTATGGTTTTGACTACAAAGCTTGCAGCGTGATGAGCGCTATTGATGAGCAGAGCCCGGATATTTCGATGGGAGTGGATACTGGTGGAGCTGGGGATCAGGGTTTGATGTTTGGGTATGCTTGTAATGAGACTCCTGAATTGATGCCTTTGCCTATTCACCTTGCTCACAAATTGGTACAAAAATTGGCTAATGTTCGAAAGCGTGGAGTTTTGAAATATCTCAGGCCAGATGGGAAAAGTCAGGTTACTGTGGAATACGATAATGGAAAGCCGGTTCGTGTTTCTGCGGTTGTTCTTTCTTGCCAGCATGGTCCGGAAGTGAATCGTGCGAGGATTGAGCGTGATGTTTTGAAACACGTGATCAAGCCTGTGCTTGGGAAGTATTTTGACGAAGGTTCACGAGGCGGCCGTGGCGCGAAGCGTGGCGAGGCAACCAAGGTTTTTGTGAATCCTACTGGGAAATTTATTATTGGAGGACCTCCTGGAGATGCAGGACTTACTGGTCGCAAAATAATTGTAGATACTTATGGAGGGGCTGCTCGTCATGGTGGCGGCTGTTTCTCAGGAAAGGACTGCACCAAAGTTGATCGAAGTGGTGCTTATATGGCTCGTTATGTTGCGAAGAATATCGTGGCGGCTGGATTGGCTGCGCGTGTTGAATTGCAAGTTTCGTATGCGATTGGTGTGAGTGATCCTATTTCGCTTTATTTGAATACTTTTGGGACTGGAAAGATTGATGACGACAAGATTCTGGAAGCCGTGAAGAAAGTTTTTGATTTCACACCCAATGGAATCATCAAGCAGCTTGGTCTAAGACGTCCTATCTACGCCAAAACTGCCTCTTATGGGCATTTTGGGAGGAAAGGTGTGGACTTTACTTGGGAGAATACGGACAAAGCTCAGAAGCTAAAAAAGATGTGTAGTTAAAACCTAGAAATCTATGAAAAATGTGAGAGAAAATGTTGGAAAGAGACGTCGTGGAAATGTGTTTTTGAATAAACGTGGTGCGTCAATCGTGATTGCTCTAGGACTTGTTGCGGTTGTGATGTTTTTTACGATTGGGATCGCTTCGACTATGATGACTGCTTTGAGGAATGCTTCGAACTCAAAAAAAGCCCTGCAGGCTGAATATGCTGCGCAGAGTGGGGTCGAGTTGGCGTTGTATGATTTGGCCGGAATAGAGCCTGCTTTTAGCGGGAGCTTGCCTACGGAGAAGTTGACTTTGAATGAGGATTTGAATATTTATGCTGATAGAGAAGTAGTTGGGCAGGACGATAGTGAAAACTATTCCGACGAGGGGTGGTCTATTCCACCTATAGGGCGAGGAAATTCTGGGATTGATTGCAATGCTGTTTCTGATGATTCGTTGATCATCAATGTTGGACATCCTTGTAATTGGAACCGAATTTATTTTGGAGAGAGCATTGATATTCCTTTGTATGTTGTTGATAGGGAGAGTGGCGATGTTATGAATCCCAATAATACTTATGACGGGGTAGACGCCCCTGATGGGGCTGGTTTGGGCTTGAGGGAGTTTGAGTTGGTGGTGAGGCCTCCGTGTTCCGAGGTATATAATTGTTCTGATTTTGATAGAGATGTTGTTGCTGGACGTTTAAATGATGAAAGTCCAAGTGAGCTGCTTTTGAGTTGGCAGGTAAGTGGGGATTGTTTTGATGGGGATGAAAGTGAACCATGTTCTGTTTCTCAAATTGTTGACGATGCTGGTGATGTAACTAATTGGCATTTGGCATCTTTTCAAGAACATTCTTTGAATGGTCTGGGTGGTATAGAGATGGTCGTTAATTTTTTTGAAGGGTTTGCCGGGGAAAATTGTGCTGATTTGGAGGGAGTCGAGGGTGTTGCTTCAGATTTTTTGAATAACACTGGAGGTCCTTGGGAGGATTTGAGAATCAATCGTCCTGTTTTGAAACTTTCTTTTATAAATAAAGCTTGGGAGGAAGGTCGGGAAATGACTATCCCTTATTTTGAATATCAAATTAGATACACAAACGGTGGAGCTGGCTCAACTTTTGCTTCTTCGTATTCTATTTATGTTGATGGGTATTCGGATTTGTTCAAATACCAGATCGATGGTGTGAGAGATATGCACTCTGGGTTGTTTGATTTCGCTGTGCAGAATTAATCGGCGCGGCGCGTGTGTGTGTGATACGGCGCGATTTAGATTCGTGCGTATGTTTCGTGGATTGCTTCACGAGCTGCAGCTTGGTGAGGAGCTGTTTCTGGAGTTGTTTTTGTGTGTGCTGGAACTGTGAATGGAACTTGGAGGTCTTTTACGAATGCTCTAATTCCTTCACCTGTTCTTTTTCTCATTCCTGCTAAGGTTCCTGCGAATGCTGCTGCCAATAGAACGCCTGGAACATTTACTTTGCTGTTTTGTGCTGCTTCGTGGGCTGATGCTGAGGAAATTGAACATCCTGAGCTGCCTCCGCCTGAGCCATCGTCTTCTACTTCAGCTGTTGTGTCTGCTCCAGTTGCTTCTGGTAGGAAAGTTGCGTCAGCTTCTTGGTGGAAAGATATTTCTGGTCCTTTTTCTGAAGGATCTATTTCTACAACTTCGAATTTTGGTTTTTCTGCTGAGGTTTCTGAAGCGGTTTCTGAACCTGATCCGTCGTCTGTTTGAGAATCTCCAGTTGTGTCTGGGTTGTCTGAGTCGGGTTGGTCTGTTTCTTCTGGATTGTCAATTTCTACTACTTCGGTTTCTTCTCCTAAGACTTCTGAATTTTCTGGAGTTGGTTCGTCTGTAACTTCTTTGTCTTCTATTGGTGGTTCTGGCGCTACTACTTCTTTATATTCTGCTGGTGATTCTGGGTTTTCTTCAACTGTAACTACGTAACATTCGCCTTCGTCGTCGCATGTTCCAGCTTCGCCATCGTCGTCTTCGCATTCTTCACCTTCTTCATACATATATTCAGCCCAAATTGCTTCTCCGTCTTGGGCTCCTTCGCAAACGTTGTATGTGCAATCACTTTCTGTTGGTGGTGGGAGAACTACGTCGCAAGGATCGTCGCCTATACATTCTCCATCCCAACAAGTGTCGTTTAGTGTGTTTGGATCTTGGTCGTTACAAGATAGTCCGTCTTGGCTTACTGGTGACCAAATAGGGTAGTAACTTGGTGGTTGAAGGTCGCAGAATCCTTTTGTACAAGTGTCGTTGAACCATGGATCTTTCCATACTCCACATTTGAATTCTCCGGCGCAGTTTCCTGCGTCGTCACATGTGTCGTCTTCTGTTTCGTAGTTGTTGTCGTCGCAAGCTATTCCATCCCAGTATGTTATGTCCCAGCTGACTTGTCCGTCTTCTGAGACGCATGTTGCTGTGAGGCATTGTTCGTCTTCGTATGGGTTTGTGGCTGTGGCGCATGCTGGAGTTCCTTCACATTCACCTGTTTCAGAACAAGTATCGTTATTTGTGTTTGGGTCTGTGTCATCGCAGTCTGCTCCTTCCAAATATGTTATGTCCCATCCTACCGTGCCGTTTTCTGCAACACATGTTGCTGTGGCGCATGGTTCGTTCTCGTATGGGTTTGCTGCTGTGTCACATATGAAAGTTCCTTTACATTGTCCGTCTTCGCATAGTGTATCGAGATAGTTCGGGTCTGTTATTTCGCATTCTGTACCGTCCGGCAGTATTGCTGTCTGGCAAGCTGCTGAGCCTTCGTTGTCTACGCATGTAACTGTTGTACAAGGGTTTCCGTCGTCATCGCACTCTACGCCCTCACATGGGTCTGTAGGGATGCCACAGTCGGCTGTGGCGTTGAGGACTTTGATACGGAGGCTTTCCCAAGCAAAGACGCAGCCGTGGACATCTCCGTCGAAGGGAGAGTCTGAGTCTGGGTTTTGGAAAGGTATAAGTTCATCTGAGTTTGGATTGTTGTGTGGGCCTAGGAATGTTCGTTTGTATGGAACTCCTGGGTACATATATTCTGATGGATCGTTTGTTGGTGTGAGCAAGATGCTGTATGTCAGTCCCTGAAGTGTACCCAATGAGTGCATGCCTCCGTTTGACGCTGGATTGAAAACTTGAACTCCAAATGGCATTAGTGAATCTCCGTTATCATCAACATTTGGGACATTAAATGTTTGTCCGTCTTTTATTATTACTAAAGACAAATCTAATCCACCTATAGCCATGAATATTGTTCCATCGTCTGAGACTGAAATCTCTTTAACACGAGCAGCACTTATTCCACTTCCTGCTCCCAAATCTACAAATTCAATATTTGCATTCATGTATCCCGCTGTAAGGAAATCCAAGTTTTGCATGTCTATCAAATTGCCTGTTTCCGGGTCTGTTACTCCTTCTAGTGGAATTTTGAAATATCCTGTCCCTCCTGCAACATATAACATTCCCAATGTATGATCTATTGCACAACCTTCTCCATTTGGCATTGTGCCTGAAGGGATTATGAATTTTTTGGTTGGATATATGTGATCACCATCCTCTTCTGGATTGTGGTTCTTTATTTTCTCTGTACTTGTTAGTTGTATAACTACTCCGTTTCCAGTTGTGTGTTGCTCAAGCATCCAAGATCCAAAATAATTTGGATGTGCAGCATCCATTCTTCCTTTGTATTCACCTCCTGAGCAATCGTCATTTAGCTGATAAAGAGATGTTCCTGTTAGGATAACACCATCTTTTGTTACAAATTTAATCTTTCCTCCATTCTCAGTGACATCTATTGTTCCTTGCGGGGTGTCGTAATTTGATAAGTCTGGGCGGGTTATTCTGAGGTGAGATTCACCAGTATAGGCGTTCCCATTTTCTGATATTAAATAAACCTGTCCTGTTGTGGGGTGTTCGAATAAGAGTGGTTTGTTTCCGGGGATTGAGCTTGCTGTGTCGTAATTTGCCGTTTTATCACAATCAGGTCCACTTTTGAACATGATATCTCTACCCACTTTTGAGCCTCCTCCATAGTACCCAGACCACTGTCCACACCACATAACTTGTTGATCATCTGGCCAAATATGTCCTTGTGTATCTGCTTTTGCGTTGCTAGGGTCTGCGACACCCAATGCAAAGGCTGTTCCAACGACCATTTGAAGCCCTTTTCTAGCTGCTTCCTTGATTGAGATAACTGGAAGGCTTTCAGAAATACGCGTAAGGATCCCCTTCTCCATCTCTGGAGACTGGGGTTTCTCTCTTCTGTTGAGCCTTGACATGGCACATTAGTTAAAGGATAGAATGGTACTATAATTCCTTTAGTATGTCAAGATTTTTTCGGTCGAGAATATAAATGACCTTGGGTTCGGTCTTACGTATTTTATGAACACCGGATTTTCCTGTGCGCTCTCTCCTCCTTGAGCCAATTCTGCCTCGCCCGGCACGAGGTCTCCGCTGATACTTGCTTCTGGATCATATGATCTAGAATAGTCTATTCCATCACAAACTTCGCCATCTTGATTTTTGATAGCATCCGTCGGTGGTGATGTTACATATTGAGTCACAGATCCCACCTCCTGTATTGCTGTGGCTATCTCTGCCATTTCTGTTGTATCTAGGAACACTTTGCAGCTTTGATCTTCTATTTTTCCGTCTGCGTGACGGTTTACTTTGAGCCTAAAGAACCTCAAGAAGTTAAGGTCGTACTGCTGTGCTCTTTGTCTGTTATCGTCTGAAGTTTCTAGTCTCAAACCTGTTCCTATGATGTACTCTTCGGGTCCGTTATCTTCGAATTGTTTTGGTTCAGCTCCTCCTATTGTGTTTCTTGTTGAGATTGCACCTTCTATCATTAATTGTTTTGAAAGTGCTTGAGTTCGTTCTGTTTCTGATGCCCAAACTGGTTCTCCTGTATCTAGATCTATTGTTGTCTTTGTTTTGTCGTATGAAAATAATGAGCCATCTGCGACTATTGTTACTGCTTGGAGGTTCTGAACAGCTGCGTCTATGTATACGTGGCCTGTCTCTAGTGGTTTTTCTTGTGTGAGGTCTCTTAGTACCACTATTCCTAGACCGTTGTTGTAGTGGCCGTTGTATAGGTTGCTGTTTATTTTGAGATTTCCTCCGTTGACGACTATTGTTATGTTAACTTTCTCCTTTTCCGGATTTTGTTTGTACATCCCTTCTCTATCCCAGGTCAATGTTTCTCCTTCCAAAATGACCTCTTTTGCGTTCACAAACCATAATTCTTCATAATAGTTTGCGTTATCTGGACCTCCTATTGTTATAGAATAGCAGCCTAGAATTGACGAGCATCCACCGTTTAAGTTGTCTATTGTTACTGAGTCTTGTTTAGCAGGTAAAGATACTGATCTTATGGTTTTTTGGATGTTTTTGTATACAGTGTCTCGGACTATATTCACTGCTGGATCTCCTACGGCTGTTGTTACTCTGTTTTTGTTTGGGCTGTATGCTATTTGTGCGTATATGTTTCCTAGGATCTTTGCCACAGGGTTTGAGAACATTCCTGGGTTTCGAGGGAGATGATTGGAGTAGTATTGGATTGGTTTTTGATCGTATTGAGTTGATCTTAATTCTATCTCTGTATACACACTTCCAGATCTGGAAGCTTCTCCTGGTGTGTTGCCCCTATCTGTAAAGAATATTCCTTCGAATGGAGAGAATTCTTGGAGATCATCTAGTTTTGTTATTAATGAAAAATGTAATTCTTTTTCCCTTACTTCCTTCGAATATTCTTCGCTTTCTGCCCAGAAATCCTTTTCCTCTTCCTCCTGCCCCTCCTCTCCCTCTGTTACATCACCTTCCTCGACCACCTCGACGACTCCTGTTACGCCCCCTGGTTCTGTGACAGTTACTGTGTTTTCGTCAGCTGCTGCGGCAGCAGCGGCTGCTGCATTGGCCAATTGGTCTTCGATGTATTCCTCCAGTGGCCAGAAGTTAAAGCCTTCATAGATGCCGGCTTCGTCTTTGGATGGGCGATAGAACATGTTGTATTTCACGTCGACGGTTGGGTCGTTCATTGGCACCAATGAATTGTTGTTGTTTGAGTTATTATGTAATCCTGTTTCGAAGCTAATTGGGATGCCTCGGTATGCGACTAGGGAGTCGCTGTCGAATGGGTCATCTTCGAGGTCTGCACCGGCTACGTCGAGCTGGGAGACTTCGATGGCTGGTTTGAAAGCCAATTCGATGGGGTGACTGCCTGATCCTGCTACATAAAAGTAGCCTTCGTCAGCGTATAACTCGCCTCCGACGTGGGAAGTATTTGGTGAATTATCCAGGAATTCCCATTTGATTTGATTTAGTATTAATTTGTTTTCTTCGAAATCATATTTGACTCTTTCGAAGGGAACTGAGACTTCGTTGAAGTCCATATTTTGGATTTGGTTCCCGTCGTCTTCACCTGTTGTTTCTGAGTAGTTCAAGCTATCACTAGGTGCTAGGGATGTTACATCTATCACGTATTCTAGCATTGGTTTTGTTACGATTTGTTCGCATTTGGATAGGTTGTAGGTGCCGTTTGAGCACATCTCGACGTCGTTGATCTCCCAGATGCCATCATGGTTCGTTCCTAATATATTTTCTTTTGAAGAGTCTTCAATTTCGTTGTCGTTGATAGATTCGCCTATATCGCTTTCGAAAATTCCGTCTGAGCCATAAGTCCTCAGAACTACTGGCTTATAATAAACTCCTCCGGCACTTCGGTCGTATGCTCCGTCTGTTCCTGAATCGAAAGGGGTGTTCAATCCTGGTAATTCCTCGTCTGCGATTGGGATTGCCGATGATGGGTCGCCCTGGTATTGAGTAGTTTGGTTCAAGTATTTGTATAAATCTATAGTTTGAAGTCCCTTGATGGTGTCTTCCCATAGGAAAGTTATTTTGAAATTGTATCTTTCGCCGAGAATG
>Ga0307989_1001013_pt1 | contig 16111 bp, 15 predicted proteins | sample EllFjometagen185_FD_203164 | JGI IMG/M metagenome (GOLD analysis project Ga0307989, IMG submission 203164) | Marine microbial communities from Ellis Fjord, Antarctic Ocean - #185 | ecosystem: Environmental > Aquatic > Marine > Unclassified | place: Southern Ocean | collected 2014-10-08
ATAAAGGAACATATTTGAGGTAAATAAAAACCCCATAAGTATTTGTTTCTTATGGGGTTTCAATGGGGATTAATCTTGTCGAGGTGAGAGGATTCGAACCTCCGGCCCCCTGCTCCCAAATATCATGTTCAAATAGACTGTATATACTGTTTTTTATATACTTATGGCCATATTTTTGGAAACGTGTTTACTTCTTACTTGATGTTAAATTGAGGTGAAATATCGTTTTCTTTATTGGGTTTTGGGCTTACGGGAAATAGGAACGGGAAATATCTCTATTTAGTCTCTTCGCAGCAGCTCTCGCATTTCATATTCAACGCCATCCTCCAAAAGCCGAGTCCTTGAATCTAATTCCAGAAAAGCTTCCGGCACCTCCGTGTGAATTGGGATAATGGTTTGAGGGTCAATACCTTCGATAAGTTTAAGTATATCATTCTTACCAGCATGACCACTCGTATGAATATGGGTTATGGGGATTTGGTATTTCTCAGCGAGCAGCTTTATTGGTGAAGGCTTGTATGAGGTATGTTCGGGCGGATTAAGGTAACCGCTCCAAAGTGACCAGATAATATTCATTCCTTCCGTAGATGAAAACCGCTTGATGAGTAGCTCAATTAGTCGATTGCTACGCGCCATGAATACATATCCACCCGGATCTTCAATAAGTTCTTCAATCTTAATTCTATACCTGGCATTACTTAGGATAAATTTCTCCTGTCCAGCTGCATCGAGCGCATCGCAATGATTTTTCCAATAATACGTTCGAACTGAATAGGTCCCATCGCCATGCTTCCAACCTGGTTTGGGGAACGAATCTGACAAATTTCTCAGAGAATTAATTACCCAAGCAGTATATAGATCAATTATGATTGTCTTCCCTGCATCTCGAGCAGCATTGTAGATAGAAACCCAGCGATCAATGTTCTGCCCTGACGAAAATACAAATGTTGTGTTCTCTGATTCTTGGAACTTATCATAGAAGCGTTTTTGGATGTCCCGCTCACTTGGGTATGAATCGCTTACACGACTTAAGGTGGTACCTTCTATTAGCAGTAAATCAGCACCGCCATCTCTCTTTACGGATTTAATCAACCGAGATAATGCTCCTGGCTTTCTTCCATGATTCCGAAAATCACCACTGTAGAACAACGACATGTTCGTTTTTGTATTCGTTATGTGAAAAGCCAAGGCGTCAGGAGCTGAATGATCTACCAAATTTGGTGTAACTACGAATGGTCCAAATGCAAAAGTTTTGTCTAGTTGAATTTCTTGTACTTGCTTTGGAACAACCATATCTCGAATAAATATTTTGCTAGTATTTATTAACTGGATAGTTCCATGTGAGGCAAATACTTGAACATGATCTTCCACATGCCCAGACAATCCCCAATGATCTTGATGTGCATGAGAAATGATGATTGCTGTAATATGTTGAGGTGAGTCTGAAAATATGTCTGGAATATCTGGCAAGAGGGATTCAGCATCATCTCTATCAGCATCTAGGGGTAAACCTAGATCCAGGAGTAGCCTGTATTTTCCTTCTAGGATTTCAATGCAGGTCCCACCTATTTCGTGAGAACCACGGTGGATCTTAAAGTACATTTCTGAATTGCGTCACATTAGCACTTGGGTGATTTTCCTTTAACTCATTGATGTGCTTTAAACCATAGCCATAATAGCCACCTACAACAATTATTCCCTTAACATCGCCCACTATATCAATACTCTCGAAATTTGGTGTTTCGATGAGTCCTAATTTTTTCTTTTGCTCATAATTAGTTTCAAAACAGTTCTTATACTCGATGAAATTGTTTCTAATATGAGATACATAAAAATCCAGTTGGGAGATCACAGCGTCCTTTAGCTCTTTATTTTTGCCAAGTTTCACCTCAACAACCTCAAAATTGTATTTATTGTCATTCACTTGTCGCAAAGCAAGTAAATCCATTCGTTTTTTCTTTAATAGTGTATCAGTAGTTTGTCTATCAATGATGATATATTCTTCTCGGTTCATATTATCAGTTATCAACGCTTGTTCAAAATTTATTTCCTCGCCGTTATTTACCTTTCTCACCCTTGAAGAAAAATCCTCAATATGTTTCACCTGAAAAAATCTATGTAATTGCCTGGTTTCCAGTTTTATTCGAACTTTTGCGTCCTTGTATGTTTTGCTAATATAAAATTTTGGATTGTCTGCTTTTGTTCCATCAAAGAACTTCTCACTCATCACTATTGTGTATCGTGGAGCCTTATTGATCCGGACCATAGCTATACTATTACCCTGATAGTAAATGTTAAAATAGTTGTCCCTGATGGCAAAATCATATTCACCATATCTATTTTGCACCATCTTGAGCAAAAATTTGAAGTCTTTTGAGACTCTTTTAAGGTTTTCCTCGCTAAAATATCTTCTGATTGGCATTGAAATTACTCCCCTCTTTGTATTCCTGCTTATGATCAAACACAACTGTGATTTGTTAGATTTGAGAATATAGTCTAGTCCAATAAAAATAGCCCACTTTTTTTAAAAAACCCACCCCACCCTCCCTCGGGGTGAGCAGGGTGGGTTTTCTGAAGAATAATTGTAATTTTTCTTTTTAGAAATAATGCGGTATTTTTCCCTTATCCACTTCAAAATTAATTTTATACGACCGGCATATTTCTTTATCGATTTTGGCTACATCCATGGTCAAAAGACCATTTTTTTTGAGTTCTTCATGAACTGCCTCAAGAATGCCACGCCCACCAGACTTAAGAGTTAGGTAGTCATCATTTTCTGTAAGTCTTGTGGAGAGCACTTTATTCTCATGATCATACCTAACAGGTAGCGTCAAAATTCGATCTAAAATGGCAAAGAAATTTATTGCTTTAGATTTTGTAAATAATTCGATGACCTGAGTAATAGGATAGAAAGTTCTTTTTTTACTGATATTAACTCCAGGCGAACATACTATTCTTGAACATATGGAATCCTTCATTTTTACTTCAAACCCAGACCGTTTACCCTGGTTATCTTCTTCGCTCCACTCGTTATAATCATTTACTAGACAATCAATGCTACTACTTTTAGGCTCAATTGTAAAATACGATTTCGACAACTTGCTCAGACTTGCCAACGTGTTTTCTTTTAAATGAATACCAGTTTGGTTAGTATAGCCAAAAGCATATTTTAGATCCCCATAATCGACAAAAATGCTTCTAATTTTATCCATATTTGAGTTGGAGTCGATATTCGATATTTCATCATTCTTTTTAGCTTGAGAATAACCTGCGAACAAATATTTCAAAAATACATAATCAAATTTAGTCAAGAGTGGCGGTCGGTCATTGGAATCCCAAGAATAGAAAGCTGTGCCTGTGCTAAATCTATCAGATCTGTCATTATAATAATAAAATTCTCTTTCAAGTTCCCTGTCAATGAGCGGCCTATTCTCCATAAACCAACATGATAGGGCTATCATTGGAACCCTCTCGATCATAATTGGCTCAGATGGAAGCCTCCATCTTGTATCCCTCGCCTTATCAATTTTGTGGCTTTCCACTGTTTCACTCCCTGTACTTTTTGAGTTGTGACTTCCGTGCACACATTTTAGCAGAAAAATAAACATTTCGAAGGGTTTTAGGCAAATTGCCCTTTTCCGAAAAGGGTTTTCTCTAATTCTTTTCCATCAACCATCTGCCTATCCCCTCCCCTCACCGTGGATTAGAGTGAACTGAACTCACTAATCGCCTAATCTATCTCTGGTCATCCCAAAATATTTTTTGTCCATATGGAAAATGCGCTGCTTGGATAGCAGGTAATGATCCTGGGATAAAAAAAGGAGGTTCATATGAACCGAGAAACAAGAAAAATAAGAGTGAAAATCTCCACTAATTATGAACAATGGGTGAAATCCAAATCACCAAAAAAATTCGGAGTTTTTATTCTTCGTAGAGCTAAAGATCAACCTGATTCTGTTTCAAAAGAAAATGAACAAATAGAGTTCATTCATCATACCAGAATTGAAAGAATGCATGGCAGCATCCAGAGCAGTCACCAACCACATGGTGATAGCAAATGATAGCTGGGGATATGGGGCATGAATGTGATATGCTGGATTGCCCGCACAGAGTAATAGCAGATAAGCTGGCAACATCCAGCTCACCTGAGTCACAGGTCAATATCGTACGAGCATTAACTCTTTCAGCAACAGCTCAGGGAGGAACCAGCAGTACTTTGGTATCTGCAGCCGATCCAATTGCCTACTTGGCGGCTTTTTACGGAGATTCGGAGAAAGTCAGACCTTTTCCTTATATAAAAACACGACCCTATCGGACGGACTTCGATGCTCTAACTGGAGATAATCAAGTCTGGATTGCATTAGTCCAGCTGATTGTGTTAGAGTGGGATGATACACCTCTTGATGAACAAGTTGAGAGAATCAACCGGCTTGCAAAGCTTCTCCATACACCATTCCTTGCAACATATTCAGGAAATAAATCAATTCATGCTCAGATTTTTGTTAAACCATTTGCGAAAAATGCCCAGGAATATGCTGATGGCTGTTTTGGCTTATTGGCTTACCTCGCTGAAGAAATGCCAAATGACTTCCATTATGCAGAAGCACTTAGCGATGTTCCACTGGAAAAGCGTAGCCTATATCCTGATCCTGCCATGTTCAGCGGAAATTCAAGATATACACGACAGCCTTGGGGCACCAATGCTAATGGGAATCGTCAATCCTGCAGGGTGATCTGGCCAAAGGAAACTGAGCTACTTGATATCAAAACCATCATCATACCCAAAGTACAATTATGAAGCTGGGAGCTCGTTTACCAAATGGTGAGTATGCACATGCACCAACGAATGAATATCAAGATGCCCTTTCTTCACTTAAAATCAGAGAAATAGTATCAACCGAGAGTGGTCACCGTGTTATCGGCAATGGGCTGAAGACTTGTCCCATCTGTGGTCATCACGATTGTTTCAAATTTATACCCAACTCAGAAGCATTCATCTGTTTTTCAAGTGAGTGTGGAGCAAAGGGTAATGTTGCTAGCTTCATAATGCACCTTAAAGACTTCAATTATACTCAGGCAAGTAGATACTTACTTGACTCCTACTTAAATAATGAATCAACAAACGCCTCTAACTGAAGATGTTTATGATCCCGCATATGGTGATTACGACTGGAATCCTGAAAAGTATGATCAGGAACGCCCAAAGTATAAATATGATTTTAGAGAATTGTCAATCCGTCACGTGGTTACTGATTTGACACAAATGAGTCCAATAAATAATGGGTTAGATATCTGCCCAATTTGTAAAGGTACGTCTTGCTTCCGATTCGTACCCACTATTGAATATTTTATATGCTATAACTGCAAGAATCAAGGGCACGTGCAAAGATTCGTGTCTGCCTATAAGAAAATCACAGTACGATCTGCCGTTTCATTTCTAATTACAACATACTTTGAGCCACAACAACGACCTGTTGTTGTGGCACCAATCCGTCAACAAAGTGGAGATGATGCTTATTTCTGCTCAAACAACAAACCTCAAAAGGAGGAATGTATGAAGATACCAGATAACCTATTAACCGAAAAAGAGAAGGAAGAAATGCAGTATGACCTCTTCTAGAAATCAACAAAAACGAACGGAGCCTAAAAAGCTACCAGAAGATTTAAAATTATTTCTCCCTAAAAACAACGGAAGTGATATTATTCAATCGATTGTAAACCGCAATCCAAATAAGATAGTGGTTTTAAGTCATAGCAAAGGGTTAGAAGCTACTTTTGTATATGTAGATGATCTCATGAGCAATCATGAACAAGACCAATTGCTATTCCTGGCAAGTGAGGCTGATAAGATCTCACAATATATTGAAACTCACCGTGACAATCTTGAGGATTTTGAGATTGAACGTGGTAAGAAAATCATTCAAAAACTTTCTAACTACACTAGCGGTCTGAACATTCTAAGAATGGCTGCCAGTATTGCGGAAATTAGAGTTGATGCAAATGCAATGAATGCATATCCAACGCTTCTGCCATTCAACAACGGCATACTAAACCTTGAGACTGGTGAATTGATACCTCCGGCTCCTGAGTACTTATTTACAAAACGCATCCGGTTTGATTATGCGCCTGGTTCTGACTGTCCCCTTTGGGAAAAAACAGTACCCGAAATCGGAGGTCATGATACTGCATGGGTTAAGAAAATGCAGCGTGTTTTGGGCTCTTCTCTGGGAGCAGAGATGCCTCCATTCACTTTCTTCTTTATCGGTAATGGTGAAAATGGCAAAAGTTTAATGGTAGATGTTCTTCAACATATTTTCGGAGATTTCGCAGCTACCATGCCTAGTTCTGCCTATGTTAAGAAGAAAAGAGGTGCTGTTTCTAATGACCAAAATCTGTTGAGTGGCAACCGCGTCGGATTTTGTGCTGAGGTACCTGCACAAGACACACTTGATGAGGTGTTTGTCAAAGCTACGACTGGCACACGCCTTTCTGCTTCTCGTCAACTTTATAAGAATATTGAGCTCGTTGAAAACACAGCGACCCCCTTTGTCACAGTAAATGAAATGCCGTACATTGTAGACCGATCGAATGGCATTTTCCGACGATTATTTCCAATCTATTTTAAAGTATCGTTTGCTGGTAAGGCAGATCATAATCTTTTTAATAAACTTATGAAGTCTGAAATCTCTGGAATTATAGACTGGCTTCTAGCCGGGTATCAAAGCGTCAAAGCAAACCCTCTGGTGCAAACTCCAGGGATGCTGAAAATGCTCAATCACTACATGGCTATTGGTGACCCGATAAGCACTTTCCTGTCAGAAATGATTGTAATGGATCCTGAAGCAAAAACAAAAACAAGTGATATTATTGCAGCATATCGTAAGTGGATTCTGAAACATCCAGAATCCAAGCTCCTATCAAATGATATGCTAACTAAGGAATTGTCCGCTCGATTCCCAGCTCACAAGCATAAACGAAGTGAGAGTTACTACCTTGGGCTTCGTTTGGTTGGTACGGACAAGCAACTTGATGCATTTGATGCTGAATCTAGTGATCCAGAGCCCTTCTAAGAAACTTAATGACTGCTTTGGTATATAGAGGAAAACGCGTGGTGGGGGTCCGCAAATTGGGACCATCGCAAAGGGGTTTTTCTCGATGTAGGATAAATGATATTGAGATATCGATCCCTCTGAAAACGAGCGATCCTAAGCTAATGATAGAAAGGGCTGCTGAAGTGCGTTTGGCGAGTCCCCTTTTAAAGGCCGGAATAAAAATCAACTTCAGTTGGCTAACTGGCAATGAATTAACCACGATTGGTGGTTCAATTGATGATTATTATATAAAATTTATAAAAGCCAAGTCTATAGAGGGTTTAGCCCCCAAGACTCTGGCTGGTTACGACCATATGCATTTTCACCTGAAGAATTCTCTTCAGGTGAAACGTCGTGCAGATACTTTGAAACTTGCTGATTTTGAAGAATATCAACAATATTTAGTGAAGTGCGGTCTAGCTGCCGCCACTATTAATAGACGATGCCGTGAATTTTCAGTTTACCTTGGGTTTTTATATGATCATGCGGTCATTCAAAGACGATTTAAGGTCAAACGTATCAAGGAAATTGAAAAAATTAATTATATTACGAAGAATAATTTAAAACTAATAATCTCTCACATACCTGATCATCTTCAGGATATATACTTCCTGTTTTCTCATACTGGCATGCGATTATCTGAGCCCTTCAACGCCACATTAGTTGGTGATTGGCTTATCGTACCCCCAGAGCTTAGTAAAAGTAGGCGGATGAGAGAGATTGAAGTTGATGACTACTGTATAGATATCTGGAAAAAATTGATGAAGCTCCCCCATAAGCCCCAATACTATAGCAAAGTCTTTAAAAAGGCTGCTCGGGCGGCTGGTTTAGGACATCATAAATTCCATGATATTCGGCATTATTATGCTGTTTTTACTTATTTTAGGACCTCTGACATTTTTTATACATCGCGCCTTTTAGGGCACTCGTCCCTGGCTGTAACTGAGAAATATCAGAAATTTTCATTAGCTCAACTCAAAGCAGATTTTCCACCTGAGGAGTTGCCGTTCTAAAGATATAGGCTAGTGCTTCGAAGGGCTGTCTCTATTTGGCAGCCCTTTTATTTTCCACCCTACATCTCAAATTACTCAAACCCAATCACCATCTAGAAAATCCGAGTTATCGAAATACTGATTTTTTCTCATACGATAGTGCGGGTAGGGTGGGTAGGGTGGGTAATTCAGAAAATATTCTAAATGACCTGATTTAGTCGTATATTGGAATATAAAAAATCACATTTGAGCATAATACTTGCTGCAAATATCATTATAACAAAATGGTAGAGGAAGCCCATCATGAGACAGAAGCACGCTGAGGATGTTTATCAATTTGCAGTACTTTTCGCAGAAGAATTCATACTTAAAGGGAACAGTATCCTAACCGACGATCCTGGTGTTCTTACTGAGGTTGCAATAAATAACTGCATTGAGCGGTTTATTACTAATTCTGACACTAGTGGATCTGATTTTGAAGAAAAAGTAAAAAAGCAATTTGATGGTGCAGACAGACAGACTTGTACCGTGTTTGCACATGCAGAATGGCTGTGGGCATATGCAGTGGAAGATTTAAATAAGGCTACAAAACAGGGTTATGTAAAGCGAATACTTATATTAGCTGGGGTAGAGGAAATAGAACTTAACGAGGTCTTTGCAGGTGGGTTCGGTAGATCTGGCCAAAGTCACAAAACCAATAAATATTTGGAGATTAAGTATGTTCTACTTCTAATATATCTGCTGCAGAAAAAGGTCGCATCTGGCGAAATCAGTACACAATTGCATGTCTTTGAATGGATGGAGAAGACTACACTTTTCCAAAAATATGGTATTGAGGATGCAGATTTCACTATAGATAATCCTTTTTTTAAAAAAGAGATGCCGAGTCGGAGGTTAGCAATAAGCAATATAATCTGCTATATAACATTCCCAGATAAATACGAACGTATTTCCTCCGACAGTCACAAACAGAACATATTAAATTCTTTTGGGAGCTTGATTAGTGAAGACCCAAAAGGAGAAATAACTCAGACTGATGAAAAAATATATTCAATTCGTAAGACACTTGGCAAGCTAACTAATCGTTCCAATTTTGATTTTTATGACGACCAATTCCTGAAGGTATGGAATTATTCGCTTTTAGAAGAGGGTTTTTCTGAAATTCAAGGCCTTCAATTCAAAAAAGCAATTATTCTATATGGGCCTCCTGGAACCAGCAAGACCTATAGCGCAAAAAGATTGGCAGAAGCGATAATCACTCACGCTTTTTTGCAAAAGAAGGATAATGTTGCCCCATATTTTAAAGGAGAAATAGACTTCTTAGGGGGCAGGGTTCATCACCTTCAATTGCATGCTAATTATTCCTATGAAGACTTCGTTGCAGGATTGCAACTCAGTGACCATACTGTTTCACCAGTAAGAGGTAAATTGTTCGATATCTGCAATGCAGCAGAAAAAGATAAAGTGAATGGTATGCCGCATGTCTTAATATTAGATGAAATAAATAGAATTGATCTATCTAGACTATTTGGCGAAGTTTTCTCTGCACTTGAAAACAGGGAGGAACCAATTGAAGTGAGTATTGGCGGCTTCAAGTTAACTATCCCAGATAATCTATATGTAATTGGCACGATGAACGAAATAGATTTTTCCTTAGAACGTATCGATTTTGCACTTCGAAGAAGATTCCTCTGGTTTTTCTATGGATTTGATCCAGACGTTTTGAAAGCCATGATTGACAAGACTAATAAAATACTTAGAACGCAAATTAGTGAGGAAGAGATAATCAGATTTATTGATGCTGCTAATCGACTGAATAAAGCAATCAGTGAATTATCTGAGCTTGGAAAGGCATACCAAATAGGCCATACATTTTTTGCTGAAGTTGTTAATATCTATGAGAGTTACAAAATATTGGGCGGATATACTAACAGGATCAAGAACAAAATTTTCAGGAGCGATGGGGCTGTAAATATCTTATGGGATATTTCAATTGAACCAATCCTTGCTGCATTTCTGGGGAGTATGGATAGAGACACAAAGACTACAAAGCTGAATGAGTTGAGATCGATCTATTTTGACAAATAGTACCAATATACATCTTGAGGCGATGGATTGCCTACCATTCCCCAAAGAGGTCAATGCTGATGTGTTGCAGGAATTCATAGCAACGCAGTCCGAGAATATTTTTCACTTTTCAAAAGACAGCAGATTCCAGGATGATTCTAAGTTAGCAGAATACGATTATCGACTTCATCAATGGAATGCTGGCCGGTTCATCGGGGAAGCATTTTTCCTTAAGGATGAAACTGAATACAAGATCACTATTAAACCACGATTCGGTGAGAAAGTGCTCTTCCGAATGCTTGAGAAAATCTTCAACATTCGAATTCCCAAATCATCAAGCGAACAATCAAAATCAGAAGATTGGCAACATTACATAAAGCGCATTATTGCGTTTATTTGGATTCAAAAACTTGCAAATGCCAATCTGCATGGATTACCTCGCTGGAAGAATGATAAGATACATACCGGATACACCGTCAAGGGGCGTTTAGCTGTTCGGAAGTCTATTTTACCCTACTATCAACATTCTAGCGTTGTTTCTATTTACAAAGAGAAAATAATAGATCCTACAATTGCCAATATCCTCTACCAAGCATACAATATCCTTAAATCAGATTTCGCATTGGGCCAAATCAACATGCCTGACTCTGCAAAAGAGGCTATTGCCCAACTTGGCAGCATCGGCCGGAGTCAATTTGTAAGTGCATATGATTATCAGAAAATTCGATACAATGATATTTACCTAAGCTGGAAATCGATCATTGATTTTTCTTGGGATATTATTCAAAGAAAACAGTTAAGTCTAAAGCAGAAGAAATCAGCAGGTGGTTTTGGATTCTTCATCGATATGGCAGAGGTTTGGGAGCAATACTTACGTTCGATATTAACAAAGAAACTTATGCCTCTAGGCTGGAATTTAAATACTGAAAAACAGATCGCTTATAAGGGATATTTCTTTAAAAGAGAATTAATACCCGATTTAGTATTTCAAAAAGGAAACCAAATAGCTATCTGGGATGCGAAATATAAACGGATGAAAGGTGAGTTTTGGGATGTCGATCGATCTGATTTCTTTCAGATTCATACCTATATCCAGCATTTCATCAAGCAATTCGAAGTAAAAGCAGGCGGCTTGTTATATCCCATTTCTACCACTCCAGATTATTCAAAATACCAAAGTCCACTGCTGCTAAATGAGAATGGATTGGACATCCCATTTTCAATTGATGGACTTGAAGTTCAAGAAGACTCTCAGAATGATAATATGGAGCAAAAAGAGAACGAGTTCGTTAGCCGACTTGTTCAAATTCTGACTTAGCTAAACTCTAGAATCCATGCTTCATTTTTAGATGCTATCTCGTTGGGTCAGCACCTTCAGTAATTGAATAGTAATTCTAGACTAGAACTCCAAAGCTATAGAGTGATCCAACATCACTCTATCAAAATCAGAAAAAGATGTAAAATTCATTTTTGCCCCAACAACTTGAGATATATTTGCTAGAGCAAGTGATGTAGCTCTCGGATCTCCCCCTAATATGCTTGAATCAAGAATTGAGATAGCTTGAGTAAAATCCTTCTTCTTTTTCTTCAAGACCTCGTTCATATGGGTCTCAAAAAGCGCTCTTTGTTCAGCTAGATGTTTGCATGATGCCTCATATATCTCAATCAGCCGAATACTTTCTTCCTCTGCTAACCGGGCAGATTGAAAAATGGCAATGCAAGATTGATATATGTTTGAGGCAATCAGATAACCGCCAATACTCCCAACAACCGCCCCAATTGGCCCAAACGCAGCACCAGCAATAGCCCCTGAGTAGATGGATGACATTGTGCTTGTCCCTGATTGACCAATCCGTTCCACTGTTTCCTGACCACTCGCCTCTCCACGTACAAAGTTTAGGACTGCTCCTCCAATATCTATCGCACTTGCAGCTACTGCTGTGGCAACATTGGATTTCATGAGAGGTGAAAATCCTGCTTTGGTGGCCCCAATTCGAATTACAGCACCAACACCCCCAGTAACACCTGATCTAACCGCTGCCTTCCCAGTTGCTTTTCCAACTTCCTTTAAAGCCTCATCAATTTCTTGTTCGCCTTTAATAACACTGATACTGTTCTGGAAAAGTGAGATTCCCCCACCAATTACGGCACCAGCCATGGCCGCACTACCAGCTGAGACTCCTATTTCTTTGCCAATTACCTTGGCTTCTAAGAATCGAGCATACATTTCAGGATGGTTTGTAGCGTACATAGTCTCTTGGTAAGATGTCCCTCCAGATCCGACGCCCTCAACACTAAGTTCCCCCTTTGTGTTTGCCGCAGTATGTTGAAATTCTTCAGCACCTTCTTTACCCGTCGCAGCACGCCTTTCACCAAGTTTCTCACCCAATTCCTTGACACGAGCAACTTTTTCAGGGTGAGTTAGTTTTTCCATGTCATTGTATTTTGATTTACTTAACTCCCGTAACAAAGACGTAGAACTATCAGATGACTTTGCTTGATACTCTGAGACAACCTTTTCACCATCGAGGATTTTAATATCAACAGATCCTGTTGGGTCCCCGTGAGCAGCGGTGACCTGAGCACGCAAAGAACTCCCTGCTTGACCAGCAGAGCTGTTAAATTTGCTCGCTTCGATATATTCGTAGAGGTTGCCATGTTTGAATGCAGGATCTACGTTTCCCAACCTGATCGCTGCATCACGGAATAAGTCCATTCCCGCCAGCATTTCATTTGTTGCGGAACTCTCATTTATTGCAGCAAAAGCGCCTGCTTGACCAGCGACGAAAGCCGAGCCATTTTCAGCAATATTATTTTTCTTTTGAGGAGATTTAGTTGCCATCAGAATTTAATCTTCCAAGCTGTTTCAATGATTCCTGAGCAGCTAGCTTTGAATTATCAATCAGCTGTCCATCCTTATCTAGAAATGGAGTATCGAGCAGGTGTTTGATAATTTGCGCATATTGGACAGCTTGATAGACGATATATTTTTCCTCTTCGGAGTAGAGTGAGTAATTCCTTCCAGATTTTCGCGTAAACCACTTCATGCCAACACCAGGAATTTTCGACAGGAAAGGAATTGGAGACCGCTTTGTATCTACAATAGTCTCAAATCTATCAATGGCATCATCAAACCGGTTTTGAAACTGTTTGAATACATCACGATAGAATGCGGATACTTTTTCGATCGCTGAAAGTAGAGAAACCGCATTTTTCATTTTTTCAACAGCTTCCTGGGCTTCGGCATAATTGGCTTTTGCTTTCGCAAGATTTTCACTCGCTTTCGAATCAAAAACCATCCCCCCCACAGCTAGAATTGGTCCTGCAACAAGACCTCCTAATACCATCATCCCTCCAGCAATTCCAGCACCACCAGCGGCGAGCGTTCCTCCACCCAACCACGCAAGTGTAGCATTGGTTGCCGCGACACCACTAAGTGTTCCAATAGCTGTCCCAGTGCCTGCTGCTGCTAGGGTTGAAACCGCTCCATAGCTGGCTAAACCCATAAGAGCTCCAGATAACCCAGCTGAACCTGCCCCAGTGACCAAAGTTCCTACTGAAGCTAGGTCTGCTTCAATTTCTTCAAGCGAATGTGTTTTATATTGATCAAAATCCACACTCCCGCCATCATTAAAGTCTTTCAGCTTTACATGCTTTATTTTCTTCATTAGGGTCACAAAACGGGTCATGCCATGTTCCCATAGCTCAACCTTTTGTCTTCCCAATTCCTCCAATTCTTTTGAGGTAGATTCTTTTTGCGAATTAAGATTCTCTTTCTCCGCATCAAACATGGATTGTGCATCTTTCAATAGCTGTTTAGCTTCACCTTGTTTTTGGTGAGCATCAACGCCCTTTTTTGCTCCAAATAGCGCTGTCATCCCCATCGCAATTCCAGCCAAAATTAGTGGAAGAGGCATTTACCTTTCCTCCCTGTCAAAAAATGACAATGCTTCCTTATGCAAATCTATTTGCTTCTTGATCCAGGATGTATAGACAGCGATTTCATTAGATTGCATTTCAAAAGCTTTGGATACATCGGAGATAAATTGATCCTCGCTTGGGTCAACATTATTGTCAGCATAGACAATGCCTATCAATTCAAGCATAGCTGATACTCGAGATTTCTTATCTGAAAATAATTCCAACAATTTTAACGTTTCTTCTCCATCAATACTTTCTGGAACCGGGACTCCTGTTTCGATACTCATCATATCGAGAATATCCTTCTCTTCCTTTGCAAAATCATCATCGGCCAACATTAGACGTTTTGCCAATACCATAAAAGCTTGTTTTTGTTCAACAGACAGATGCGCAAGAAACATTGTGGTCCCCTTCAATTAGTGTTTGGATTTTTTTCATCACCTCAGATTAAAAGGATAACGATTCGAAGGGATGATTTGTGGGCAATTTATTCAAAGTACACAATGATACAACTGTTATACCCAGCCCAGACCATTTCAAGGGCGGATGGGGCAGTTAAAGCACTGAGAATATTCGCCCTTTCCAGAGCTAAACTAATCTCAGAAACCCCGTATAAATTTAAACACTTTTCAATGCAGCTTTAAGGTTTGTTTACGTATCTTCACATTCACTCAGTGCCTGCCTGAATCAATCAAATAATGAAACACATATTATTGTCTTGAGGTGTTGTTTAATACTCTCAAATCAATTGAAATAGGAGGCAATATGGCAAAACTTAGAAAGCTCGGGTATGTCTGGTATGCTAGGATCAGACTGACGACAGATTCAGGTCAGACAGAGCGTTGTATCAATTTGAAAACGAAACAACGCCAGGAGGCTGTCAAGCGCCTTACTGAAGTAAATATATATGAAGATATGATCAAAGTGGGAGAGTCAGTGAGCTTCTCATGGATGAATCCTGAAGGAACAACCCAGATAGTCGATATGACAATCCAGGAATCTTTTGATGCATATCTTAAATTTAGATCTGAAGATGTTGATGCTCCTCTCAGACCAAGTTCATATCAAATCTTCGAATTGTCGTTTAAACGAATACTCAAATATATCGCCGGAGAGACAAAGCTCTCTACGATGAAACAGTCCGATATTGAAGCCCTAAAAACCGCCTTGGTGAAGGCTAAATACTCGAGGGCTACCGTTAATATCACCCTCAGAAATTTTCGATCTTTCTATGGTCGGATGAAACAACAAGGACAGATAAAAACTGAATTGAATATCAAACAAATCCCAAAAAAGGATGCTCGTCCGTTATACATTCGGAATAGCGATTTTGAGAATATTCTGAATGTCGTAGATCCATATTTACGACGGGTGTTCATTTTCTATCGCGGATGTGGCGCAAGATTACGTGAACCGTTCGATGCTGACCTAGATGGAAATTTCCTGGTGATTCCAGCATCCAGATCCAAGAATGGAAAAGAGCGAGAGCTTTTTCTCACAGAGGATCAGATTGTCACATATCTAGAAATGAAAGAGAAAACCCACGTCGAACATAGTTCTGGGGCTCCAAACAGAAAAACGTATCACTATCGTCATTACAGCAAGGCGTTTCAGCAAGCATGTACGAAGATAGGATTGAAGGGGAGGAAATTTCACTCTCTCCGGCATACTGCGGCTGTCCGTAACTACCTGATCCACCGTGATATCATGGCAACCGCTCGCATGCTTGGCCACTCAAGCATCGTTACAACAGAGATATACACGAAATTCGATCTCAGGAGGCTTCAACAGGATTTTCCCGACATTCTTGCTCAGGATAAAAGTTCTGAGCTAAACTCACCTCTGAATTCAATCAATTCAGTAGGTCCCCTGTCAAACGGTACACATCCGCTTGAACAGAGAAATTGAGTTGCTCAAATTGGGAAATATTCCTTCAAAACATGAAAACGGGAGGGTTTAAACGGGTATTGCCTGTGCCCTCCCCCTCTGCAAGCCTTATTCACCTTGAATCTTAACTCCTCGAGTCCCTGCCTAATTGGC
>Ga0307989_1001015_pt1 | contig 16086 bp, 11 predicted proteins | sample EllFjometagen185_FD_203164 | JGI IMG/M metagenome (GOLD analysis project Ga0307989, IMG submission 203164) | Marine microbial communities from Ellis Fjord, Antarctic Ocean - #185 | ecosystem: Environmental > Aquatic > Marine > Unclassified | place: Southern Ocean | collected 2014-10-08
TGGAAAGAGAGTTCCTTCTCATAAAACTCTGCCCGGTTTATGTTTAATCCCACAACACCCACCAAAATAATGCGACCTCGTTTTCGAGACATTTGGGCGGCCTGAGATATAATGTCATTATTTTTAGCTGAGGCTGTGATAATGACACCATCCACCCCAGTTTCACCTGTAATTGTCAAAACTTTCTTGACAGCATCTCCCGTGCGAGGATTAATTGTCTCAACTCCCCACCCTTGAGCAATCCGACATTTCTTCTCATCAATATCAATGCCTATTACCTGACAGCCGTTTGCAACAAGCATCTGAGCCGTCAGCAAACCTATTAAGCCCAGGCCAAAAACTACAATAGTTTCACCAAAGCTTGGATTGCATAGTCTAATTCCCTGTAACCCAATAGAACCAATGACTGTAAAAGATGCTTCTGCATCTGTGACATTATCTGGTATCTTTGCCACAAGATTCTTAGGAATGTTTACGTACTCAGCATGCTGGCCATTTGAGGCAACTCTGTCCCCTAAGCTGAACTCAGAGACACCATCCCCTATGGCGATGACCTGTCCAACATTACAATACCCTAGTGGTAAAGGCTGTTCTAGTTTATTGAAAACGGTTTCAATCGTTGGGAGCAATCCCTCAGTTTTTATTTTGTCCAGAACCATTTTTACTTTTTCTGGCTGTTGTCGTGCTTTGGAGATTAAATTTGATTTCCCAAACTCAACCAACATGCGCTCGGTACCAAGGGAAACAAGACTATGGGAAGTTTTAATCAGGACACAACCTGAGGAAACTCTGGGAGTGGGAACATCTTCTAGTGTTGTAGCACCAGTTTTGAAGGATTGTAGAATTTGTTTCATTTGAGTCCTAATATATTGCTATAGTGTTTGCCCAGTATTTCTCCTTGAACATGAGAATTATATACAGTTTCAATTTTTCTGCGGGCGTTTTTTGCATACATAATTGCCTTATCGGGATTATTAATTGAATCTTGGATCGCTATTACAATTTTTTCTTCAAATCCTGAGTCACCCTCTAATAAATACCCGCAATCTTCTAAGACATCACCCAAAAAACCAGCTCGAGATGAAATAATCACCAACGAATTCATCATTGCTTCGTTGATTGAGTTATTGTGCCCTTCTCCACCATGTCTCGAGGGATAAATATAATAATTGCATTCTTTCATCCTTTCGAGCACAAAATCATGAGGTTGACTGCCATAACTTATAATCTCAACATTATCTGCCTTTTCATGTCCGATGAGCCAAGAGGAAAAGCTGTCTGATTGTTCACCAAGTAACTCAAGCCTAATGGGAACACTAAGTCTATCGCTATTGATGGCATTTACAATATCATACACACCTTTTACCCGATGGCAGAAACCGACAAATAATATTTTTATTTTGGGTTTAATCATAATATTTTGAGTTTCAGGTATTTCAGATAAAGCCACTACATTTGGGAAATATATAGCCTTCCTCCCATAGTTTTCACGAATGTAAGAAAGATAATTTTTACCTTCGACCAAGATTAGATCACTTTGTTTTATAATAATGCTTGCAATAGACTTATGTATTCTGCTATTGTTCGAAGTAATAGCGAATTGACCAGCCTTGATTTCGTAAACAATCCTCTTTCGTAACACTTTTCCAATCAACACCCAAGCAACTTCTCTTAGGATGGCTGATCTATACTGGCCCAGGATGTGTATTGCATCTATCCTTTCTTTAAAGAGTAAGATGGTAAGCCCTGAGACATCTCTTATAAATCGCAGCGGGAACGAAATAAAATTAAAGTCATTTTTTTTTCTCGACGAGCAGAAAAAGGGGATAATGTCTATTCCTGAATATTTAAATTCCTTCAGATAGAGAGACATATTCCGCGTATATCCACCCAAACCACCACCATAAAAGCTATTTGAATCTCCATAATCGGGACCTATCAGGACGATACGCTTATTCATTCGAAAGGTGCTTTAGAATTTTTGCAGGGACACCTGCAACAATTACATTATTTGGAATATTATTAGTAACTACACTATTCGCACCGACAATTACATTTGAACCTATAACCACCCCTTTTGTAATCGACACCTTGTCTCCAATCCACACGTTATTACCAATATGAATAGGTTCGATTGAATACCCATCGTACTGGATATTGTTTTCAACCATTATATAATCATGATCATGATCGAGGATCGAAACAAAACGGGCAATCGTCACATTATGGCCAATAACTATTTCACCTTTGGCAGATATTCTTGAATACTTGTTCATGCAAAAGTTATCTCCAATCTTCAATCTACCCTCGGTAATTAATTCACAGTGATTAGAAATGATTGCTCTAGACCCAATTATTGTCATAGATCCTTTTGATAGTTTGAAGGGGGAAAAAGAAAATGAGATAGATGGTATCTTGAGCTTTAATATTTTATAGTAACAAATACTGAATAAAATGCAAACTAAGGCAGCGATAACTTTTCTAAAGAAAATAATAATTTCACGCATTTTATTAATATGCATCCCATGTATATTTTTCTGAATATCTATAAAGTCTTTCTCTATAATATTCAATTTTTTTGGAAATGGACTTTAACTCATTTATTAATACACTCGAATTATTGTTATATACAATTCCGATATCGTATAGAGTGACTTCCTTGCTATAATCACCGACAAAAGGGGTTACAATTGGTATAACTCCATTAGAAGTGTACTCTAAAAATTTAATGGGAGATGCAATTTTATTAAATATGGTATCATCTCGAAATAAAAAACCATAATCTTGGTTTTGCAGTGAGCGAAGAACAAACTCATTGTCACCAGAGAGTACTTTAGCATTATTTAAATGACTCTTTTCTAACATTTCTTTGATGGCAGCGGGATTACTGGTAATAAACGTAAATTCACTATTAATATGTTCTTGAATTAATTCAGCGGTCGAAATAATCATTTTAATATTTTGCCATTCACTTATGCCGCCTATATAAACAAATCGTATCGGGTTATTTACCGTTCCATCACGGAGGGTGTTCGATTGAGCAAGGCATGGTATGACCCGAATCCTCTTTGCACCATATATCTTTTGCAGATATTTATTCATATTTTTGGATACGCACTGTAGTTCATCTGCGAAAAGATAAACCAGATATTCAGCCAGATAAAGCGCTAAGAATTTTAGAAGTTTCCGATCCTTGGAGAAAGTTTCGAATGAAGCCAATCCGCGGTAATCATATAGCATCCTGACCTTACATTTTTTGCAAAATAGAACTAAATGAATAAAGTTAATGACACTTCTGAAGTAGACAATATCCTTTCTTTTTGTCATCACTTTTAAGTCATCGTATGAACTATAGAATGAAATATTCTCATCATTTAATGAAAAGTCTTGTTTATAAATACTAGGTATTGCCAATTCTACAAAATAGTCCTTACTATAGAATGAGTATAGTCCCATCATTTGTGACTCAATAACACCAATAGGAATATCGTCTGGTATAATCATCAACATGTTCATCTTCTTTTCGGTCATCCAGATTTTCCCCAGTACATCATATTCATATTTCTTTAATTGTTATAGTTATTATTGAAATCATTTGCGCTTATAATAGTTACATCACGAAACGATTCTATATAAATTCACTTTTTATGCTTTCCAGTACATTTTTTGATTCATCCTCACGCTATCATACTCAAATTATCTATCTTCCTATATACTTAATTTTGTAAACGCTTAGTTTTATTAATTCTAACATTTTATATAATGTATTTTCCATGGGATAATCTTCATTATCCAGGGCAATTGAATCAGCTCCGAAATAATAAAGACTAATGCTATCTTGGGATACTTTCTCAAAAATATATTGAACTCTCCTTAGGTGGTTATTATCACTTACGATGATTGCTGTTTTCATTGAATCTGTTTGGAATTTACTGACTACTTCAACTGCCTCATCATATGTGGAAGAAACCAGACCCAAGGTTTGAATAATATCATCCGAATTCACACCCTCTGATACCAGGAAAGATTGCTTCCAATTTTTGAAATACTCATTTACCCTTGAATCCCGGAATTTGGTTTTTGTCAATAATATCTTCTGAGCATATCCTTGTTTATATAGAGATATGGATTGTGTGAGTCGCTCTCCAGAACCACCGGAGAGACATACAATCACATCAACTTGATCTGGCAATTGCGAGAAGCTATCTTTTTCTGGAACGAAAATAAGTATTAGTGCTAACACTATAACCGCTATTATTATTGAGTATGAAAATGCTCTCTTAGACATATTAATGATCTAAGCTTTTCTAAGTTGCCATTTAAATGCCACATTGTTTTTAAGAGAACAACGAATCCTCGAAGTTACCTCACTCACACCGTAGGATTTTGCATATGAAATAGTATCAATGATAAATCCTGATTTACTAGTCACATTATTTTCCACGCTCAGTATTAATGCAACTTCTCCAAACTTTAGTCTTAGAGAATTGACACTTTCTTGAATGGTTTCCACGCCTGGAGATAATATGAGTGTCCAATATATATTTTTAAATGATTTGTTAATTTCGATTTTATCCACACCCGCTAAGATATCATTTTCTTGGTCAAGTATTAATTCCCTCGTGTGTGAATAAGGTCCTGAAAATTGGCCCTCAAATAAAAAAGGGCCATTGCCATTTCGTTCCCATTTTGAAAGTACACCTTTTCCCGCTCCTCCTCTTTTGAACAACGAGTCAAAGCTGTTTTGTTCTATCGCATCAACATATACCGTGGAATGCATCTGTGTGGATCTATATAGGTTTCTCATCTCAGGATCAGACGTATAGGTAAATGAACCTGGATCACCACAAATATTTACACCATTTACTGCAAGATCGAAGGACAGTTGGTCATTGTGGCTATGACCTCCAGTACCATTCGTCCCCAGGGGACCGCAGATCATGGTCACATCCCAATAATTCATTCTCCATCCATGCCATCCTACATCCTTGAATGAGAAGGCATCGGCCCGAACCGAGTCTATGCCCTCTTGTTCGTCAAGAGGACCTGATGTCCACAAAGATTCTGGGGATTCCGATGTGGTTCTGTGTTCTATCCAGCCTAGTAAATATTTTTGATTTTGATAATTATGCGGAAATAAATCTAGCACTCTTCCATCATCTTGATCACCAAAGGCTGGAACTTCACCATTGGACTTCAATAGTTGCTTAGTAGACTTTCCAATTCTTTCAATGGTTTCTTCAAGCCAGGAAGGAATTTGAATTTCTCTGTTTTCGAAAACCATATCGAGAGCAATGAGTAATTCATAATCCAACCGATTATAGCCAGTTGAGGCTTCGAAACATAGTCCAGACTCGGGCAAAAACTGCTTGGATAATTCTTTTTTAAGGTTGATGAGTCCATCATCGTACCACTTCTTAGAATCATAGAAGAACTGGAGACTGACTCCGAGAATTGTCTGGGCAACAAGATCGGATAGATAATGATTGTTTGTTATCCCACCCGCATATTTTTCTGGGTTATCATATATATGTTTTCCGTGAGTATATAGGGATAATAGGATAGTCTCCATTCTGCTACAATTGGCGATTGACTGACCTTCATGTATAAGATCCAGGGTGAACAGCCAATTAATAACACGCAAACCAACGTCCATTGTACATTGCCAATTGCTGCCCCAGGGCCAGGGGTTATTGTCTATCCAACTTAATATTTGATCTATTGCCTCTACTGCATAATCCTCAGGATCTCTTTTGGTGTGAGGATCTACTTTTGCCAACTGATTAGCTTGACCTAGGCGTACTAAATGGGCGCCTCGAGAAAGTTCTCTAACCCATTTAATGTCCGAACCACTGCCTTTTACAGTTTTAGTTAATTTAAAGTAAGTTTTTGGGTTCCACTCCACTCTAGAGATTTGATCTTTATGCCAATTAATTTTTGTAGTTCCGGGATGATCAATACATACTTTACCGCTTCCGAGGAGATCGACCACATGTCTCATAGAGTCATTAGCTTTCCTAAATATTATTTCCGTGTGTGGGGTGTTGCGTAATTGAGTCTCAGCTACCTCATTCCAATTCCTTCCAGCTGGCATTAATGGAAAAATGGTATAAAATAGGTGTTTGTACGAATGTGTGCTATTCTGGTCCGACAACGCGTCACTGAGAGCAACATTATCAGAATGGATATTGAATTGAAAGTGTAACCATTCAAGTCTTTCAGTATAATACCTTTTCAACCATCGTAGTAATTTTTTGACAAATAAACTTATTAGCGACAATATGTGGATCACTATTTTTCGCTTCATACTAGCAGATGTGACGCATCACGGCTGGAGAGGCACTTTTTTTGTCAACAAGCATAATAAGGTTAATTGATTTTCGCACTGTCTGTTCTCTTGAAGTGAGTGACTCTAGCAAAACCAGAGTCAGACGTTACTAGTTCATGTATAATATTTCTAGCAATGGAATCATTAAAGTGATAAGGATCCACATAATTTAAAGAGTTTTCTGTTATTGAATTTGGATAGTCGAAGTCATACACGTCTCCAAGATAAGCCAAATCATTTTTAAATGCGATTTCTTCTTGTATTAGATTGTAATATTGTATTTTTGCTTGCAAATCTACATGCGTAGGTGGAATAAGAAATACTAAATCGATATCTCTGTCAATGCAAAAGTTAGAAATAGCTTTCAATTCTCGAGCCATATTTTTTGGATAAACATAATTTCTGTAATCATTATTTGCTGTTACATTCAACTGATATTCCCAGAATTCATCTCTATTTAAATTTGGCCTATTGAGTTGTATTTTGCTTGAAGAAAGCAGAGACCATCCAATTAGGGCAGTTGATTTAATGCAATAAGTACTCGTGACATATGAGATTAATGAGTTTTTTATTTCTATTGCTTCAGGGACTCTATTGATATTCTTCTCCTGATTATAGAGACCAAGATTTAAAGCAATGACGACTTGTTTAAGAGAATCATATTTGGCTATATACCAAAAAGTATCTATAATTTCTAATAATGAGCCACCACCATAAGCCATATTTGCGGTTTTCAATCCAGATAATGACGAGTAATATTCACTGCTCAGTCTTGCTGCTCGGGAATCCCCAAGAATTATGGCTTCACTCGGATCTATACTAAACTTTTGTAGTTTATATAACTGATTATTCATTTTATATGAAATATGTTTTTTTAATAACACTAGTGCTGGACGAGTCTCATTTCGTAATATATCAAAGGGATCAATGTATATCTCTAATAGCAAATAGAGGACAAACGGAAGCACAAACAGAATTAGATTTATTAAATATTTAAACATATATTGATTATTTTCACTAAAATTGGAAATATATAAATTCTTGTTGATTTCCTCTGAACCAAAATATAATCACAACAATCCCATAGTATATAGTCCATCTAAGAATTTTAGGAATATATATCTCAAGTGAAGATAGTGCATGTTCATTATCTCTTTGAATCCATTCAATCATCACAAAAAGGAATAAAAATATTATAAGATATATTATATGCGCCCCCACACTTAATAGCTTAAAATCCAATATGGGTATTGTAAACAAGGTTGAATTGAAAATACCACCTAAATATTTCAAGGCTTCAGAAACTGAGTCAGACCTGAAAAATATCCAGGCAAATGTAGTAAGACTAAAAGTCGTGATAATCTGAATTAATTCTTTTATGCTGGGAAGAAGTCGTCCTTCAGCGACAGTATTGGTGTGTCTTCTATTACGTTTTAATAGAAATAGTGGCAAAAAGTAAATTGCATTTAGGATGCCCCAAATAATAAATGTCCAGTTAGCACCATGCCAAAAGCCACTCAAAATGAAAATAATGAAGATGTTCCTAATTTTCTTCACCATTCCCACCATACTTCCTCCCAAAGGGATGTATAAATAGTCTCTAAACCAGGTTGAAAGAGAAATGTGCCATCTCCTCCAAAATTCACCTATGTCTCTAGAAAAGTATGGGAAGGAAAAGTTTTTCATGAGATTAAATCCGAAAAGCCTTGATGTACCAATTGCAATATCTGAGTATCCAGAAAAATCGCCATATATTTGAAATGCAAATAACACACCTCCAATCAGCAATGTTGATCCGGAATATGAGGAAGAATTTGAAAATATATTATTAACATAATTTGCACAATTATCTGCTATTACAAGTTTTTTAAATAAGCCCCATAATATTTGTCGGAGACCATCTACTGCTGCTTCATATGAAAACGTTCTCCTATTATTGAATTGCGGTAAAAGGTTTCTAGCTCTCTCTATTGGTCCAGCTACCAGCTGTGGGAAAAAACTTACAAAAGCGAAAAATGATATGATATCATTTGTAGGAGCGAGTTTTCGTTGATAAATATCAATTGTATAGCTAAGGGTCTGGAAAGTATAGAAACTAATCCCAACAGGAAGAATAATATTGAGACTGGAAATATCTAGAGACTTGCCGAACAGGGAAAATGCATCTGCAAAACTCTCTGCAAAAAAATTAAAGTATTTAAAAAAACCCAATAATCCCAAATTGACAGCAATACTAAGTTGCAGCAAAAGTTTTCTTTTCCATTGTTCATCGTATCTGGATAGCGCCAAACCAATATTGTAATCAATTAAGGAGCTAAAAATGATCAAAGATAAAAATCGCCAGTCCCACCAGCCGTAAAAGATGTAACTTGCGACAAGCAAAAGAGCATTTTGAATCTTAATATTCTTATTTGTTACAAACCAATAAAGTATAAATATTATCGGTAAGAATATTGAAAATTCAATTGAGCTAAATTGCATAATTGATGGTTCCAGGGCGCCTAATGTTTTAGGGCATTTTGATTAATAACAAATCTATACCAATCGAGTCCATAAGTAAGTTGTACTGTATTATAATGAAATTTCCTCATCACACACTGGAGATTGATAGAATTTTATTTTCGATTAGTTTTGGCCTGATAAAATATTCCAACCATTATAAAATGGCACATCGCATATTGAGCTGTAAAGAAGAATGAGTTCGTCATCCCAGGAAAAATAAAAGGCACAATAAGTATTGGGTGTATTTTGAATATTCGCAATACTATTAGAGCAAAAAGAAACAATCCAATACTTCCTGAGTTTACAAGAATCTCCGACCCGTCATTATGATATTGGATTGATTGAATACTATTTGATGCACTTCGATCAGCTCCAAAGCCCCAAATTGGTGAGCGCAACCACGACTCCAAGGCATGCTTTAGTTTATATATTCTACTTCCATCTAATGAATTATCTTTAGAAAATTCATTCTGAATTTTGTCATCAAGTGAAAAAAACGTGGATATTCCAGTTTCAAAGCTACCGATATTTTTATTTTGAACATAACTGGTCAAGGTAGTGACTGCAACAACGGCTACAATGACAACCATAAATACTTTTATTGCATTCTGTTTTAAGTAATCTCTGAAGGCATAACCTAAAATAATAAAATAGGCGAGGAAACCACTCTTGCTTCCGAATGAAACTATAACAATAAATCCAAGAATAAAAAGTAACATATCATAAATGGCATTTGAGAGATCAATAAGTTTATACTGTTTTGCTATTACCCAAAATAGCAACAGCAAGTTTAGCGCCATTGCTGATCCATTTGGATTGGAGAGGGTACCTGGATTCCTATAATCAAAAAGGCCGCTCTCTAGTCGAAATTCCAAATTATAGAAGCGAATTAGATTCGGACTAGATCGCCAAAATATCATAATTACTATATTTATTAAAACAAATAATATGATCAGGGTGAATAGCCAATTCATTTTCTTTGGAGAATAGCGTAGTCCATATGCAAAGCCTATAAAGATGACTCCATAATTGAGCGTCATGAACATGGTCTGATCAAAAGAATGCATATCATAGATAAAATATGACATGATTTTGCCTAACCAGAGAGCTATGATTAAACCCATAACCGGCATAAGCATTCTGTTGAAGGGTCGCTTGACAATGTACCAGATAATCAAATAAATAAATGAAAATTTAAAAGGAGCACCTAATACATGGAACATCGGAAGCAGGAATATATCCATGAATATTAGGGGCAATATATATTTCATAGCTGCTATACTCTTAATTTAGATCTAAGTGGAATGGGAGTCATTGCCACTTTGTCTTAATATTTTTTCAATTCTAAAGGATATTTCAGTTGCTTGTCGTTGCTGCCAAAAGGGGATTGGCCAAGCCCCCCCACTCTTAATTGCTGATGCTAAAGCTGCCAGTTCCTCTCTATGACCTTTTTGTATTCGCTTGCTTCCACTATGGTACTTTTCAGAACCCACTATTTTTAATTCTTTATAGTCATTCAAAGACATGACCATCCCATCACAGAATATTTCCATTTTTTCCTTTGGATATTCCTTCGCGCCCATGGCAGAGTATGTTAAACTTGCTATTGAGCCATCCTCAAATTTAAGAATTGAAGTGAAATTGTCATATGGGCTATAATATGAATTTCCTGGAGCAACTGCCTGGGCTTCAATCTTTGTCACTTTTGCATCGGTCAAAAAAGTAAATAAATCATATATGTGGCAGGCTTCTCCCACATTCCTTCCCCCCCCTTGCTCGGAATGCACCCAATGATCCAGAGGTATATAGCCGGCATTCATCCTATAATTAATGATTATGGGATGACTTCTCTTCACTATCATCGATTTTATTTTCTGCACCAAAGGAGAGAAACGACGATTGAACCCCGTCATCAAAATGGGTGAATTCACCTGGTTCTGCTCGATAAATTCAACTATTGTGTTTAGTTGTTTTTGGTTGATGGAGAGTGGTTTTTCAACCAGTACATGTTTACCAGCTTTTAATGCCTCAATAGTTATCTTTTCATGAATATCATGCCGTGTGGCAATAATCACAGCATCCGTCTCAGGATCCTCAAGGATCGATGAATAATCAGTTGTGGCAAATTTTGCATTGAATTGCTTTGCCACATTTGTTGCATTATGCCCTTTAGAGGTCATTACCCCTTTCAACTCATAATCTTTGGATAGGTGGAGGATATTCGGCAAGTGCATAGAGGATGCAAACCCTCCAGCACCAATGATACTTATTCCAACTTTACTATTGGATGACTTTGAAACAAAATATTCCGTTTTGAATTTTGGAGAGTAGGTATCTGTTGTATCATACTCCAGAAGATTAATGATTGCATTGCTATTGGAGTCTCGAAAAGAGGCGAAAGCCTGAGCAGCTTCCTGCAGTGGGAAAATATTGGAAATAAGAGGAGTAATTTGAATATTTTTATTCCTGATAAGTTCCAGGTATGCTCCCATATTGCGATTTTCCGTCCACCTGACATATCCCAGGGGGTAGTCATTCCCCTCCAATTCGTAAGAATCATCATAGCGGCCGGGACCGTAAGAGGTTGAAATGAGAAAATCTATTTCATTTTTATAAAAATCCCCTCGATTAAGCTTTAAGCCGACGTCCCCAACAAGAACCACCCGCCCTTTTTTTCGACACATTTGAAAAGAATCTGAGATTATCTGATCAGTGGATGATGAGGCTGTGATAATCACGCCATCCACACCATGAAGTCCATGGATACGTTTCACTTCATTAATCTTATCTTTACTTTGTGGATCTACACCAGAAAGCATGCCTAGATCTAAGGCCAGTTTAAGCCTATCTCCCAGCAGATCAATACCAATGACTTTGCATCCATTTGCTCTTAATAATTGGGCTGCAATTTGACCAAGAATACCAAGGCCAAAAACAACAAACGTTTCTCCAATAGTTGGATTTGCTCTTCTGACACCTTGTAAAGCTATAGCCCCAAGCGTGACTGTACTCGCCTCTTTCAATACCACATCAGGTGGAATGAGTACTGAAAGCTTTTCTGGGACATTAATTATTTCAGCGTGTGATGCGAATCCAGCTCCAGCGCATGCCACTTGGTCTCCTACCTTGAACCCTTTTACATTTGCACCTACGTCAATTACACTACCTGCGGCTGAATAGCCCATTGGATATGATGTTGAGCTTTGACGCTTTATTGCATCTCTGGTCGCTAGGAGCCCATTCGATTTAGCCATGTCATACACTTTGAATATTTTTTCGGGCTGCGCAAGAGCGCGTTTGAGTAGAGAAGTTCCACTTGAATCAATTCCCGCAAGTTCTGTACCAGCAGATATACATGAGTATTGAACTTGGATGAGAATTTTATTCCTCGCCGGCTGAGGATCAGGGACTTGTTCAACAACAAGACTGCCACTATTTAATAGAATTTGTTTCACAATAAGCCTTATGTCTGTTTTTATTTTTCATGACAATTCACGTCTTAATTAGGGTGAGACATGCTATCAACATGCTGGATCAGAAACAAATGCTTCCCCCGTTTTGTCGGAGGAATATTATCTGTATACGAAAACTTCATGTTTATGCCATTATCTGTGGCTTTGTTGATAATAGATTCAATCTCCAACTCATCTTTTTTACCATAATTCTCCTCTCGAACCACTAAAATTTCAAGATGCCCAATTTTTCTCTGAATTAGTTGCATCTTTTTAATTTTCTCAAAGCATTTATAGTGTTGACCAAATATTAGCCCAGTAAGTGATATTTTTAATCCAGTATTAGTATAAACATATTCGTGACTTCTGCCCTCAACTCCTGATATCTTGGGATAAGAATTTTCTTCCCGATTATTACCACTATTTGAATAAGATGCGTAATCACCTGTTCGATATCTGATAAGTGGCATAACATTGTTCATAAACCCAGTCGCGACTATTTCGCCTACTCTCCCTGGTACAATGACAGGGTTACCTCGATTGTCTAACAATTCTGTAATTCCGTATGTGGGAAACAGTTGATAATCTTGCGAATTTATACCCTCGCCCCCTAGACAGACTTGTTCTGTCTGTCCATACCACGAATAGAGCCTACAACCAAAAGCTTTTTTGATTATTTCCCTCTGAAAATCGAACACATGCTCTGATGCTCCAAGAACAGCTTTTAGTTTATAAAACAACTTGTTCCTAATTAAATATTGAGCAAATGTTACTACAGATGAGACATGACCATGGATAGCTTCGATATTATATTCACGCATCTTAGCAAAGTACGTATCCATGTGATTGTCATCAAAATGATAGGTGGAACATATAAGCTCTCTCTCAGCAGAAATCCATGACCATTTCTTCTTCGTGAGGATTATTGGTCCTCTGAGCACTAAACGAGGCGTTTTAAATGTGCACCCAACCCTCTTCCAAAGGTGCTCCATAAATGCTCTTTCCATATCATATTTATTTCTCTTGTCCCTATATAGTTGAGAAGGTATACCTGTTGATCCACCAGTAGTGACAAGCATTTTATGTCTCTGCTTAATATTTGTAGCAGAAAGGTTGGATAAATTTTCCCTGATAATCTTTTTGTCTATAAATGGAAGTTTTGTAATCTCCGAAATATTTTTTATCTCACTGATTACAACACCGTTTTTATCCCAGTATTCCTTATAGAAGGGGACATGACTATAGCAATGGACCAGCAATTCCATTAGTTTGGTGTATTGATAATCGTAAATCTGATCGACGTTCCATTTTTCTGCTTCTTCCAGAATTTTCACCATACTGGCATGATGGACACCATATCTTATGCGATCAGGCAGATATGGAAATATGGGGCCAATTACCTTTTTGATACCTTTTCTAATTTTTACGCTATTCATCGTTTACATTTCATTTTTCATAATTTATGTAATAGTGTTTATTACATCTAGGTATTTGGTGATTGTCTGCTGTGATGAGAACTTTTCTAAAACAGTCGCCTTCGCCTTTGTACCGAATTCTTTTCTTAAATTTTCGTCTGATAGGAGTCGCGCAATTTTTTCTAAAAATAGTTTAACATCTAGATTAGAGTTATTAAAAGGAATAATATAGCCATTGTAATCATCTACTATAGCCTCAGGGATCCCCCCTGATTTAGAAGCAATTATTGCTTTCCCCATAGCCATCGCCTCCTTAATTGATACTCCCATGCAAGCATGGGTATCTGAAGTTGGAGCAAGGAATATATCACTTAATGCATAATATTCTGGCTTCCGCTCAAAGGGGATGTTCGGGCAATACTTTATCCAGTCGTTTATTTTTGACAATTCAGAAACCTTTTGACTCAATGCGCCTTCTGCTCCTGCGATAACCAAATAAATGCTCGGGTCTAATTCTCGAATCCTTTCATGAATTTGAATTATTGAATCTAAACCCATAGATTTATCCATTCTACCCAAGAATAATAGTACATTAGAATTTGGAGGTATCTTCAACTCTGACTGTAATTTAGCTCCTAGAACATTAGGGTTGAATATTTCTAGATCTACGCCTATGTATATTACTTTCACATGGAATTCATAATTGAAAATATTCTTTATTGAATCACCACAATATTTACTTGAAGCAATCAACTTGTCAGCAGATCGGAGAGCTTCTTGAATATATCTGGGCATTGTTGTATATTTATGCGGAGATAGGTAGAATGCTCCAAATATCATAAGAAATATCGGAGTCAATCTATCATCTTTCTTAATCAAAGGTATCGCCAAACCATGGGTAATGGTGTAAATATAGACTGCCGAAATATTATTTTGTTTCTTTATTTGAGAAACGAATTTCGCTAATATGATAGATTGAAAATATTCACGCCAGGGTAGATCACGCTTTTCCTTTGCCTTTAATATTAAATCGAACAACACTCTTACGAAGTTCCTTGCTAAATATTTTTTTGGCGAGAAATATATATGCTCTCCGGAATCACTTATCGTACGATTATCTTGTAAGGATGTGGTTAATGTAATCGACTCATAACCCATCTTCTTTAATGCTGGTAGAATGTCATTTAGATGGCTAGCAATGCCTCCGTAGGGTGGTGGGTATGGACCAACAAATAATAATTTAGGCATTATTCTTGACTTCCTTTACAGTTATATTTCGGTCATCCTTACTCAATCGGCAGTGTACAGGTAAATTAATAATCGTAGAACATATCCCTTCAGATGTAGGGCACTGGCCCTTTTTGTAATAGAATAATTCCTGATTTGTTCTGTCTGAAGAGAGTGGGGCTGTGAACCATAGTCCAATCTCAACCTTAAGCCTATTGCACGAGAGAATTATTCTCTCTCTTTCGCTTAAGAGCAGGGGAAATCTAACCATATTGATATCACATTTTTTCACATAATCGATAAACTCTTTGTTTAGTAGATATTCTAGCTCATGCATATAATATTCAACGTTAGCCCTTGATTTGGATACAATACTTGGAAGCCTGTCCCATTGTCTTGAAAGCACTGCTGCCTGCTCATGAGATAGCTTGTGTAAATAATTTTGCGGTTTTTGCGCGAGTTTTTCTTCTTTTGAAATTGAGTAGTCAAATAGCTTAATTTTAAAAAGACCTGCTACTAAATACTTGCCAACAGGTAATATCCTGGGATGGTATAACAGGCCTGAGATACCAAGTTGTAATAAAAGCATAGCCTTATATATATTTTTTTGCTCTGGTATTTCCTCAATATAATATTTTGCAACTTTCGCAATAACTTCATCTTTCAGGCTATTGATTATCAACATTCCACCTCTGCAGGCAGTAATGGTTTTTGTTAACTCAAATGAAAATATCGCAGCATCTCCAAATGTTCCAGTTAGACTTTCTTTATACTTTGTTCCCAGCGACACCGCACAATCCTCAATTACATACAATGAGTGTTTTTGTGCGATTTTTAATAGCGCATCTACATCTGCGGGTATACCAAAGGTATGCTGAATGACAAGCACCTTTGTATTCTTCGTAATACATTCCATCACTGATTTTGGTGACATACAATAATTTGAAAGATCAATATCAGCGTACACAGGCATGAGCCCAGCTTGGATTACAGCATTTGGGACAACATCGCAAGTAAATCCTGTTAATATTACCTCACTTTTAGGTCCATAATTCAATGAAGATAATATGGTATATAGTGCCGATCTGGCTGAGCCAAATAGAAAGGCGGCCTTATAATCATACTGCAGTTTTACCTTTTTTAAAAATTTCTCCCGTTCTGC
>Ga0307989_1001016_pt1 | contig 16082 bp, 21 predicted proteins | sample EllFjometagen185_FD_203164 | JGI IMG/M metagenome (GOLD analysis project Ga0307989, IMG submission 203164) | Marine microbial communities from Ellis Fjord, Antarctic Ocean - #185 | ecosystem: Environmental > Aquatic > Marine > Unclassified | place: Southern Ocean | collected 2014-10-08
AAACTTTCATTTATTGATCAAATTCTCTGAGAAAAGAAAAAGCCCAATAACCATTGTGGTTATTGGGCTTATGTGGTGTCGAGGTGAGAGGATTCGAACCTCCGGCCCCCTGCTCCCAAAGCAGATAGGGTGCAATTTTTAGACTATTTTCTTAAACCCTTATATAACCTTGCAAACGTGTAATAGTCCCATATTCTAGGTAATTAATACTATTCTAATGAATTGCATATTTTCAACAATATTCTAATCATTTTACTAGAATAAGTAGCCAGAGAGTAGCCACAGAATTGTGGTTTAGGATCACGTGTCGCAAGGCGTGCAGGTTCAGTATTCTTTATTCCATTTAGGAAGCCGTCCATATGCATCGTAGAATCTTTGGATTAGTATTCCTTCAACAGCGGCTGGAATATCATTGTCTGAGAAAGTATCATACCAATAAATATCTAAGGCATCAATACCTTCCTTTGCCAATTTTTCATCCCAGGATATTCTACGCGGTTTATCAAACTGCTTGCCATTAACGATTCTATCATACATTCCATCTTTGCGATGTTTTAGATTACCATTCTTCTGCATTTTTCCAGAAGACCCAATATAGACTATCCTGATTTTTCCCTTCGACAGCTCATAAACAATATATACTCCACTTTTATCTTTCGGGGCGTTGCAGACACTTCCCAGGGCTTCACCCCTATCAAAGAAGAAATGATCTCGGGTGTCATATTTGTCTAAGTCACTGAACATGTTCTCCAACCTTCTGTATTTTTTGCCAAACTAATTAATTAAGTGACATGACACAAGCAGACACTCCATGTCATTGCTTGCCATTTCTCCACTAACACATAAATTCACGTGATACGAGAAATGATGTAAGTGTTAGATTAATAATTGGTGATTGTTCGCTTAATTGTTACCAGTTCATGAAGGATTACGATGAGTCCAGATATTAAATATTTAAAGGGAATAGTTATTGAACTATGCAAATTGTCAAATGAAACCCCCTGGGTTGAGTTCAAGCACAATAATGCAGATCCTGAGGAGATAGGTGAATATATCTCTGCATTGTCAAATTCCGCTGCACTGCTTGGCAAAACACATGCGTATTTGGTCTGGGGTATTGAAGATCAAACACATGACATAATTGGAACTTCTTTTATCCCCTCTTCGGTAAAGATTGGCAACGAAGAATTAGAGAATTGGCTATTAAGACTATTAGCCCCAAAAATAGATTTCACTTTTCATGAGATAACAGTCCAAAATGAGTCAATAGTTCTGTTAGAAATAGACCGTGCGTTCCGTCATCCTGTTCGATTCAGACAACAGGAATTTATTAGAATTGGTTCATACAAAAAGAAGCTAAAAGATTTTCCTGAAAAAGAACGTGCCCTGTGGCGAGTATTTGATGAGACACCTTTTGAAAATCAAATATCATATGAAAACATGAGTGATGAGGCAGTTCTTAAAGTGATCGATTATCAGAGTTATTTCGATCTTTTTGATATTCCAGTTCCCGAGAGTCATAAAAACATACTTAGCGCATTACAAGATGAGCAATTTTTATCTCCAAATGATGCGGGGTTATGGAGTATTACAAATCTTTGTGTGCTTCTCTTTGCAAAAAAGATTAACGATTCTTCATCCACCAAGCGTAAAGCTATTAGAGTAATTACTTACACTGGACCTGATAAGTTCGACACCATAAGAGAGCAGGAAGGGGGCAAAGGCTATGCAAACGGTTTTGAAGGATTGATTAAATATATCAATAGCCAGCTACCTACTAATGAAGTAATCGAACAAGCTCTTCGGAAAAACGTTCCGATGTATCCAGAAATTGCAATAAGAGAATTGGTTGCAAACGCCTTGATTCATCAGGATTTATTCGTTAAGGGGGCTGGTCCAATTATTGAAATATTTTCGGATCGAATAGAAATAACAAATCCTGGCAAGCCCCTAATTGATACCAACCGTTTTCTTGATAGTCCTCCAAGATCCCGCAATGAAGATCTCGCATCCTTTATGCGAAGAATCGGAGTTTGTGAGGAACGCGGAAGTGGAATTGATAAAGTTGTTCATCAAACAGAATTGTATCAGTTACCACCACCACTTTTTGAGGTTAGTGGTGATAATACAAGAGTAGTCCTATTTGCTCATAAACCCTTCAAAGAAATGGATAAAGAAGATCGAAGCTGGGCTTGTTATCTCCATACCTGTCTAAGATATGTAAACCGACAAGATGTTACTAATTCGTCAGTTCGGGAAAGGTTTGGAATTGAACCGCAGAACAGTGCTGTAGCATCAAGAATAATTAAAGACTCGGTTGAAGCTAAGCTTATCATGCCTTACGACCCAACGGTTGGAAGGAAGTATATCAAGTATGTACCCTTCTGGGCTGGTTAGTTATTTTTATTTGATGACTTGTTAACTTTTATTAACCACAGCACAAGCTGTTAGCACCATAGCATACTGATATTATACATGTTATAGCTTTGTATTCTTATTTGATGGTTATTTGATAAACTGAAGCAATTATGCACATAGTTGCACTCAATTAAAAAATATTAGCCTACCTAAACGCAGCCTGCTTGTCACATCGTAGCTTTTCAGTATAGATGGACGGAACGGTATCCCTATCATAATGGCAGAATGGGTATAAAACAATAAAGCCTGATGAGAACTAGCTATAATAAAATCAAGCGGTATTGAACAAAAAGAATGCTTGGTTCTCGCTCATGAATACACATAACACAATGTGTTTGTAATCGAAGTCTGGAATATATTTAGCTAGACTTTTAAACTCCTTTCCTTTTCTCTTTAAAATTGTTGATGAATTCATAATTTACACTCTATATTCTTTGCAATCAAATACTTGAGGTATTCAATGAGGGCGGTTACCATACCATTGTGGGAGTATTTTCCTGAAATCATTTATACATTAAGATTAAGTATCTTGTTTAGCCGATTTACAGTAATACTTGAGGGAGTGATGGTGCCGAATGGATAAAACAATTGGAATCAAATGCGGTTTTATAGTTTGGGTAATAATAACAAGTGTCTTTTTGTCGTGTTGCCAAGAAACAACTCGAACAGAAGAAAGCCTGAAATGCGAGGCGGAGGTTAGCATGCAACTGGTAAAAGGTCGCGACAGCTATTCTTTTAATGGTAATATATTAAACACTGGTGACCGTCGCATAATGAGTATCAATGTCCCTTTCACTGTACATTTTACCGATAATACTAGTGACTCGCGAACTGCCTATATGGCGGGTATGGAAATAGCTATGGGCGAATCAATCGACACCTATTTCTTGATATCTCCTGCTCAGAACTCCTATAGCCCTAGATACATTGATATAGGTGATAAGGTCATTTCTAGGGTAGAATACTCAAACCCGGCAGTGACTTGCTATATAAATTAGTATAATGAAATATCAAAGGCAGGTAAAATGAATAAATCATCAGTCACAATAATGGTAATAGTTCTGTTGTTCTTTAATTGTGAAGAAAATGCACAAGATTTGGATGAAGAAAGCAACGGTAGTACTATAACTGAGGAACCTCAATTTCAACACATCGCCTTCAGAGTTACATGTGAGAATTATGATAATGGTGTAGTTGTAGGTGTAAAAATATTTGAGAGGGAGTCGCAACAAGTAGTCGATTCCGGAACCACAGATTCAGAGGGAAATTATTGTTCTGATATATTGGACAGTCAGAAATGGTACAAAATACAAATTTATGAATTACCAGCTTACACCTGTGTTAGCTGGGTTAAAGATGTATCAATTTACAACAACCCTGGGTATTGGTATCCGATTTGTACAACAGTAGATCTAGGGATTAGCCATAGAGGGGGTGAATGTGAGGGATGGGAAGAGACTTGGGGCTGCTGGTAACCATAAGACTGTAAATCGTTAGTTGGATTATGGTAACTATAAGAGAGAACACATCCATATAACACCTAAGTAGCACATGGATATTGGTAGCGAGAATTAAGGAGCATATTGATGAAATCACTAGCGAGAATTATTCTAATAGGACTATTTTTATTCTCATGTTGTGTCTAATTAAAACAAATGACCACCATAATTGAAAATATTTGACATTTAGACTATACGGTTGAAAGACGATTTTATAATAATAACCAAATAATTAATTATTAACCCTATAAAGGAGAAAATTATGAAAAAATCACTATTGATTTTATTAGCAAGTTTTAGTGTATTGTTTTTTTCATGCGAACAAAATAGTACTGAACCTGAAATTGAGGAACCAAAGCCAATTGACGAAATTGTTGGTATGTATGATGCTAAAGAATATATTTGGTATATCTATAATCAAGGAGGTGGTAGTGGAGACCCTCAAATTCACAATGAAGTACTAGAAGTGCGTAAAGCCTCAAATGGAAATGATTATGACCTCTATCTAGATGGTTATTGGAATGCTAAACTTAATTTTGATAGAGTTTATGATGGAGTTCTATATTGCACTATATCAGAACATGGAGGGTATTGGTCAAGTAGCAATACTCTTTATGATAGAACAGGGTGGAATTCTCTTTTGGCAGATTATACCGCAAGTGAAGTTACGTTTCAGATGAATAAGAATAATAAACTTGAAGTTTGTATGCGTTATTATAACTTACGGCATGCGACAACAGGGGAACCAGATGACTATTGGATTATAGTATACTATGAAGGAAACAGAAGATAATTTTAATTGTAGATTCCATATTTGACTTATAAGCATAATATTGGAATTTTAACCATATAAATATCGTTGTAAAAACAAATAACTAAATACAACATTTTGTATAAGTAATGGCAGGGAAAGTGCTAAATATCAAAGTTTGTAGCCCGCTCAAACTTCATCACGGTTTGAATGAGAATTACCACGCAATCTGCCACTACTCATACAATTTACCGTGAAGCGGGTAAGGTTGAAGTAGAACCTGAAGTAAATGTTTTCTTAGAAGAAACAAGGGAAATTGTTAAAACGTATTGCAAATGGGGAGAAAGACTTTTGGCACAAGATTATGAAGGTGCCATGGCCTTGGTAATTCCAGGCTTAAATGGTGAAGGCGCAACAAATGTGGCCAAGGCAGCATGGGATCGAGGTAATCAACATTATTTTAATTTTACATATGTTGAGCACGATGTTAGTGAAGATGAACTTTCGAAAAATCAAGGTAGAGCTCTGGGAAATTACGAGTTTATTCAAAGCGGGAATGGTTACCACTATGTGTATGATTTGGGATTTTATTCCAGTTGTAGAAATATTTCCGGGCAATGGAGAATTGAAGGTTTCAATAGCAATTTAGATGTGGATTGGTTTGGAATACATTATAATGATGAATGGCCAGATATATGCGGGAGATAATATTCAAATACAAAATCGGATCGGCATCAGTAAGGGGTAAGGAAATGATTCATACAAACACTATTCATGGCCATATGAGAATTATGATTTACATGATCTTCGCACTTATATTAGTTCAATGCGAGGATAACTCACCCACAGAAAACAATTCTCCACTTCAGTCAGCTCCAACAGTGTCAACAACATCTGCAGCTGGTATAACCTCAACTAGTGCAGGATTAAACGGCACTGTTAACCCTAATGGGTCTCAGACAGATACTTGGTTTGAATACGGTACAAACTCTAGTCTTTCAAGCTATACTACAACTTCGCAAGGATCTGCTGGGAATGGGTCAAGTGTAGTGAATATTGATCAAGATTTATCGGGGTTAACTCCTGGTGAAAACTATTACTTTCGTATTGCCGCGAGTAATGAAGCAGGCATAAGTAAGGGATCAATTCGAAGTTTTAAGACTCTATTAAGTTATACTAGTGTGACTGGTAGTTGGAATTTCGAGACGAGAAGTGATTTCGGCAATTCTGATTTCACTGCATCTTTGCGTATCAATAATCTTTCTCTGACACAAACAAATGAAGTATTATATACCAACGTAAATCGGCTAACTGGAACGATAAGTGGCATGTTTTTAACATTACAAAGGAAAAGCGATGGAGCGCTTTATTCTGTTTTCAATAACGCCACTAGTGGCATCTCTAATGGTGCAATAAATACAAGTTTAACCTCGCACAATCTGTCATTCTATATCGCAGGCTCCTCCGATTTCTCCGTTCAAGGTGTTGCATCAGGTTATCTTGACATGTTTGGAGATGTCACTATAAAACTAAACATGACAGCATTATTCGGAACTGCTGATGGTAATATTACATTAACTGGTTATTGGGATGGAACACGCAATTAGAAGATCGAATTTCGAGGCTTCCTCATAATGTGACTATAAAAGCAACAGAATCATTGGACTTTCCCCAGTTTTCTAGACATGTGTCACTCGGAAAATCAGGTTAATTGCTTTAACTTATTCTAATTGAATATACTATGGGAACAACGATTCAATAATTTCTTGTTTTTCTACAGTAGATTTTGACGTAAGATTATATTGAGTGCTAAAAATATCGGGACTTAGATAAGCGCCCACAATGGAACCACCAAAACCACCCAGTAACCAATACTGGCCATTCTCATAGGTTTGGTTGATCAAAATACTAAGATTAGCTCCAATCACCATCCCTAAAATTAAACCTGCACACGCCCCAGGTCCTTTTGCTAGCATGGGTGGCAAAAAGTAAGATTGTATTCCCGTGAGATCATCGAGACTTACGGAAAGTAGGGTGGTAGAGTTCCATCCATCCCTACGCTCGATAAATAGAGTATCGGCACGAATCTCTTTTAATTCACAACGTTCAATTACATTCACGTATTGAGTTATGATTTTCCACTTATAGCGAAACAGTTGCTTTCGCAGTGGTCCTTTTTCCATGACCTTACCAAACTGTGAATTAGCTGTTTGCTCAGCAATCATGGTGTAGCCTTTAGTAGGAAGGAAATGGGGACGAACCCGATTCAGATTCAGGGTTTTGAAAAAATATATATTACCGTTGGCAGGAATTAATGTGCTCGGCGACACTACTATTGTGAAACATAGGCTGAGGCAAATAAAAAGTTTCATTACAAGCTTCCTCTTAAGATTTGATCTAGTGTCTGCACTATTTTAAATATTGAGTTAAATTGAGCGGGTGGGTAGTAAGAGCAGTTCGAGACAAATAATCTTGTTTCAGTCTTATATTTCTATAAATCGCAGTACGATATCCAGATAAAATATTTGCGTAGTGGAATAGAGCTGTAACTCCAATTGTAAAAACTGGCAAGCCAAACCCTGTCTGCTTTCGTTGATATGCTTGATATGATACAGTTGAGTAAAGAGTTCCAGCTCCAATAACCATTAGTGCCTGTAATCCATCAACATAATGGGAGGAGTAAAATTGTCCTAGCCCTGGAAATACTGTCGACAATAGTCTAGCAGTTCTTGGTTTTTTCAAAGTATTAGCGAATTCATTAAATGAGATTATTTCCTCGGTACTAAATAATTCCTCACTGAGAAGATAATTTCTTTCTGCGGTTAAGATATAAAACCGTTTCTTAACAGGTAAGGCAATATTGTTGTCTATGGTGCTAAAAAGGCCATAAGCAGTTCCATATTCATTTAATTCGATCAAAGAATAACATAAATTGGTTTTTATACTATCAACATGACCAGCTGATAATGAAGATGAATTTTGAATAGCTCTCCTGTACAAGGTCTTTGCCTTAAGATGGTTCCCTTCTAGTTGGTAAGTGTAGGCGATAATGGGGAGGATAGTCTGCTTCGAAAGACTATCAGCCCCATAATATTGCTTATAGAGTTCTAGCCTTGCTAATTCATATTCGGATTCCTGGATTAATAAATGAACTACGCCCTCACCGTGGCTAACAAACGGCAGACTAATCAGTATATAGATAAGAAATAAGACTATCTGGGATTTCATCACGGTAAACCACTCTATTATCTTTGATTACTGCTTCGTAGTGCGTTGGTATAAATGCATTTTCTCTATAGAAATACCTATCGAGAAAAAGTGCAGTTCCTTTGATAGTCCCATGATTCTTAATTGAAATCGTAAGAAAGTGACTACAGGATATTTCAAAGGGGCAGCGATGTATGGTTTTGCTACCAATTATTGACTGATATTTTTTGTTAGCTTTTGCTAAAAATGAATCCGGCTGCTCTTGATCAATATAAGACAACTCTGTCTGTAATTGGACTGGTACGGGGCATAAAATAAAAATGGCCAATAGTATTGAAAACCTATTGGCCATAATGATATTTCTATTCAATCATTATTCCTTTTCGAGAAGAACGGGAATACTTTGTCTTTGATTGTTTTCGCCTAAATAAGATACTACCGCATAGAGTTCCTCACTACCACCATCCAAAGCTGCCAGTTCAAGTGTAACAACTATTTGTTCTGGCTCAAGTACCCACATAGCGCCGGTAAGTCCATCGACTATCATTCCTGGGATACCACCGCAAAGTATATTACCAATTACGTACATATTAAGAGTCTGGTCTATCATTACCGTGTTCTCTTTATATCCACCCATATTAACAGTCACATTATATTTATACTTTCTCTTTAAATTAACTGATGCAGGAGTTATTCCTTCAAACATGGGAACACCACCCGTTGTGGTTATTACAACACTTGCACCTTCAGGACTTGATGTGATAGCTACGTCTTGATTATCGCCACCACCAGCTAGGTAGGCACAACCAGAAATCAACATCACAGTTAATAAGAACACTAAAACTTTGAGATTATTTCTCATTTTTTCTCCCTTTGTTATATCATTTCCGGTGAGCATATAGCCTATGTCACCACCAAGTTATTTTATATTTACTTGTAAGATATTGTCTCGACCAATGCAAATCAACAATTAATAAGATTTAATCCCACTCCAGGGTTAGGTTATCTTTGCTGAGATGTTTCATTTTTTAATGAAATATGTACATTCCTGTAAACTCTCGTCAATAAATATTTTGTGTGTTAAATCATTGTATCTAATAGCGGATTTAACAGAACCATAAATATTTCCGATATACCAGCCAAATGAGAGTAAAAACGAAGTGCTACCTGTGAATTTTAATCCGCTCTTATGTAACTCGTAACTTGTTCCTAATAAAAGAGAATTTAACAATAAGGAGGATAGTGCTGTTTGGTAGTGTTCGGTGTAAAGATATCCAGCTCCGGGTAAAAATAGAGATAACGCACCAGCTAACATTGGTTTTTTAATTTTGAGGGTCATTCCTTCCTTTGATACTTGTGATAGCTTGCTTGCTAGCTCTGCTATTTCTTTATCTTCGCAGCTTAATAAGCTATCAAAGATTTCTAATGCACTATTCCATTGATGAAGGTGAATATAAGCAATACCAGTAAGCAATATTGATTGTGGCTCATTTTTATTTTGGTTAAAATAAATAATTGCTGATTTAGGGTGACCTAATTTTAAATAGCTCATTCCGGCATAATTATTTAAGGAATAAATATATTCATGATCATGCTTGATGTTCACTATGTAGGACTCTATGTGTGATATTGTATTTTTATAATCTTTACTCATATAATATGATTTTATAATTTGTGAAATCGCATAGAGTGAATCTTCTCTGTTTACTGAGTCAAAAAATAAATGACGTTCATACTCTTCAATGGCTTTTGAGTACTTTCCTTTCGTAAAAAGATGATCAGCATATGTTAAAGAGGAGATCTCTTGTGCTAAGATTGGCTCATTTACTATAGCCAAAAATAATAGAACGCATGTTATTAATATCTTCATATCATTTACTACTGGCTATGGTGTCATTATTACCGATTGGATCAATTGCGTAAACCATACCTTCTCTATCGTATTGGGAGTATAGATGTAAATCGTTCCCACATCTTGTTAAACGATCGCAGGTAACAATAAAACCTTTGAAAAACCCATATTTTATAAAGGCTTCCTTTGAATAAGCAGAACAACTGGGATACATAAGGCATCTGTCTCCGTCAACAGGTGAAATATATTGCTTGTAGAAACTGTATGTACTTGGATCTGTATTACGATGGATATGCAGTTTATCGTTTTCCGGTGATGAGTCTATTAAAATACTTTTATTAGCTGTGCAACTAACCACTAAAAGTGTAATTAAAAATAAAAGAATCGTTAACTTATTATAACCGTAAAGATGATATTTCATGTAAGAATATTACAATATTTTCACGAACCGCCCCTTCATTAGCCATATTAAGGCGTGACGCTCCAATCAAAGAATCGCTAAATTTTGCTGTATAAATGGAAGTAATGTCATTACTCCAAATAACTTGTTTTGTTGCCCCATCAATTAAATAGTATCTTACAGTTAAGGATACAGACATATCCAATCCCAGCGCAGGTTGATTTTGAGATAAAATCATCACATTTAGTAAATAATTAGCCTCTTGATTAAAATTCAACAATTGAAACATATGCGAGTTTTGAATAGCAATTGATAAAGCACCTCTTAATGAGATAGCATCTATTCGAGAGCCTTTAAACAACGGATCACTCTTTTCGCCACCAACAATTTCACCAAGTTTTAATGATTTATTACTATGATAATAATTTTCATTTGGGATGTATGGAACCATATTGGCTAATTGGGGTGTAGTGGTACACCCCAATAAAAGTATTGTTGCTATAACTACGAATAAGTATTTACTCAAATTGTCCATCTAGATATTTAAAAATGATAGGCCAATACTAATTGAGCTCCATCATGTGTAGGTATAATATTCATTCCAATATTTGGCTGATTGAAATATATGCGATTATAAAGCTGCTTATTATATTTTTTTACTTCACTTGAAGCATCTACCATTTCCCAAATAGCCATTACGAGTGTGCCTGTCATCCCCAACCAATATGTCCCAGTTAATTCAGTAGTTGTATAGTCGTAATAATAGCCTTCAGTAGTTACTTCTTGAATTCCTGTCAAGGCAATGACATAAGATCCCATCCTGGCAGCCGTAAACATCAACCCTCTACCCCAATTTCCAGCATAGGCGTGACCTGAACTAGACAATAAGCAAGAGAAAGCTACGGCAGTAGTTGGATTCTTTTTCTGACTTTCGTACATCATTAATTTTTGAGCATCATTAGAATACGATGGAGTATTTGTGGATGGAGAGGAGGGCGTTGATTGCTGCTGTTGCTGCTGCTGTTGCATAATTATTGTCGGGCTTGTTGTCGGGCTTGCATTACCTGAGTTAGGTCTTGTCGTTGGCATTTCTTTTGTGAATTTTGTGATCTTCGAGTACTTATATGTAAAAATAGAGCCGCCCTGAAGTTCTATTCTAACATAGTCATTGGGAACGTTCTCGATAATTATTCCTTTAACAATATCGCCATTGTTAAGGTGAATTACATCAATTCTTTCTTGACCGATTGAAAAAGAACAAAAAATAACCAACATGAAAAGTATGATTAGTGATTTTGTCATGAATATCCCCTTTTTGTATGTGATTTTTCGTGGTGGCAATTACACAAATAATTTTCTATAACCTTTGACATTAAAATAAAGAGCTAAGACTCCACATTCTATTATATCACTCAATACATAACGGAATAGATTCTACCCGCGGTATGGTAATGTTATGTAAATCCATAAATATTTGTGTGCAAGATAACCACTCATAGTTCCTAAATGAAATAAATAATCTTAATTCAGACAAAATTATTGAAAATTAAGATGGAACCAGGGCGCTATCATATAATTATCGGCCGCCGGTATAATTACATTTTCAGCCAGTACTCACCTATCAGCTCGAAATCAAGATAGCTTTATAGGACCTAGGAATTACCTATGTAGAACGTGATCAACTTCCAGGAGGATATACCTTTTCATCTCAGCACTTAATGTGTATAGCGAGCAATGTGGGATATCTTATACTGCTCTATGAATTGGGCTAATAGGATTAAAACCTAAATCGGTATCCAAAAGAGATATCTATTGGTACTCCTGCCTGATACTCTTCTATAGTCCATCCGTGGGATTCCAATTCTTTCGTTTTCTCCTCAAATGAATCCACAAGCCCGAGAATGTAAGCGATGTCAAAATCTAGGGCATGATTTTTCTTATCGCCAAAATGAATTGCCAATCCAGCGCAAATATCAAAGCCAGTTAAGACCTCAACTTCGTCCCAGTCTCCAGATGAAAAGTCCCAAGTATCGGTTACATCTGACTTAAACATATAGAATGCATTTGTTCCATAGAGCAGTGATACTCTCGGACGAAAAGTTTTGTGTGGCTGGGAGAGAATAAACCGTAATCCAAACCCATATCCTGGTCCCGCAATTAATGTTGATCCATACCCAACTACAACTGAAATATTGTTAGATAAGCTATACTCAAAGCTAAAGCCAGCGATGCCATAAGCCAGTCCGATACCCAATCCAATATTCGACTTAGGCGGCCGCAATGCAGCTATCGTTATAATATCTGTTTTTTTTAGAGAGATAAAATTTCCCTTGTCTGTGACAATAGCAATTTCTCCATCTTTAGTTCCTTTAATAAGTTTTCCACGAATATTTAAGCCTGTTTTGGTTTGAATTACCAGCAAAGTTTTGTTAATAATCCAGCCATCAATGGAGTTCTCCCATGGGAAAATTCTAGAATACGATGGAGTATTTGTGGATGGAGAGGAGGGCGTTGATTGCTGCTGTTGCTGCTGCTGTTGCATAATTATTGTCGGGCTTGTTGTCGGGCTTGCATTACCTGAGTTAGGTCTTGTCGTTGGCATTTCTTTTGTGAATTTTGCTATCTTCGCGTACTTATATGTAAAAATAGAGCCGCCCTGAAGTTCTATTCTAACATAGTCATTGGGAACGTTCTCGATAATTATTCCTTTAACAATATCGCCATTGTTAAGGTGAATTACATCAATTCTTTCTTGACCGAGAGAAAAAGAACAAAAAATAACCAACATGAAAAGTATAATTAGTAATTTTGTCATGAGTATCCCCTTTGTTTATGTTGACTAGAGATGAATCAAACGTTTTGATGGGTCTTTTTTGACACATGCGTCAGAAACTCGTTATTGACCTTCCTGCGAGCATTCTCACAGCTTGTTGTAAAAATTCATCCCACATAATTATCAAATATTGGTTCTATTAGCCCTAAGTTACTATTAAAACTAAAGGTAATCACACATAAACCAAAGAGCAAGGATGAATCTAATTGGGTTGTATGTAAACAATGTACTCCCCAGCCAGAAGTATTAAAAAAAGGAGCAGAATAAATCCTGTCCCCTTTCATATTACTGATAACAAAACACTCATGAATATCCATACTACTCAGTGAACACACCAAGGCTTGAGAGGAACAGATCAATTTCATCGTCTTGGAAGTTGATCACGTTAGCTCTAGGTAAAGACCATGTTTCGTACAATTCCCTAGCTTTAGTAATGATTCTATCTGGGGAATATTATAGTCGTTGGAATATTTTCTTTACCATCGAAGTACATGCTATACCCTCTACTAATTTCATCGAGGGCTGCCGTTTGTAACTTGCTCAATAAACCACTAGGGTCCAATTTGTCGATCAAAGACTTGGAAATAAGGATTATCCCAAAGAGATCATCTTTGATTATATCACGGTTTTCCAAATGCGGTTGAAATTCTTCTGGTAGGACATAATCATCACCTGGCAATCTATAGGTTTTATATAGTCGATGTTTCATTGATTCCTCACTCCACTCACAGTTGCTTGCCAATACCATTCAATATGCTATAATGTATATATGCTTGAAGTTATCCCCAATTATATCTATCTAAAAAATATCCCAAAATAGGCAATAATTGCGAATAGACTGATAACCAGCTATCCTTGATATAGTGTCCGCATTACGCCCTTTCACCTCGTTAATACCTCAGCAAAAAGGACAGCAAATACTTTTTATCCCGACTTTTATATACACACAAGTCGACACAAAAAACCATTTGCCGTCCTTACGAACGAATGCGGACTAATAATCATATAATTTAATAATCGGGGGAGTTCGCTAATTGCGAAGTAATCCCCCCTATCTAATAAAATAACCAATAAGAAAATGGAAAATGAGACTAAGCCTGAGATCAAGGCTATCGTAACGCTAGAGCAAATAATTGAGCCAGAGGTTGTTGAAACTTCTGACAAGATGATGATCTTTGACTATGATATGTCAGAGATTAAGAATGCCCTAGAACAATATATGACTCTTGAGATTGACGGATACGATGACAAAGAAGGATATAGGAAAGTTGATGCTGCTTTCAAGGTTACTAGAAAGCTAAAAGGTAAAATCGAAAAAGTTGGTAAAGCTGCGAGAGACCCACAGACAGTTCATAACAGGAAAATCAGTGCCAGAGAGAAAGATTATACTAGCCTACTGGTTGAAGCTATGGATGTGTTGAAAGGTAAAATGGAAGTCGTTGATGCTGAAGAAACTAGAAAATATGCTCTAGAAGCATTACCTGAGAGAAAAGAGAGACTTGCCAAATTTGGAGTTGAATTGACTGATGAGGAAATATTGCGAATGGATGCAAATTTCTTTGAGAGTTATTACGACAATGCCAAGCTCAAATACTTTGAAGAAAAAGAACGAATGATGTATAATGAGAAGATTCAAGCATTCATAAAAGAACACGGCTACACCGAAGAGAATAAGGCTGATTACTATATGAATTATGAAGGTGGAGTCGTTACGCTCTATAAAAAGGTAGCTGAATTTACAGTATAATTAAATAATCAACATGAATATGCCCTACACAAAAGAACAGCGAGAAACTTTCACACAGGTAGTAGAGCCTGTAATTATGTGGATAACTGATAATTGTAATCCACACTCATCTGTAGAAATCACAACTGATAAAGCAGAATTAAAGTCAGATGAGATTTGCTATTTGACTAAAGAATGTATAAACCAAAATCAAAATGAGTCCAAAACATAAAGCAAATATTATCCTATGTATGATAATATGGCTTCCTATTGTCCTACTTGTCGCTGATGGGATAACTAACACCTATTTAGTCTCTAAGGGCTTAAATATCAAAGATTTGCCTTATACAGAGCAATCTGGTAACCGTATTGTAGTCGTAAGTATTGAAATGAAGGATGCACCGAGATATAGAGAAATTACACAATACAATGCCGGTGATCCTACTCAGACCGATGACACCCCTTGTATTTCTGCTAACGGTGAAAATATCTGTACTGCCCTGGCATTGGGATATAACCGATGTGCCACTAATTCTGAGCCATTTGGTACAGTACTAGAGGTAAAAGGGCTTGGTACTTGTATGGTCGTAGATCGTATGAATTCTAGATATTCAGAGGAAGTAAATTGGGCTTTAACAGCCGAGCAAAAGACCAAAGCATTAGTATTTGGTAGAAAAGAATTATTAGTAACCGTTAAATACTAGAATTTCAGGCAATCATTATCCATAATGAAAATGTCTAGAATGTCGCATTGACCCCCGATTTAGTTGTCTTCTAGTGGGCGGTAAAAATACTGCCTGCGACTAAGCTTATTACAGGAGTCTAGAATGAAAAAAGAAGTAGTATGCGTTACATGCTTTAAAAGTGTTACTGTTACTATACGACCTTTTGATGGTGGCTATATTGCAATTTTCCCAGATTGTGGTAAACTTGCTTACAATAGCAATGACGAATAATAATTGAGTTGGCGGTCTCAAAAAAACTGCCCTTATCATTAAATACAATTGGATGACTAACCGTAAGCTATTACTAAATCAAATGCTGGATATCGGAGGAATTGCCAGTATACATAATTTCTACTCCCCTGCGGCTTCGACCTATAAAGGCTCACTATTACAGGTTGATAAATATTTCAAAGAATGGTTGAAAGTCGGCATGATCCGAGAAGTACCCTTTGACCTTAGAATTAGGAATAAACGCCGCGAGGTTTTTTACTGTCTTACCCCTAAAGGAGCTGACCATATAGGCAGAAAAGACGAGTATAAATACAAAGACCCAAAGTCACTAAATAACGCAATGCACGAATCGGCTAAGTTCGATATCGCCTTAGCATTCCTAAGAAACTACCCCGATCATATTATTAACATTGATTACACTAAATCGTATAGTGGATTAC
>Ga0307989_1001018_pt1 | contig 16066 bp, 11 predicted proteins | sample EllFjometagen185_FD_203164 | JGI IMG/M metagenome (GOLD analysis project Ga0307989, IMG submission 203164) | Marine microbial communities from Ellis Fjord, Antarctic Ocean - #185 | ecosystem: Environmental > Aquatic > Marine > Unclassified | place: Southern Ocean | collected 2014-10-08
ATAAGTATCAATCAAAGCCTGAAATTGTTTTCGGTCCAAGTTTTCCTCTTCACACAGCTGATTGAGCGCCAACACTTTCTGGTCCTGCCAGAACTGCTCGAAATCCTCCATGATGGCGTCACTGTCCTCAATATTCGGCAGATGCTCATTGATAAATTTTTCGATCAATTCCCGTTTACTACGCAGATTGATATCTCCGGCGATCAAATCGATGATCGCTTTTTTCTGATGATTGTAATCGGCTTCACCCGCTTCCTTTAGTTTGGCCAGCAGTTTCAGAATATAAGCCACATTAATCTCATCACGATGGATCAACTCCAACTCAAAATCTACATCTTGCAAAATGGATACTTTTTCTTTTTGGTGATCACTTCTGACTTTATCGTGAATATCAAGGTATTTACTCTTATAATCCTCAAAACTTTGTTCATTCATGGGCAGATCATCCCATTTGAAATCGGAGAACGATGTTAACATGTTTTTAAGCCGCATGAGTTCCCGAAATGCCTGAACAAACTTCAGTTGTTCATCTTCACTAATAATATAATCAACGCTTTTAACGGTGGGTGCGATTTGCAATAGTTGAATAAAGGCTGCTGTGAATTGCTGGGTGATGACTTCATAATCAGGAAGTATGATCTCTTCCTTGGCCTCTTTATTTGAAAAAAGAGCAATGGCATCATCGGTGGCATTTTTGAGATTTCTAAAACATAGAATATTGCCGTGGGATTTTTGTTCATTAATAATACGGTTCGTTCTGGAGAATGCCTGTATCAAGCCATGATGTTTCAGGTTTTTATCAACATAGAGCGTGTTGACTTTCTTGGCATCAAATCCGGTCAGGAACATATTTACAACCAGCAGGATATCCAGCCGGTTTTTATCCTGAAAGCTCTCTTTTTCACGCTCTTTAAGACGTTTGCTGATATCCTTAAAATAATTCTCAAATTGCTGACCATCTCTGGTGGAAAAGTTTGTGCCGTAGAGTTTGTTATAATCAACCATAAATTCATCGAGTTTTTCCCGGCTGTGACGGGTATGATAAGATGCATCCGGCTCAGCTGCCGCCGGATAGTCATCCCATGACTCATCAGCGATATTACCATTGGCATTGTCATCATTTTCATTGGCCCCGTAGGTGAAGATGGTTGCAATTCTGAGATCCGTTTTACCCGCCGTTTGTCTCTCCTTAAAAATCTCATAATATTTGATCAGATTGTCGATACTGCTGACGGCAAAAATGGCTGAGTATTTTCTGTCATGGGTTTTCTGGTTGTGGTACTCAATGATATAATCAGCAATCTTCTCCAGACGAGTGGGTGAATTGAGTACCTCTTTGGTGTCAATAGCTTCGACTTCGATATCCATAAATGTTTTGCCGTTGTGTTGATAACGACCCAGATATTCAATCTTGAACTTGAGGACATTTTCATCTCTAATCGCATCGATAATCGTGTATTTGTGCAAGCAGTTTCCAAAAAGGTCTTTTGTCGTCCGTTTTCCCAATGGGTTCTTTTGCGCATTATCCGCAAATATGGGCGTGCCGGTAAAACCAAACATCTGATAATTGTTAAAGAAATCCGTGATCCGCTGATGCGTATCGCCAAACTGGCTGCGATGGCACTCATCAAAGATAAATACCATCCGCTTATCTTTGAGTGATTGGATTTGAGAAAGATACTGCTGTTTTTGAATGGCGTTATTCAGCTTTTGAATGGTGGTCACAATCAGCTTTGTATTCTTCGCCTCTCCTTTATTGTCCACATATCGATCTAAAAACTGATCAATCAGGGTCTTCGTTTTATCCGTGCCGTCAACGCTGCCATCACGGAAACTGTTAAACTCATTGATGGTCTGAAAATCCAGGTCTTTACGATCAACAACAAATACCACTTTGTGCACCTCCGGCATATCCATAATAATCTGGCTGGCCTTAAATGAGGTCAATGTTTTTCCTGATCCGGTACTGTGCCAGATGTAGCCGTTTTGCTCGGTCGTCGTCCCTTTGGAGGGAATAACCTCTTTATCGTTAAACTTTTTAACGTTCTCTATTATGGTTTCTGTCGCAAAAAACTGATAGGGCCTGAGTACCATTAATATCTTATGGGTCTCATTAAGCACAATGTAATGCGCAATCATCTTACCCAGCTGGTCTCTGTTCAGGAAAGCGTCTGTAAATTTGTTGAGATCAGTAATATTTCGGTTATTGATATCGGCCCAGAAGAATGTCTGTTTGGCGGACTGTTTTTTATTATTAGCAAAATACTTGGTATTGACGCCATTGGAGATAACAAAGATCTGAACATATTGAAAAAGTGCGGTATGGGCCCAGAAGGAATGGCGTTGGTAGCGGTTGATTTGATTGAAAGCCTCCTTCAATTCCAGACCTCTTCGCTTCAGCTCAATTTGAACCAGAGGGATACCATTGATCAGGATCGTTACATCATAACGGTTTTGGTATACACCTTCTATGGTCACCTGATGGGTGACCTGAAAGCTGTTTTTATGCCACTCCTCTGAGTTGAAAAAGCTGATGTAGATCGTTTCCCCATTGTCACGGAAAAACTGAAACCGGTCTCTTAAGGTTTTGGCTTTTGCGAAGACATTTCCTTTTGAGAGATGATTGGTAATGGCAGCAAACTCTCTATCTGAAAAGCAGGTGTTGTTAAACGTCTCCAGCTGCGTTTTCAGGTTGGATAAAAGCGTCTCTTCATTATGGATTTTAACATAGGAATAGCCTGACTCTATGAGTTGAGTGATCAGTTTGTTTTCCAGAGCCGCTTCAGATTGCTTTGTCATTTCTCCTCGATCTCTTTAATCATTTTATCAAAATCAGATTCAAAAAGTCTGTCTTGGGTGATTCGATATCTTTCAAATTCACTTTCAGCAAAACCTTTTGCAATTTGCGCTGTAATTTTACCACTATCCGCCAGGATTTCTCTATCATCAAATTCCAGAAACTTATCCAGTCTCTCTGCCCAATCCTCCATGGTCATTGGGATATTTCGCTTTGCCCGGTTCTCCGCCAGGTCAAGATACGCATTAACAATTCTGCCTAATGATTCCAGTTCATCCTGAGCCAGATAATTTTTGGCAACGGAGACATCGCTTTTGATGATTTTTCCATCAGGTGCGTTATTCCAGGCAGTCAGCCCCATATTTGTCTTGTTACTATCCGCTCTTTTTTTTATTAACTCAGCCGCAGTATGGCCATGAATGGCGTAATGGAGTTTGTTTTGTACTTTCGCGAAAAAATCTTTGGTTGTGACGGCCTCTTTATTATAATCCAGGCTGGTGGAATATATATCGGTAATCTTCTGGTAAAATCGTCTTTCGCTCAACCGAATTTCACGGATTTCTGCCAAAAGATTTTCATAGTAGTCATTTCCCAGAAACGTCCCATTTTCCAACCGTTTGCGATCAAGAACATACCCCTTTATGGCAAAATCCTTCAATACAGAGGTTGCCCATTGACGGAACTGGGTCGCCTTTTTGGAGTTGACACGGTACCCAACAGATATGATGGCGTCGAGATTGTAAAAGTTAATTTCCCGCTTAACATCCCGTTTTCCCTCCTTTTGAACTATTGGGAATTTCCCAATAGTTGACGAAGCCTCTAACTCCTCAGATTGATATATTTTTTTCAAATGCTCATTAATGGTCGAGACATCCACCCCAAACAATTCCGCAGTTAATTTTTGAGTCAACCAAACTGTATCTTCTTCAACCCTAACTTCGATGGAGTTCTCACCTACTTGGGAAGTGAAAATCAAAAATTCAGCGGTAGAGTTTCTTATTCTTTTTTTCATAAACTGTTTTTTTCTTTTACATTTATGACTCAAAATTCACTTATACGAACATCTTTTGCAATAAACCCTTTTTGAAGGTCTGAGTTTGAGCTAATTGGGTTTGCACGGATTCTATTTTTTTGTCTATGTTTGAAAGGAAATCAGCAATTTTTCTTTGTTCAGTAATTGATTTAGGGATATTAAATTTTAACTCATTTATTATACCCATGCTCAATCCATCCATTATACCTCCAACAGAATATCTTTTTATTTGTTTTTGAATTTCAAATAACAAAAAAACTTGTTTCAAATAACCTGAATAGATAATTTCCTTATCTAGCCTAAGTCTTATTAAATGTGAATCCATAATGCCTTTTTTTATGCAATCTGGAACAACGCAGCTTTTACCAATTGTACCCATAGTAGAAATTATAAAATCTCCAGGTTGTAACTCATTTGATTTTAATCTTTCAAAATGCTCTTTTGTAATAAATCTGGCACCAAGACTAAAATCTTTAACAAATACATTTTCTTGACCATATACTTTATATCCATCTTTTACCAATGTATCTTTTTTTAATTGGCTTCCAAACGGTCCAATTTTCATACCGCTCTTATCACTAATTACAAATTTCCTGATTTTTTTCTCTTCCCAATCAGGAAAAGCCTTGCCATCATCATCATTAAAGCGAATCTCCTGAGAGAAAATCTTCTGCATCACGCCTTTTTTGTAAACCTGTAGAAGTTCCTTTTTGCGAGTAAGCTTCTCGATCTTTTTATCGACTGCTGAAAGAAATGCGGCTATTTTTTGTTGTTCAGGGAGTGTGGGGAAAAAGAATTTAAAATTGCGTAACTTTGTTAATGTGATTCTTGTAATAGCTTGCCCTGAAATCACTTTGTTAATTTCTCTTTGACCAATTGGGCTACTAATATATTGATAAATATAATCATTAATTGCAATTCTATTATTAGAACGAATAAATGCAACACTTGACAATAAACTAAATTCTTCTTCAAGTTCATTCAAGCACACATTACCTGTATTTGCACCATCCTTCGTCATTAGTACATCGTTAAACTGCACATTACAACGTTTGTAAATATTATGATGTTCCTTATCACTTAAATAATAAACATCGTTTAGGTCCATATAACCATTTCTAATATTACGTGATGTAATATATTTGTACTTTCCAATTTCAAGTATATTTGGTGAGAAATGAGTCCCATCTTGAATTTTTTCAGTTACACTTTCCAATTTATAAGGTTTAAAATTCCCTTCAAACCCAGGAAACCTCAACTCAGGCACATTTTCATTCTTTATTAAATTATTCATTATTTTTTAAGCTCAATAGACTTTATAAATCGATCAAAGTCAGATTTTATTTTCTGGGTTTTATTATATACATCGTATTCGGCAGTGGCTTTTTGTTTTGCCTGTTGATGAGATATAGCACCTTTACCTTCCAAAACTCGATACTCATTAAATTCCAGGAATTTGTTAACCGATTCAGATAATGTGGACATGGTCAGCTCTGTATGGTTTTCGATTAATCGTTCGATGTAATCAAAATAGCCTGAAATGCTTCGCTCCAGTTTTTTAATCTCTTCTGCTTCAAGATAATTTTTGGCAATAGTCGTATCAGACTTCAAGATTCTACCGCCAGGTGCTGATTTCCAAGTTTTCAACCCCATAAATGGATGCTCTTTGTTAGCTTTTGTATACACAATTTCTGCCGCCGTTTGCCCGGTAATAGCAAAATGAAATTTGTTTTGGACTATGGCAAAAAAAGTTTGGGTTAGTGCCGATTTGGGATCGTAGTCGATGCTGCATTCTGAAAATATATCTGTAATCTGTTGGTAAATTCTTCTTTCACTGGCGCGAATAGAACGAACACGTTCAAGAAGCTCTTTAAAATAGTCTTTCCCAAAATAGCGACCATTTTTTAAACGATCATCATCAACATTAAATCCTTTGATAATGTATTCTTTAAGAATCGTTGTTGCCCATTGCCGAAACTGTGTGGCCTGGATAGAGTTAACTCGGTATCCGACAGATAATATGGCATCCAGATTATAGTATTTAGTTTTATATATTTTACGGTCTTCGGCAGTATGTTCCAAAATGGAACATACTGAATTTTCCACCAATTCCCCTTCTTTAAAAATATTATTTAAATGTTTGGTGACAGCAGGTCGTTGAACACCAAACAGTTGTGCTATGCGTTTTTGAGGCAACCAAATGGTTTCATTATGCAGAAAAACATCTACCTTTACCTTTCCATCGGGAGCTGTATAGAGTAAAAAATCGGTTAGTTCGTCCTGAATGCTTAATTGATTTTGATCTTTGGTCATAAGTGCTCCTTAAAAAGGCGTATCAATACCCAATTGTTGACAATAACCTTTAATTTCATTGTCAGTTTTTATGACTTCCTCATCCAGTTTTTTTAGGGATTGTGAAACTGTCTTTAGATCAACCGGTTCTTCCTCTTCAAAGGTATCCACATAACGGGGAATATTGAGATTATAATCATTCTCCTCAATCTCGCTCATGGTGGCCACATAGCTATATTTGTCTTCGGTTTTTCGTTCTCTGTAGGTGGTGATAATTTTATCAATATGTTCAGGCAGCAGGACGTTTTGTGTTTTTACTTTATCAAAATGCTGGCTGGCATCGATAAATAAAATGTTATCACTGTTTTCGCCCCTCTCTTTTTTCATCACCAGAATACAGGTTGGAATACTGGTGCCATAAAAGATATTGGCCGGTAATCCAATCACGGCATCCAGCCAGTTTTTATCTTTAATCAGATGCTGACGTATATGTCCTTCAGCAGCCCCTCTAAACAGAACCCCGTGGGGTAAAACCACCGCCATTCGTCCATCCGTTTCATCCAACTGGTGGACCATGTGCTGCACAAAAGCAAAATCCGCTTTACTGGACGGTGCCAGTTTTCCATAAGCCGAGAACCGGTCATCACTCATAAAAAAGGGACTTGCACTCCACTTGGCTGAAAAAGGGGGATTGGCCACGATGGCCTCAAACCGGTTATCGATGTGCTGTGGGTTTTCCAGGGTATCATCATTTTTAATATCAAACTGCCGGTAATGGACACCATGCATGATCATATTCATCCGACATAGGTTGTAGGTGGAGGGGTTACTTTCCTGACCATAAAAGCCACCCACATCTTTAACCTCTCTGGCCACCCGCAATAGCAGAGAACCGGAACCGCAGGTGGGATCATAGACACTTTTCAGTTTCTCTTTACCCGTTGTGACGATCTTTGCCAAAATAGAACTGACCTGCTGTGGCGTATAAAATTCACCGGCTTTTTTACCGGCACCAGCAGCAAATTGTCCGATCAGATATTCATAAGCATCCCCCAACACATCACTCTCTGAATCTTCAAGTCTAAAATCGATCTCATTCAGATGTGCCAATACCTTGACGATCAACTCATTCTTCGCTTTTTCTGTTTTTCCCAGTTTACTACTGGAGAGATCCAGATCCTCAAAGAGATTATCAAAATCATCCTCACTATCGGTTCCCATGGTGCTTTGCGCAATATGGTTCAACACTTGAGTCAGATCGTCAAGAATAAAATTGGCCTTGCCATCTGAATTACCCCGCCTCGCCATTTCAGAAAAAAGCTCAGACGGTTTAAGGTAATATCCTAGGGAATCAAGCGACTCAGCACGAATCGCCTCTAAATATTCCTGTCCGGTCGTTTCAGCTTCATCGATATCTGCATAAAAAATTCCATCCGGTTTTAATATTTTATCGGCATAGGTATGCATTTTTTCACTGAGATATTTATAAAAGATGAAACCCAGAATATAATCTCTAAAATCATCTGCTCCCATTTTCCCGCGTAGTGTATTGGCAATATCCCAGAGTCTCTGTTCCAGCTTTTGTTTCTCACCCATGTTATTCTTTATTCAGATTAAAAATTCGTAACCGTTTAACTTTATGAAATTTTTCTTTTGTCATTCTATCGGGCAGATCAGGTAATAATCAAGTAATATGTGGTCAATCACTATGCTTTATCAATATATTTCAGCATATTATTTGTGTAGGGGACGTTGTTTAATTGTTTAATTTAAACTTTTAAAGGTCCCCCTTACTTTCCTTTATCAAACCTGACTTTTTTGATATACTGAATGGGTGAAGGTGAAGTTACATTCTTAAAGGTATGATAAAATGCGGATGGACTTCTAAAATAACCCAATTGGAGATCACTATGTTTAATTTTGATTATTTTAACCCTACCCATATTGTTTTCGGTAAAGATCGTCTGCCGGAGCTTGATAGACTCATTCCTAAAGACCTTAAAATTCTACTACTTTATGGTGGAGGTAGTATAAAAAAGTTTGGGACTTTGGACAAAGTTATCCAGGCCCTTCCCGGAAGAGAAATTATTGAATTTTCAGGTATCGAGCCGAACCCGCATTTCAACACGCTAATGAAGGCTGTGGAAATTGTTAAAAAAGAGCAGATTGGCTTTCTGCTGGCTGTGGGTGGAGGATCCGTGCTGGATGGAACCAAATTTGTTTCTCTGGCAGCCAATTATGATGGAAACCCCGAGGAGATACTCAAACTGGGGTTCAAGCCGGTTCCTGTTGAAAAAGCGCATCCGATTGGCACCGTCATTACTTTGCCTGCCACGGGGTCTGAAATGAATTGTGGTGGGGTGATCAGTCACAACGGGGCAAAATGGCCAATTATGAGTCCACATGTTTACCCGAAGTTCTCCATTTTGGATCCGACATTAACTTTTACCTTGCCACCTATTCAGGTTGCCAATGGCATTGCAGATACGTTCATCCATACGGTAGAACAATATGTAACCTATCCGGTTGAAGCCGGGTTTCAGGATAGAACAGCAGAGGGGATTCTTAGAACGCTGATTGAAATTGGCAAAAAGACGATTGATAATCCCACCGATTATGATGCGCGCGCAAATCTGGTCTGGTGTGCCACCAATGCCCTGAATGGACTTATTGGGTCCGGTGTACCTCAGGACTGGTCCACACACATGCTTGGACACGAATTAACCGCAATGTTCGGGATTGATCATGGGACGTCTCTGGCTATTTTGTTGCCCTCCATGTGGAAAATCAGGAAAAATCAGAAACGGGATAAACTTTTGCAATTTGCCAAACGCGTCTGGCATATCACCGGAAAGAGCGATGATGAATGCGTTGATTTGGCCATCGAGAAAACAGAAACGTTTTTTAATGAGATCGGCATTGATACCCGACTCAGTTCTTATGGTGTCAAGGCTGAACAGATCGATGATATTATTAAGGCTCTTGAACAGCATGGAATGACGGCACTTTCTGAAACCAGAGACCTTACGCTCGATATAAGTCGGAAAGTACTAGAAGGTGCGATGGGGTAGGTTTTATTGAATCCGTGTTCGCAGTTTTTGGGTCACGGAGACAACAAGGATGAAGGCGGCTAAGACCCAGGCTGCATTGTTTGTCCATTGAAAGGCAAATCTGCCGGCAAATGTCAGATTGGGGTAATAGAGCTGAAGTAAAATTGAGACAAGAAACATCAAAAAAGCGAAAGATAAAAACAAATATGTCGGTCTTTTTCTTTTATAAAATAGCGAAAGGCTGATAATAAGATGGATAGTTAAAATTGCAAAAATAATCTGATTCGACATGATGTTAATCCAATTTTTGATTTATCTATAACTGTTATCTGATTAGTATTCAAGTCCACAGAGAATCGTTACCGCTTTCTTAATAAAGTAGTGAACACCTTGTTTTTTTGGTTCCATGTGGATTAAAGATGGGGCTGATAAATAAAAATTGTGAAGTATAGTTAATTGTATCACTTCATTTCGGATGGGTAAATAGCACTGGAGAGATAGTCGATTCAAAATTTGTATGAACTTGTGGAATTGGCATCAGCGCATTCGATGGCGGTTTATTCATCTTTATGGAACAGAAGACTAATTACTCTTTCTGTATGTCGGGCGATTCCTTTTTTCGAACGAATATCCTCTTTTAGCAATTTATTTGTTATGTCCCAGGTCGCTAATGGTGTTTCTGTAATTGCCCGCATATAGATACTAAAACTGTCGTGATCAAAATTCTTAAAATAGGCCGGTAGGATTTTAAATTTGATGAAATTCCGATATGCTTTTACATCATTTTATGGCAAAAACCGCTGACAATGTTGTGAACAGTGCAGGTATTGTTAGCGCAGTTTTGAAGCATGGTTTATCGGGTGTGTTTTTAAGCTTTTAAATGAACGGTAATGCGTTTTCGGCAAGATTCGTATTGTCAATAAAATCCGAATTTATATCAGGACTGATTTTTCAATTGGCAAAAAATTATATCCTTAACAATCTTTGACAGAGAACGTTTTCAATGTCTCTACAACCATCAATAACACAATGAACAAACACAAGGTTTCTGCTTATTTCATAGATGACTCGATATGGTTTGAAATATATTTCAAGATATTGGGTTATTGCCAGACGTTCTAACTCTTTGGGTACATGTCCTCGATCTGGATAGTCTTCCAGCTTGGCACAAGTTTCTTCAAGGTTTTCCAAAAGGTTTAAGGCCTTTTCCGGTGAATCGTATCGAGCGACATAAATCGAAATTTCCTTGAGATCTTTCTCAGCCTCTTCTGACAATAAAACTTGATACGTTGTCATATTGCCTTTTTTTCCAACTCGGCTCTAATATTCTTGAAAGCATCTCGAAAAGGTCTAACTTTGTTTTCCTCTACGCTTTTGAGGCTTTGAGATATAAGTTTTAACATGGCCATGCTCTCCATCATTCCTTCATACTCGTGGATATCTACCAAAGCGGCCTTAGCTTCACCATTCTGAGTTATGATCAATGTTTCTTTGTCTTCACTCAAATGATTTAGGATTTCTGATGCATGCGCTTTTAAATAACTAATAGGTTTAACTGACTTACTGAGTTTCATATCTAACCCGGTTGAATGTTATTTTAATACTGTTGACTATAATTTAGTCTAAATTAAGGCGGCTTGTCAAATGGCATTTGGGATGATGAAAATGAGTAAACCAGTGTGACAGGACTTTGTATCGAAGCAAAAATCTCTTTAAATAAAAATGAAGTTATTGATCTAACATTGTTGAGACACGACAAAAAGGTTTATGCTTTTGGCCAAGTAGCTCATTCCATAAATATATCTGATGATAACCAATCTCGATATAAAGCGGTATTAAATTACTAAGTGTATTCCAAACAAAAGAGTAGTCCTTTATGGACCAGATTTAACTTTTTATTGAATAATAGCGTAAGTTTGTGTCCAAAAAAGAAAAAAACGCTTTCCACCTATAAATATTCACCAATTTCATCCAAGTAACTTATCAACACATTTCATTAGAGTTCTGGTTTAATTTTCATTAACCCCGTTATCAGTCAGTTTATCATGAGTAGTATTCAAACAGATTTTAGTATGATAATCATGTCATATATTAGCAATAGACTCTGGGCAGCGTGGCAGAAAATAACATTAATTAGTGATATTGAAGGAGCTGTGAAATGAAAAGTATCGTGCCGGTCAGTCCTCATACAGGATCTCTGATGCCTGAAATTAAATGTACTGATCTGATAAACATCAGTGAAATTGTGGCGAAAAGTCGAATCGCCCAAAAGAAATGGAAGAAAATACCTTTTAGAATACGTTGCGAGGTGATGTGTGATTTTGCGGATGAGCTCTCTCGGCAAAAGTTGGAGATCGCGGATACGATCTCTCAAGAAATGGGTAAAATCCTATCCGAAGCAAAAGAAGAAGTTGAGATGGCAATTCAAAGAATCCAAACGGATATCAAATTCATGGAGGAGGCAATATTACCGACACACCGTCATTTTAATGGCGGAAAAGCCGTAACCCATTGGATGCCGTTGGGTGTAGCGGCGGTTATTACCCCTTGGAATGCGCCCGTATTATTGTCGACTGAGCTGCTTGTTCCCTCGTTGTTGGCAGGAAATTCAGTACTGTACAAACCTTCCGAACTTACCACTAAAACCGGAAAAACGCTTTACAAGGCTCTGTCCAAATATCTGCCGAATGATGTATTACAACTGGTTATTGGTGCGGCACAGCAAGGACAGGAATTGGTACAAAGTGAGATTGACTTTGTCGCTTTTGTCGGTAGTCGAATGGTTGGCGCGGAAATCTATCGAAACGCCGCCAGCAGGAACTGTCGACTTTTAATGGAGCTAGGTGGTAACGACGCCATGATCGTTTTACCGGATGCTGATCTGGAGAAAACTGCGGATTTCGCTCTTAGGACGTCCCTGTCAAATGCAGGGCAGATCTGTTTCAGTGTTGAGCGAATTTATGTTCATCAAGAAATTAAATCGTCATTCCTGAGAATATTGCTGGAAAAAGTTACCTCTGTCACAGTCGGTGACGATATCAAAGGAAACATCTGCTATGGGCCGATGTCCAGCGAGAAACAACTTATCAACGTGTTGAACCATATCGACGACGCCGTTAAGAAAGGGGCTACTCTCCACTTCGGAGGTAAACAGATCCATTCACCTGGTTTCCATATGGAACCAACCGTCATCTCAAACCTGAATGACACTATGTTGATGAGTCAGGAGGAAACGTTTGGACCGGTCATGGCATTACATTCGGTGTCATCCGTGGAGGAGGCAATAGAAAAAGCGAACAACAGTCGGTATGGTTTAACCGCAACGGTTTGGACACAGGATACAACACTCGCTCAACAGATTGCCTTGGAAATGGAAGTTGGGCTGGTGGGGATCAATGGATCTTATTTCGGAGCAACGGGTGTCCCTTGGGCAGGAGCAAAGGCCAGCGGGTTAGGTCATACCGGCGGCGTATCCGGGATGAGATATTTTCTGCAACCGAGAACCGTTACGATCAGATCCTAACGAAATCAAAACCGGGCAACTCTAATCCTTATTATTAAAAATATGAATCCTCATACATGGAAAAAGCCTACCCATCATAGATGGAGGCTATATCCAAATTTGGAATCGATCAGCTTAATAGACATGGAGGTTCTTTATGGCCAATTCACATGATAATTCGAGTCTTGAATCAAAAGTAACAGATCTATCCGTTGATAAATCAGAGAATACTAAAAATATAAAAAAGAGCAGACTATTAAAAAACATCACAGGCGGGGAACTAATGGCGGAATTCCTGATAGATTGGAATGTTCCCTATGTCTTTGGTTTGGGTGGTTCTGATGAAGTTGGATTTCTGGACGCTTTGGTGGACAAGCTTCCACTGCAATATATTCAAGCGCTCCATGAAGGATCAGTCATGGCTATGGCGGATGGATATGCCAGGGTCACGGATCAGCCCTCCTTTGTGAATTTACATACCATTGGGGGTGCCAGTTATGCCCTGGGTCCAATGGTGAACGCGTTTAAAGATAGAATTCCGATGGTAGTCACGGTCGGAAGACAGGATTCCAGGCTTCGCGGTAGCAATGCTTTCCTGGAGTCGGTCTCCTTACAGCAAATTCCGGGTGAGTTTTGCCGGTGGACCTGGGATGTTTTAGCAGCTGAAACTATCCCGGCAGTCTTACGCCGGGCGTTTATACTAGCGCAAACACCTCCATGCGGTCCGGCGTTTATCACCGTTTCAAAAAACCTCTGGGAACAGCCAGTGGCAGAAGCAGAGATATTGCCTTCTTCGCGTTCAAAACCGGGTCTGAATCTAAGGCCTACTGAAGATGATATTGAAAAGGCGGTGGATATGCTTTTGGATGCAGATTTTCCTGTGCTTTTTACTGGCCGGGAACTTCAACGTTTTGGTGGAACGGATGAACTCATGAGGATAGCGGAAATACTGGGAGCACCCGTATTTGATGATCTTCCCGATGCTCTAAGCCCAATAATGGTCCCCAATACGCATTCCCATTCCGTTGGTTTTTATTCGGAAGATCCGAGCTTTTACAAGCAATCGGATCTATTTTGGTGTATAGGGGGTACCATGTTCACCCAATTCAGCATTCAACCTGAGTTATTGGTTCCCAGGTCTGCCAAGATCATTCATACATCCCTGGATGCTTCCGCTATCGGTAGAAACTATCCGGTGGATCTTGCCATGACAGCCAATGTGCAAATCGCCTTATCCCTGGTGCTGGAAGAGTTGCTTAAAAGGAACCTCCCAAAAACCGCCATAGAAAAACGTCGTGCTTTGGTTGAAGACTACCACCACAATCGTTGTGCGGGCTTTAAAAAACAGGCTGAAAAGGTATGGAATGATCAAACGATTGCGGGGGAAAGACTGATGATTGAGTTGAATCACTGCCTTGATCCTGATGCGATTATTGTTAGTGAATTAATCACTTCGGAATCGCTCCTACAGGCCTATTTGGATATTGATCATAGAATAGAAAACAGACGTCTCAATTTAAATTCCGGTGGCGGTGTTTTGGGTTGGGGTGTGGCTGCGGCTATCGGCGCTAAAATGGGACAACCCAATCGTCAAACGGTAGCCCTGGTGGGTGACGGCAGCTTTCAGTTCGGCGTGCAAGCTTTGTGGAGTGCTGCCCGATATGAAGTACCGATAGGAATTGTGGTCTGGAATAACGGGGGATATCAGGCTAATCGAAGCGCTTTACATCGATATGGGGGAAAAGCTGTCGAGACAGGTAAATACATCGGTTCTTCCCTACTATCCCCGGAAATTGACACTGTTTCTATTGCTAAAGGCTATGGGGTTGAAGGTGAAACAGTGACAGATCCCTCTAAACTCAAACCGGCCCTGCACAGATGTTTACGGGTTTTAGAAGAAGGACGACCCTACCTGTTAGATGTTAAAATCCAAAAGCGAAGAGGAGGGGCTGATTCGTCCTGGTGCGATCATTTTTCATTTGCCAGGGATGTATTGAGGAAGATTTGATGGGTAAGAAGATCTCCAAGGGGACGTTGCGTCATTTGAGTCCTCTGTTGCAAACAAAGGACTCAAATGACGCAACGTCCCCTTGGACTACAATTTTATAATCAATTGTTGTGAATGTTATAATTTTGTGACACCCGGCAATCTGGAAAATTTTTTGTCAAAACTTACCACTTCATCAGCATGATCCAGTATATCCATTCGGATCAGACGATCTTCAAAGCCTGCCCCCGTTCCTTTGAATTCTTTTGCCACCGTCAATGCATGCCCCGAAGGTGTTATCATGGAAGAAGACAAGAAATCGGATAGAACGTTTGTCGCTTTGACCATTGGAACATCATAATGATGACAAAGCGCATGGTAAGTCTCTAATACAACCATATCAGAGACATAAACAGAAATTCCACTCAGATAACACGTTTCGACATAGGAATAGGCTGTCTTTGCTTGATCGGCGGGCTCTCCTATCAAAAGGCGTAACACAACGCAAGTATCAAGACCCACCTTTCTCATTGTTTGGTGTCTCCAATTCTTTTACCTATGGAACTGCGGATGGAAGCCATGTCATGCTCTTTATTTTTTGCGTATTTTTTTAACTGAGCAAACCAACGAGATTGAATTTTCTTTTTCGGTTTTAACAACCAAGTTATTTCGTCTGTTGTTTTCTGACGTTCAAGAATGATTTCATCACCAGGCTTAACTCCTAATTCCTCACAAAGCTGTACAGGTAGGGTTGCCTGCCTTTTGCTTGTAAGCCGGACAGTTTTAATAACCATATCAAACCTCCTTACTGTTTAAGTTTAAAGTAAGGAGATTTGATGCGCTTGTCAAGAGCATTTTTTTAAGAACCCTTATAAGCTTTCAGGATGCCCAGACTGAAATTCAAAGATTATCAGTATCCACCACGCAAGTCTGTGATGGTCCGAACCCTGTAGCTTCCTTTATTTCAATGACTCCCTGTTCTTCTTTGTATTCATTACCTGGGACTCTAAACTTGCTGTTGTCGGGTTTTACGATGGCCGTCTCCGTGGGCTTTTCCAATTGTGGTACCCACTCATACGGAACACGGTAAGCCCTGTAGATGTAATTGGATTGCCCATCAATTCCATAATAGGGGCTCATGTATTCCCAGACGATCTCGTGGTTGGGAGTGATCTCAAAAACATGGCCCTTGGAGCCTTCGGTAATCATAGTATTGCCATTGGCCAGGCGTTGGGCTGCGCTGATCAGGGGAGAGTAGAACTGATAAGTATTCATTTTGGGTAGTGCCTCCATATCCAGGTAGGAATGCTGCCAGACAACTTCCAGGGTAACCGGGTTGAATTCCAGGACTCGTGAATAATCCCGCAAGGCGTTATTGTGTCCCATGGGTGATCCCGGATTGGGG
>Ga0307989_1001020_pt1 | contig 16008 bp, 19 predicted proteins | sample EllFjometagen185_FD_203164 | JGI IMG/M metagenome (GOLD analysis project Ga0307989, IMG submission 203164) | Marine microbial communities from Ellis Fjord, Antarctic Ocean - #185 | ecosystem: Environmental > Aquatic > Marine > Unclassified | place: Southern Ocean | collected 2014-10-08
AATCTAATAAATTTAGTGCTCTATTTTTTTTGAAAGGGTATACGCCGCAAAAGCCATGACTCTGGTGGTACTTGAGAAAAGTTAGTCGACACCAGACAAGTAAAATAATTGACTGAATTAATTGATTTTAGTAATTACAATCTAACTCAAATATTAAAAAAATATTATTTTCAGGGTATCATCATGATCAATAAAAACATTTGTCCCCAGTTTTGTCTGACAATGGTTTTATTCTCTTTTTTGCTACTGCCCAGTTGTTCTAAACAGCGTGTAACCCGATTTTCACCATCGAAAAAGAATCAACCCAAAGAGCCGAACCTGGAAGAATTCCTATTGGAAAAAGGGGCAAACCCGGAAAATATTCAACCCGATTAATCCTTTAAGCGATTTAGACAATCAAATTGATATGAAAAAAACCATTCGGGGTGATTTGATAGACTTGGCACTGGAAGGGCGGTTTGAAGTCATCATTCATGGATGTAATTGCTTTTGCGCAATGGATGCCGGAATTGCCAAAACCATCAAAAAAGTATTTCCGAAAGCATACGAAGTAGACTGCAAAACGAAAAAAGGAGCCCGTCAGAAACTGGGAACCATTTCTTCGGCTGAAATTCTTCAAAAACAAAATACAATCACCGTTGTCAATGGCTACACCCAGTATAATTGGAACGGAGAAGGGGTTCTGGCCGATTACAACGCCATTCGCTCAGTGATGATTAAAGTCAGAAAACTGTTCGGTGGTAAAAGTATTGGATACCCGAGAATCGGAGCCGGTTTGGCCAAAGGGGATTGGAAAATCATTTCGCAGATCATAGAGGAAGAACTCAGCAATGAAAACCACACCCTGGTCGTTCGATCCTGATTTTTTTATATCGTTTTTCAACTGCATGAATACCCGAAAATACTGTTGTAAGAGAAAAACACTAAAATAAGGCAAAAACAGGCAGTAAAAAATGGGGGCAGCAGACGCACTTTTCATGCAGAGCTTTGGCTTGCTCAATCCCATTGATTTGGGGTTGATTTTAACTCGATATATCAGTATTGTAGTGGAAAATGGTTTTTTCTCCACAAAGGGGGAAAATCAAAGTCTGGAGTAGGAAAGCTGTAAAAGGGTCTTAATAGATTTTGAAAACGGGTTTTTTACCATGGAAAAGCAGAAGAAAGCAGAAGAGGAATTTCATTTAAAGATTTTTCAGCAATGCTACCCGGAGTTTCCAACAGGAAAGATCAATCTGTCAGAAACACCCGATTTCCTTGTCAAAACATCACAGCACATTATTGGCATTGAAAATACAATGTTGTTTAAACAGGAAGTCGAAAAAGAGTTTTCCCTTCAGTCTATTGAAAGTACCCATCGCAAAATTCTGAAGCATGCCTGTGAAATCTACAAAGAATCTGGCTTACCTGCAGTAAAAGTTCAGATACTATTTTCTAATTTCAGGGAAACCTGCAAATCAGGTGTTGGCAAGACCGGTTTTACGCGAGAAGAGGTCAAACAGATCAGCCAAAAACTGAGTCAATGCGTTATTGAATACAGCCGGCTTCATCAAAAAACCCATTTTTCCAAATCGACCCGGTTGTATTCCGATAGATCTCCAATTGAAGGAATAACCAGCATATTTATCAATTTGAGTATCAACAAAGGCATCCACACCTTGAGAGATCATATATGGTTGCCTATACAATCAGAATCCGTGAAAACAGATTGTATTAATGAAATTCAAAACAGTATCAATAAGAAAAATAAAAAATATCAGAACTATCTGAAAAAATCAGATGAATGTTGGCTACTACTGGTTGCCAATCGAAATAATCCGTCTCAATCTTTCCGAATTGGTAAAAAGGCCAAGCAACACACTTACGATTCTCTATTTGAAAGGACTTTTTTCCTGGAAATCGAGCATCAGGATCTGGTTCAATTAAAATGTAAAAAACTGGCAAACTGACTAATGCAAAACCTCCTGAGTCGGTTGAATCATAGCATCTGATATGCCACTAATTTTATAAAAAATGAAAGAATTAAATCCCAAACATTTAGCAGCGGTTATCAATCAAGGTCCCTTCTTCAGACATATGTCCATACAGGTAACAGAAATCGGCTGGGGTATTTCAGAAGTAGTAACAACCATCAAAGAAGAACACATGAATCCATTCGGTTCGTTGCATGGGGGGGTGTATACGTCCGCTTTGGATACAGCGGCATATTGGGCGGCCGATTGTGACCTGACAGAAGAGCGGGGATTGGTAACTATTGATATAAAAGTTGATTTACTTGCTCCCATTCTTGATCAGCAAGTAATCACCAAAGGAGCACGTATAAAATCCGGTAAAACAATTTTTTCTTCTTACTCAGACGGGGAAAATAGGGTGGTTATTCAAACCTACTCTTTTTGACCCCTTAGATTTTTGCGTCCTCTTTTTTAACCAATGACTCAATCGTTGTCTCTTTCAGAACTTTTTCCTGGGCATCCTGCATATCCTGCCACATAGAACGAACCACACATTTTTCATTCCGGTCACAAACCTTCGGATTTTCAAGACATTCTATCAATGACAAAGGTCCCTGCAATGCAACAAAAACATCCGCTGCTGTTATCTGGCTCGGTGAACGCTTAAGTATAAACCCACCTTTTGCGCCTCGTATCGATTCAATAATTCCACCGTGCTTTAAATCAATTAAAATATTTTCCAAAAAGGAATCTGAAATCGTCTGAACTTCAACGATATCCTTTCTTTTAGTAGGACCTTTTTGATAATTACGTGCGATTTCCATTACAGCACGAATACCATATCGACATTTTGTAGTTAATTTCATTGCTATTGATAATTCTAGAGTAAATATGAATTATTTCAATTCCATATATTTAGTTTTGTTCAAAAAAACACGCTTAAAATGACACCGGACCAACCTGCTATCACTTGAAAATTAAGTATTAATCATATAATTAATATTTAGATCTGGGGTAAAAACCAGGAAATTCAAATGATGTGAAACAGGTTCTTTGGGTTTACTTTTTTACATATTAGTTAGGGCCTGAAGGAAAAGCTCCTGCTTTCAATTAAAATCTCGTTTTACTAATAACATTTAGTATGAAAGTCAAGAAACTCTTAGCTGCAGCTGATTACTGAAAACTTGAATCTTCAATATGGATCGAATTCAGTTAAATGAATAATAGCTGAATCTTACACAATAATGTCCGGTTAGGTTAATGCAAGAGCTGGAATGGGATCCCTGAATCGTGCTTAATAAGCTGGCAAATGATGGCTGAAAAGAGAGGTTAAAGCTTAATCAATAAGGAGAGGGAGTAGGCAGGAAAATCCGGCAGGTAATGAATCAGTGACAACTACAAGGTCCGGGTTCATCAGAAATTTACTTCTTTGAACCCGTATCTATACATACTATTTCTGGAATCTTAGTCAACGGCTTCTTTTAATGCTTTTCCAGCTTTAAACTTAGGAACTGTTTTCGCCGGAATCTTCAATGGTTTTCCCGTTTGCGGATTACGACCTGTTCTGGCAGCTCTTTTTGCTGTAGTAAAAGAACCGAATCCCATGAGCTGGACATCTTCGCCTTTTCCCAGCGAATCTTTAATACTATCTATCAATGAATTCGTTGCTTTGCCTGCCAATGCTTTAGTAATATTTAACTCTTCAGCAAGTTTACTGATCAAATCTGTTTTCGTGACCACTTTTGACATTTTTCCTCCTGCAATGAGTATTATAAGATTAGAAAGATAGCTAAACACTTACTGATATTGTTGACAATTTGTCAACCACATATTTAATTAATAATCAGAACCCATATATAGACTTTAATTTTAACAACTTACCCAACATTATGCGGCATAAAACTTCAATAATATTTTGCTATTCGCTCTCTTATGCCTGCTTAATTCTACATTTTCAATTGTACCGTTTAAATCGCCATACTCAATAAGGCCCTGTTTGGCGATAATCGGATCAAAAAAGCGGTATGGATCATTCAGGATCCATGAAAGACTGTGTTCACTTTATCCGATCAAATTTAATAGATGTTTGACGGTTAAGCGGTATCTCTGTAAAGTGACTTCACTTCAAAAAATAGTTAAAAAGATCTATAATCCTGTATTTAGTACCTGAACGTAAACCTGCTGATGGAGATTGATCATGGGGAAATTACTGTGGGAGCCAACCAGGAAAAGTGTTGAGAACAGTAACATGTACCAGTTCATGAAAACGGTGAACAAGGAGTTCAACCAATCTTTTTCAGAATACAAAGAACTCTATCAGTGGTCTATCGATCATATTCCGGAATTTTGGGCAACTTTCTGGGAGTATGCCCAGATAAAACATTCCAAATCCTATGACCAGGTTGTTGATGACTTGAATCTGATGCCAGGGGCAAAATGGTTTTCCGGTGCCCGGATGAATTTTGCCGAAAATCTGTTGCGTTACCGTGATGAAGAAACAGCAATCATTTTCAAAGGAGAAGACCAAAAGTTAATGGTCCTATCCTACCAACAACTTTATGAAGAAGTCGCACAACTGGCAAAATCATTAAAGGAAATGGGTGTAAAAACCGGAGACCGTGTTGTCGGGTTTATGCCGAACATGCCTCAATCCATTACTGCCATGCTTGCGGCAACCAGTATGGGAGCTGTTTGGTCATCCTGTTCACCTGATTTTGGGATCAAAGGCGTCTTGGATCGCTTTGGCCAGATACAGCCAAAGGTTCTATTCACTGCCAACGGTTACTTTTTTAAAGGTAAAAATATCGATTCATTGGAAAGAATTTCCAGTATTTTAGAGAAACTTCCCTCCATTCAAAAAGTGGTTGTGGTCCCTTACACACAGGAAAACCCAGCTATTGATCAGATTCCGAATGGAATATTATACAATGATTTTCTTTCTCCAAAGTCAGTATCTGAAATCGACTTCACCCAATTACCGGCAGAGCATCCTTTATATGTGATGTATTCATCGGGAACCACTGGTTTACCCAAATGTATGGTCCAAAGTGCCGGTGGAATTTTGTTGAATCAAATGAAAGAGCATATTCTCCATACTGATCTAAAACGAGAGGATACCATTTTCTATTTTACCACCTGTGGTTGGATGATGTGGAATTGGCTAACCTGCGCACTTTCTGTTGGAGCAACGATCGTATTGTATGACGGGAATCCATTTCATCCTCATCCCGGAGCACTGTTTGAGATGGCTCAAAATGAAAAAATTACCGTTTTTGGAACCAGCGCTGGTTACATCTCTGCACTTCAAAAGGCCGGTGTTAAACCCAAAGAAACATATGATCTATCTTCCCTAAGAGCACTGCTCTCTACAGGATCTCCACTCTCTGAAGATGATTTTGATTTCATCTACAAAGAGATCAAATCTGATCTTCAGCTGGCATCCATTTCCGGTGGAACGGATCTGAATGGCTGTTTCGCACTGGGTAATCCAATGGGGCCCGTTTATAGCGGAGAACTCCAATGTCGAGGCTTAGGTCTGAAAGTTGAAGCTTTTGATCACGACGGAAAACCGGTAATCAACCAACAGGGCGAACTGGTCTGTTCAGCTCCCTTCCCATCCATGCCTATCTATTTCTGGGACGATCCAAAAGGGGTTAAATACCATAGTGCTTATTTCGATATGTATCCCAATATATGGCGCCATGGAGATTTTATCGAGATTAATGATCGTGGAGGAGTCACTATTTTTGGACGGTCTGATACAACTTTGAATCCGGGCGGAGTGAGAATTGGAACAGCTGAAGTCTACCGGCAGGTCGAACAGTTTTATGAAATTGAAGATAGCGTGGTCATTGGTCAGAAATGGAAAAACGATGTTCGAATCATTCTCTTCGTTAAATTATTGGAAGGAGTGCAATTAACCAAAGAACTCAAAGACAAAGTCAGGCAATCCATTCGGCAACATGCGTCCCCACGACATGTTCCGGCTAAAATCATTGAAGTGAATGATATTCCTTACACACATAATATGAAAAAAGTAGAACTAGCCGTAAAAAAGGTGATTGAAGGAAAACCAATTCTTAATAAAGATGCCCTGCGAAATCCGGAATCATTAGATTTATTTGCAGATATATCTGAATTAAATAAAGATTAGAAAAATAAAACACTTCGCTTTAAACTATTTTGATTGATTGAATAAGGGACTGGGGATATAATATGAGTTTAGATTCGCTTTTTTCTCTTTTGGAACCCCTCAATTTTTAAGCTATGGCTTTGATTAAGGTTATTCACCGGTTAAAATGATTTATATCAATTTTATGAAACAAATATTAAAATATGAGTGACGTCTCTGAATAAATTTTGCTAGACTTGGTTCTTTGAGTTAAGGAGTCAGAAAACTCAGACTTTATCACCGGTTTATTTACCGGTACGGATCTGATTGAAAGTACCATTTATGATTAAGTGGATGCTGGACGTTGGTTGAATGATTAAAATTTAAATGGAGTATCCACTATGATTGAAGGTACAGTTAAATGGTTTAACGATAGTAAGGGTTATGGTTTTATTGAGCAGGAAAGTGGCGAAGACGTATTTGTTCATCATTCAGCGATTAATGGAACTGGTTTCAAATCCTTACAAGAAGGTGACCGAGTTACTTTTGAAACTGAACAAGGTCAAAAAGGACCTGCAGCTGTTAACGTTTCTCTGAAGTAATAGCCTGCTAAGACAGTATCGAAACTAGATACTGTTTGTTATCCAAATTAAAAACCTCCTCTCGGAGGTTTTTTTTTGCCTAAAATCCCCCTTCTTTATAAACCTCCACAACTCCACTCACCAGAAAAAAAACACAGTGTTAAAGTCTCACTTACAGAAGCCTTCAATCCAAAAATTAGAAACAAGCCTTTTATCATCCATTTCCAAATATTTTATGAAAGTTATCAAAGATAATCTTACCCCTGTTTTAAACTCACAAATCATCACTGATTTTCCAGCATCATTTTCTATTGAATTAACGGTTGGGCCGGAAAGCATTGATGGCCTGGGGCATATGAACAACGCGGTTTATGTCAACTGGCTCGATCAAGTCCATCTGTTACATACCTTTCATACAGGTGTCACTGCGGCAGTAATGAAGTCTAGTCATTGCGGACTGGTGGTTAGGCATTCAGACTTGCATTACCTTGTTGCTCTGAAAGAAAAAGAGAAAGTCCTGATAGGGACCCGAATCGTAAAATGTGATGGAAGACTTAGACTTCACAGGCAATTTCAGATGGTAGAACTTAAAAATCAGCAAACGGCTCTCAGAGGGACCATTGAATACATATGTGTCAACTTCACTAAAGGAAAACCACAGCGAATGCCTGCTGAATTTTCACAGGCTTTAAGGTTATAACTCTGAAATCATCAAGGGAGATAAAATATCAACCCCCACTCACCAATTCCGGGTGACGAAAACAGCTGGTGATGTGATCATTCACCATACCGGCTGCCTGCATATGAGCGTAAATAATCGTTGGACCCACAAATTTAAAACCTCTTTTTTTTAAATCTTTGCTGATCTTTTCTGACAATTCTGTTTTTGCGGGAAGCTCATCTAAAGATTTCCAATGATTCACAATCACTTTATGATCCGTAAACCCCCAAATATATTCACTAAAACTCCCAAATTCCTTTGTCACTTTCAAAAAAGCCTTTGCATTGGTTACCGCCGCATTTACTTTCAATTTATTTCTAATAATCCCTTCATTGGACAGTAGCGTGTCAATTTTTTGAGTATCATAGCAGGCCACTTTTTCAGGATCAAATTGGTCAAACGCTTTTCTAAAATTCTCTCTTTTTTTCAGAATGGTTATCCAACTCAAACCCGCCTGCATTCCTTCCAAAATTAAAAATTCAAATATCCTGTTATCATCATAAACCGGCACACCCCACTCTTTATCATGGTATTCCAGATAAAGGGGATCAGACACCGCCCATCCGCATCGTTCCATGGTTACCTTTTAATTTTAGTGACAATTTTTTTTCTTGTATATAATCATCCACAAAATTTATAAATTTGTAAATGACTCTCAAAATACCCCATTCGTTTTTCTTTTAATTATCAATAGGATTTTCCCGTGTTATCTAAAAAAATCAGTTTCGCTTTCTTTACCGTTAAAGAGATTGAAAAAAGTTGATCTTAACATCTGTTTTAAAAAGGTCCCCATTCGCCAACCCGCTAAAATATTTTAAAATAAAACACAACTTACCGGAATAACCAAATATCTTCCTTTTGCATTCCCTTTCTGCTAAAATTCAGGAATAGGCTAAATACGCAAATACTATCTCCGGTTACAATTACTTCTCATTTTACGACCATTTTAAACTTACCAATTGAATTAAATCAGGACAAATCATGTTATCATTTGAAGAATTAGGAATTCTCCCCAAGGTGATGGAAGCCATCACGGAATTGGGTTTTAAAGAACCCATGCCCATTCAGGAAAAGGTAATTCCGGAATTATTAAGCCAGCAGGGTGATCTGATTGGGCTGGCCCAAACCGGCACCGGCAAAACCGCCGCTTTTGGACTTCCCTTAGTACAATTAGCTGATGTAAAGCAAAAGTTCACTCAATCATTCATTCTGGCGCCTACCCGGGAATTATGCCTGCAGATCGCAGGCGACCTGAAGCATTATGCAAAACATATTAAGGGGCTGAATGTGGTCGCCATTTACGGGGGTGCCAGCATGGATCTTCAAATGTCAGCCTTAAGAAAAGGGGCGCATATTATCGTGGCAACTCCAGGAAGAATGAATGATTTATTGAATAAACGAAAGAAGATCGACCTTTCTGGAGTTCAAGTCGTTGTGCTGGATGAAGCTGATGAGATGCTGAACATGGGTTTTAAAGAAGAATTAGATGCCATTCTGGAAAAAGCACCTGTGACGAAAACCACCCTGCTTTTTTCTGCGACGATGCCCAAAGAAGTTTTGGCTATCTCAAAAAACTATATGAACTCCCCTAAAAGAATCACTATTGGAGCAAAAGACTCCGGCTCTGAAAATATTGATCATATGTGTATGCCTGTTCGATCCAGAGATCGTTTCCTAGCATTAAAACGAATTATCGATTTTAATCCCAACATCTACGGCATCGTTTTTTGCCGAACACGGGCGGAAACCAAAGAAATCGCCGCAAAGCTTATAGAAAGTGGTTACAATGCCGATGCCCTGCATGGAGATTTATCCCAATCTCAAAGAGAAGGTATTATGCGAAAATTCCGCATTAAAAGCCTACAGATATTAGTGGCAACCGATGTTGCCGCCAGGGGAATAGATATTGCGGATATCACTCATATTATAAATTATAATCTACCCGATGAAACAGATACATATACTCATAGAAGTGGTAGAACAGGCAGGGCCGGGAAAAAAGGAGTGTCTATCGTTTTAATTAATCTGCGTGAAAAGTACAAGATCCGCGATATTGAAAGAAAACTGCAGAAAAAGTTCCAGTGGAGTTCTGTTCCTAAAGGTCGTGAGATCTGTGAAAAACAGGTATTAAGTCTAGCGGATAAGCTATTGAAAATCGAAGTAGACCATAAGGAGATAAACAAGTTCCTGCCAGCCGTAAACGAAAAACTGGAATGGCTCAGCCGCGAGGAATTGGTCAAACATTTTGTCTCATTGGAATTTAACCGTTTTCTGGACTATTACAAAGACGCCGAAGATCTGAACCCTCCTGAAGAGGGAAAATCGGACCGAAACAAAAAAGGTCGAAGTAATAGTGATAAGAAAGTTAACGATTACTCTGGAGAAGCGGGATTTACCCGAATCCGTATTAATCTGGGGTATAAAGATGCATTAACACCCCGAGACCTGATTGGAATGATAAATCGGCGAACCCGTAAAAAGAACGTTAATATTGGCAAAATCGAATTGATGAAAACTTTCTCATATTTTGATATTGAAAATAATTCTGTCTCATCAATCCTATCCAGTTTAAACGGCATTGAGTTTAACCAGAAGGAAGTCACCACAACCGTTTCTGATGAAGTTGCTACTCCCCAGCGAAGGAGAAAAAGCACGGTTAAAAAATCCAGAAAGAAACCCAGCCCAAAAAGAGCGCCAAAAAAGAAGAGTAGCTGATCTAGCAAATTTCGTCTAATCGGCGTCCCTTCCTTTTTTGACGTTCTTATCCATTTGCCGAAGTTCGGAACTGAATGTCAGAAAAAGAACGGAAGCCAGAATAACCAGCACAGAGGCCAATCCGACAGCAAAAGGTGCCCCGTAGGCCTCGGCAAGGGCTGCCAGAGGGAGCGTTCCCAATAAGGGGAAAGAAAAGGACATCATTAGAAAACTGGTAATTCGCCCCCTCACATGATCGGGAATCAAAAATTGAATGGAGGTGTTATTCAGTGTATTGAAAACACTCATAAAGGCATTCGCCAGGAATGCCAATAACAGACCCAGGAGAAAAGTGGGGCTGATGGCAAAGAAAAACAGGGTAACACCAAAAGCCAGAACACTAATCGTCATTCGTTTCAGATATCCATGGCTGCTTTTACTCATCGCAACCCATAGTGCCCCAAAAATTCCACCAAAACCAAATGATGCTCCCAGAAATCCAAATCCCCTGGCACCCACAAACCATACCTTTTCAGCAAATATGACCAGTAGATTTTGCAGTGGCATTGCTAGAAACATTGGCACCAGCCCAAACATAAGAAGAACCAGAATCAATCGATTGTTCTTAATATAAGAGAAACCTTCAACAATACTATTCATGGGTGAAAGTCTATTCTTATCCATAACTGGTTTAGATTTGCTGACGCGTGTTAAAAACAGCAGTCCGAGAGTATAAGATACGACACCAACGATATAAGCATCACTCACACCAAAAAAATCAATCATTAATCCTGCCGCAGCAGGCCCCAGTACCCGGCATACATTCACAGCACCCATGTTGACCGCCATGGCACGTTCCAGATATGATTTTCCAACCACATTAACCACAATGGCATTTCGAGCTGGCATTATAAAAGGAAAGGCACATCCAATAACTGCAGCTGAGCATAGTAGATGCCAGAATTCAAGACGATCTGTCTGGAGAAGGATTAAAATAATTAAATCAACACTCAGCACCGCTGCCTGCCCAACCATAATCAAACTTCTGCGATCTTTCCGATCTGCCATCATTCCGCCAATAGGGCTGAGAAAAAACATCGGTACAGCAACAGCAAACATGACCATTCCCAATGCAAGCTCACTATCTGTCAGTTTAAAAGCCAACCAGGCCCGCATGACCAGCTGTGATTGCATGGCAAAAAAGAATGCAATATTACTGGTTAAAAGCCAATTATACTGCGTATTTTTAAATAAAGAGGGAGAATCCTGAGCGGTTTTCATTCACTGCCTTTTAAATTTTTGGAAAAGTAACTGTCACGTTTTTATACAATGATACAGTTTGAAACATAATAATATACCTATAGTTTTTTTAAATGTTGTTCGAAGCCGTGAAATAAGCTGTTCTTTTTATTCTTCTTAATTGGAGTAGTTACTTGGGTTTATGAAGCTTAAGGCGTTTATGTTTCAGATTTTTTTCTACGTATAATTAAAAAATTAAATTATGGCAAATTTATTGCAATTAATTAAAAAACATTATATCCTAAAGTTAATTTAATTTTAACCGATGTATAATTAGGAATTAACAAAGTTAATCCGTTTAAGTAACGACTAATTCGCATTTAAACAGATATTTGATTTTTAATCCTAAATATATAACGAGGAAACCATGAATAAACTCAATAAAAAGAAACTGGTAATGGTCGGCATCAGCCGAAAAGGTGAAAGGGGATTTAATATAAACAAACAAGCATCCCTGACAGAGATAAAAAAGTTTTTCCCCTCATCAACATCTGTAATACCGGTTAAAAAAATAAATGACATAAACAACGATTCAGTAATACTGCCTGACAATTGATGTAATTGATGAATAATTGATGAATAATTTATGATTTTTCCCGATTTTCTACCATTGAGAACCTAAGATAAGAGGATACCGATGAATCGAGAATATAACATTGATATTTATGAGTTCTTCAGTTCAGAAGGTCTTCCAAGTGAATACATTTGCACTGGCCATGTCAATTCTGAAGTATTTCGAGATGAATGTGAAAAACAGCATTTTGTCAAACCGCTGGTTGTTCAACACAGATGGCAACAAACCAAACGCGTTCCAAAAAAAAATAGCGGGAAACAGTTTACCAGAGGATACACGGCAAATGTGGTGTGCTTTGAAGAAGAACCAGGGGCCAAAGCAATTACAGTTGGGCTGATCAATCATTCCGCTTAATGATAACGATTGACCTGTCGTTAAGCACTCCCCCCTTTCATTCCTATAAATCACCTCTAAATTCTACCATAGTTCCACCGCAACCATCAGCATGTCTTATATAGGTCGGATGCCTGTTTAAAACCCGGAACCCGGTTGTTTTAAAAACGCCAACTCCTCATCCGATGACTCTCTGTCCAGGATATTGTTTCTGTGAGGATAGCGCCCAAATTTTTCAATAATATTTTTGTGTTTAATCTCGAATTCAAGACTACCTTGAATCCCATTTGCCTGAAACAGCTCTACTGCTGTGTCATGAATTTTTAAAGACTCACTATGCATAAAGGGCATATAAAGAAAGTTCCGCTCAGTGACGGTGAGCTTTTTATCGGCCTCGTTCAAAATTGCTTCCTGTGCCAGTACTAATGCCATTGAATCAAAATCAAAGGATTGAGGTAACCCTCTGAACATGTTCCTTGAAAACTGATCCAGAACTATCACTTCTGCCAAACGGCCTTCAGGACTTTCTCTCCAGGGGAACAGTTCACACTGGGTAGCGCTCTTATGAATTTCCATGAATCGGTCAACCATCAATTTATCAAAAAGGGTATCCTTGACCCACCATTGCGAGGGCTTAATCTCCTCGAACCAAAATTTCAAGATATCCGGGTACATATTTTCTCTCATTCAAAATGAACAATATAAAATTTTAAAGGTCGAGTACTTAAGAAAACCAAAATATAAACGTTTTCTCTATTTTGTTTCCTCAATAATTTTTTTAATGGTTTCTTCCACCTCTTGGGCAATTATTTTCAATTCGGCTGAATCACTTAAAGTAGATAAAAGTTCTGTCGGTTCAATAGTACCTATTTTTACCTTTCCTTTTTCCTCCCAGATTGAAATTCGGCAAGGCAATGCCATATTAAGGCTCATATCATTTGTCAATACCGCTTCAGCTTTTTGAGGATTACATACTTCAAAAATACGACACTCATTAGGGAAATCAATCCCTTTTTTCGCCATCGTTGCTTTAAGATCATGAACATGCAAAACACCAAATTTATTTTGGCTCACAGCCTCCTGCAAGTCATTCACAGCCTGATCAACCGTTTTTTCTGTCGACACAATATATTTCATGTTATTTTTCCCTCTTTTTTGTTTTAAATTCACATACAAATGGTATTATCAGAAATTCTATTTACCATTATATCTAAAAACCCGGACAATAACAAATCACTGCTATCGTCAGCCAGGTTAATCGTATCCGTACTGCTACGCGGATATATCATTCAAAATCTCAAATTTACTTTCACTTTATTACAGTTTGTTACAATTTATTACGATTTATTAATGACTTCGTTATTTGAGGGAAATAGGATAACAAAAGAGTAGAGATCCATTTGAATAATCTACACATTCATAAACCAAGTGCACTGATTATTCAGATAGGTGACCGGGCTGACTTTATATAACAAAAGCGTTTACCCATTAAAAATAAAACGATACCATTTGATAAGTATCGAATTATTTTCGCACGTTTCAGTATCTTTTATATCGTCATACCTATTATGAAAGAATCAATCGGGAGCCATTATTTATAGCCACTTTAAAAATGGGTAACCGTTCACAGGTTCAGTGTTCAAAGTTGTTTTTATACATTTTTTAGACTTTTCATTTAAGAAAAGCTTGGAAAAATTATTTTGTGAGCGTTCAAGTCTTTTGAAGATGTTTGAACAAACTGTAAAACAATAATTCATATTACAGGCAAAATATCAACAAATTAGATATGGAAGCTTTGAATTCCTGAACTTTGAACCCGTGAACGGTTGCAAAAATTGATTGTGTTGCTGATGAATATCGTTACCCTACTCGACATAGTAGTATTCTGTTGTTTTTCAATATTTCAAAAGGAATCAAAATGGTTATTAAACGGACACTTTTATCAGGTGCTATTATTTTCAACCTGTTAATCCTATCTTCGTTGTTTCAATTGTCTGCCATGACGCCAACAGATGTAGCCATGTTAAAGATATTTCAGCAAGAGGAGCCGGAACTATTTAAACGGGTGAAACTGTTAATGGAAAATGATCGGGATCTTCTGGAAATTTCCCTACCGGATGTACTGAATCTTATGCTCAAAAGAAGCATGACCATAGAAACCGGCAGATTAGGTGAACAAGCTGCTGAAGCAGGTCTGATTTCTGTAAAAGGGAAAAACCGCCATATGATCTCTGCCAAAATCCAACAGGGAAAAACCACCAGTTTATCCGGAACAGATTTAAAGACTGATGCGGGAAACTATCTGGCATCCCTATCCACTGACTCAACCATCATGTCCACCACCTGGAGTAAGAAACTAGATTCCGGAATGACATTTTCAAGCACCTTACAAAAAACCACCAGTCAATCCAAAATTTATACAATGACAGATAGCGGTGATACAGCAGAAGGGGGGACCGCAGTCGATGATCCCCTAGAAGCCGCTACTTTAAGCGCAGGTGTTTCAATTCCATTTTTTCAGGATTCAGGTGATATCAACGATGTTACAATTCACCGCAGTGAGCTGGCCGTTGAGCAAAGCCAGTTAAGCACCTATTCAACCACCCTGTCGCTATTGGAATCCACCGCTAAAACATATTGGAATCTCGTGGGTATCCGAGAAAACATTAGTACCCTGAAAGATGCGGTTGAACTATCCAAAACACTGGTTATAGAAACGGAAGCCCGATTGAAAGTGGGAATATTAAATCCCAGTGATCTGAAAGAGGTTCAAAACCAGTTGGCCATCAACCAGCAAAACCTGTTGACCAAACAAATTCAAGAACAGGAAGTGGAAGATCAAATTCGGGCAGCTCTCAATCTGGGTCAAATCAGTTTTGGATTCAAACCGGCAGATATCCCATCGATTCACAATGAACAACTTGATTTTAGAAGTCTATTGGATAACATATACAAAAATGACAATACCATCAGACAACTGGAAGTATCCCTAAAATCCAACCAGTTTGATCTAGATGAAGCGCTCAATCTTGATAAAACTAATCTTGATCTTTCAGTCCAATATAATTTTACTGGTTATGGAAAAGATACCTCTGAGGCCATTCAAAATTTCAGTCAATCGGCCTATCAGGGTTATCAAGTAGGTTTAACATGGAGTGTCCCCCTATTTGATAAAATGACACCCCAAACCATTATGAAAAGAAAGATTGAGCGGAGTAAACTGGAACTCCAGGTTCAGGATAAAAAACAGCAGCTTGCTGTTTCGCTGCAAACCAACTTAAGAAACCTGCGCTTTGGATTGCAGGAAGAGAAAACGGCCAAGTTATCAATGAGTCTTGCCAAAGATCTGCTAGACAACGAAGTTGAAAAGTTGAAACTGGGCAAAAGCACCAGTTATAATGTTTCTCTGGCACAACAAAAATACACTTCTGCCAAACTGACCGAGACGCTGGTCAGAGTTAAAAGTGAGCAGAATTTTATCTCCCTGCTGGTATTAACGGGTCAAATTTTTGACTATTTTAAGCTCACCCGGACGCTATAATTAGTACCTTATAAATTATTTTCTGCGTCTCTTCAGCAGGAAGTAATTTGTTAAGGTACTTATCCTGTTTTTCAGGGCTAGTACCTTATAAATTATTTTCTGCGTCTCTTCAGCAGGAAGTAATTTGTTAAGGTACTTATCCTGTTTTTCAGGGCTAGTACCTTATAAATTATTTTCTGCGTCTCTTCAGCAGGAAGTAATTTGT
>Ga0307989_1001021_pt1 | contig 16008 bp, 11 predicted proteins | sample EllFjometagen185_FD_203164 | JGI IMG/M metagenome (GOLD analysis project Ga0307989, IMG submission 203164) | Marine microbial communities from Ellis Fjord, Antarctic Ocean - #185 | ecosystem: Environmental > Aquatic > Marine > Unclassified | place: Southern Ocean | collected 2014-10-08
CTCCTTTATTTTAGCTGTTTTACTAGTTTTGAGATAGTTCATTAGGGCTTATTTGTCTTGTAGTAATTTGTAATTATTGTTTGATCTTAGTTTTACTTTTGTTTTTCAGAGGTTCCTATAAGTTGAGGGATGAAACATTTCGAAGCAATCTGCAAGATTGCTCCAGCGTTAAACCGAGCTCGGTCAGAAAAAGAGCTAGTAATGGTAGACCTAGGACTGAATTCAAAAAAGCAGGTGCTACTGGTTACAAGGGCAAAACTTTTGCAAAAGCGAAACCGGATTTCAAAGATGGTGGCGGTAGTTTCGGGAGAGCTAAGCCTGGATTTAAGAAGAAGAGATCAGGGTTTAAGAAGGGTTAGGGTGGGTGAGGGTTTTGTTACTTTTTAGCATAGTGGTTTTTGCTTAATGCTTTTTCGAGTTCTTGGATACTTTCAACTCGTTCTATTTTTTTCTGTTTGTTTTTAAGTTTTGTATATTCCTTTTCTGATTTAGCAAGAGCCAAGGCATGAGTAATTTTCCCGTAGTGTGTCAGAATTTCTTTCTTATTCATTTGTAAAATCAAATCAAGCTGCTCAATCCAATCCGTCATTTTCATTGGAGTTTGTGATTGTGCCATACTTTCAGCAAAGGCTAAATACTGTTCTACGATCAGCCCTAAAGTTTTTATTTCCTTTTCGTTTAAATAATTTTTAGCGATACTGACATCTTTTTTGGTAATTTGTTTTTCGGACTTTTTATCACATGACTTCATTCCCAAAAATGGTTTTGCTGAGTCTATTCGAGAATGCACCAGCTCTGCAGCGGTTTGTTGGCTAATCGCCCAAAGAAGTTTATTTTGAACTGTTTGAAAAAATTGGATTGTTTCACTATTCGTTGGATCATAATCAATACTTGTTGTATAAATATCTTTAATTTTTTGATAAAAAAGTCGTTCGGAAAGGCGAATCTCCCGAAGCTTTTCTTGAAGTTTGTCAAAATATTCCGTTGGTTTTCCTGATTTTAGTTTCTCTTCGTTGAGCGAAAATCCTTGTAACAAATATTCTTTGAGTCTTTCTGTTGCCCAAATTCTGAATTGTGTACCACGAAGTGAATTCACTCGATAACCAATGGAGATGATGGCATCGAGGTTGTAATGTTTTACGGTGTAGTTTTTCCCATCTGTGGCAGTTACCGAGAGATCCTCGGTAACTGATTTTTCGTTTAATTCTCTACTTTTGAAGATATTTTTGATATGGAGTCCGATATTATCGGTGCTGCAATCAAAAAGCTGTGCCATAAATTTTTGTGAAAGCCAAAGGCTTTCATCTTTCATAAGCGTATCGACGGAAATTTTCCCGTCTTTTGATTCGTAGATGATGATTTGAGATTGCATGAATTATTTTAAAAAGTTTTTTGAAGTTGGGATGGTTTACTTTAAAACTTTATCTATCGCATCCTGCAAACTGTGAGTCGGAGCGATAAACTCGACTCCTTCTAGCTTGGCAAAATGTTTCTTTCCGCATTTAATCTTAATTTTTTCAGATTCACGCAGTTCTTGATTTTCACTTTTTGTCTCAGCGACGAAATACACTCGTTCATCTTGCTTAAAAACTACCGCCCAATCAGGATTGTAGCTTCCAATCGGTGTTTTGATCTTGAACCAACTTGGTAGCTTGAAATAAAACTTCACATCTTCCCTGCTGTCTAGATCTTCAGCAAATAGACGCTCGACTGTCTCTGAATCAATCTGAATGTGGTCATAAAGTGTCTTTTCCTGCTCGTTTACTTTTACGAGGTTGTTCAGATAGCCTTCTAATTCTTTCTCTTCGAATTGATGCATCTCATAACATTCATTTGCAATCTTTTCATATTTGATCCCATCCACTGACATTCGATTAAGTTCGACATCAATTACTCGCACGACTTCATCAATTAATTGTTGTGGGTTTACCAGTACATCTTTCAGCTTGCTAGCTTCTTTTAGTATTTCAAAGATAGTACCCTTGGTAAGTTTGGTTCTCTTTTGGATATTGCCGAGTACATCTGGAATGATGGCATGGATTTGATCGACATCCTGACCGCGACTCGTAATCATTCGCCCACTCATTCCTTTTGAGTATTTTTCGATTCTAGTTGTGATGGAACTAATTCGTGGTCGCCTAATAGTCACTTCTTCTTTGAGAATCTTCGCAGTTTTAGTGATTAAATCTTCTGTGTCATAGTCCACGCGATATTGTGTCTTGTGCTTGATTCGATCCCAAAGCGCTTTGAAGTTTTTATCTAGTTGGAATTCTTTTTTCAATTTTATAGAGACACGTTTGCGTTTATCTTTGATTCGGCTTGAGCCAAAAGAAACACCGCAGTCGTCTTCGATTTCTTTTTGAAGAGATTTAGCAAAATCTTCATAGCTCTCATTTGGCACTATGGTCAAAATATTTATCTGATCATCTCGTACACGTTCACCATTCTGATCGACGGGTAAACGCAATCCTCGCCCAATCTCTTGTCGCTTCTTCATTTCAGAAGTACTTTCATTCAGTGTACAAATCTGGAAGACGTTTGGATTATCCCAGCCTTCGCGCAATGCAGAGTGAGAGAATATGAAGCGCAAAGGTTCTTCGATTGAGAGGAGTCGCTCTTTGTCTCGCATGATGAGATGGTAGGTGTCAGCGTCTTCTTTTGTTTTTCCACCTTCTCCTCCTGTGTCTTTCGAATCTTTCCACTTTTTGGTTTTTTTATCTTTAGAAAAATAGCCATCATGCACTTCTTCAGCATTATGCTTTAGTAGTCCTTTGTACTTTGGCTTCTTTTGCATCTCCAGATATGCTTCTTCGAACCACTCAGCAAGTTTGCCTTTTAGCGCACCTGTCTCAGTATGTTGGCGATAGTTCGCGACACGATCTATGAAGAAAAGTGAAAGCACCTTAATCCCTTCATCTTTTAGTTTGAGTTCTTTTTCGAAGTGATTTTCAACCGTGCGCTTGACTTGATATTTCATGATTTCTTTCTGTAGTCCTTCATCTTTTTGTCCGACACGATAAGATTTACCATTATCAAAAATGATTTTTTGGTCACTAACATCGATAGAGTCGAGCACGAAACCTTTGTAGACTTCACGACCAGTGAGCTCTTCTAGATCATCACCAGATTCTATTTTTATTACTTTGCTTTGCAATCCGACTTCATCGCTTTTATCCACTTTCACCATTGCCCAGACTTTTCGCTTATCACTCTTTACTCCGATTACTTTTATGTACGCATCATTAAAGGCATCTTCAGAATAAACTGAATCAACTTCAATCTGCTTTACGAGTCGTAAGTCGTAGGCTTTCACGGGGTCAAGTTTGTAAAGTAAATTGTAGTGATTTTTGTGTGTGGCAGAATAGCGCAGTGTACAGAGCGGATTAAGGCTCTCGATTGCAGTTTTTCGCTTCTCAGTTTCCATATTTTGTGGTTCGTCTATGATTACGATTGGACTCGTCTTACGGAGCAATTCCATTGGTTTTTCACCACTTTCGTCGATTTGGTTTATGACGTTTTTATCTTTGGCGAAGGAATCAATATTAATGACAAGAATCTGTAGTGAATCATTGCGTGCGAAAGAACGCACGGCGCTTCGTTTACCACTGTTTTTTACTCTGGAGCTGTATTCCGTGGTATTTATTTTTGGGTTGCCATAGAGCAGCGCAAAGTGATCTTTTGTGATTTCAATATTTTTGAGTACTCCTTCTTTTATCGCGAGGCTCGGCACGACTATTACGAATTTCTTGAAACCGTACTTGGCGTGTAGTTCGTGAATACTACGAAGGTAGGTATATGTCTTGCCTGTACCAGTTTCCATTTCGATTGAAAAATTCATGCCAGCGAAAAGAGCCTCTTCGGGCGAAACTTCATTTCGTTTTTGTATCTTCTGGGTATTTTCTATGATCTGCTTTTCATCTAGTCCGAGCTGATTTCCGATGAGTAGCTCTCCTCCTAGTTGGAGCTGATCACTGGGTGTCTCGGTTGCGACGGTGAAGTCTCCGCTTTCTATATTCTGTCCCTCGAAAAGATCTACGATGGCAGAGATGGCGTCGAGTTGGTATTGTTCGGTGGCGGAGAATTGGAGCTTCATAATTGGATTATTTCAATTTCCTTACAGCATCACTTTTTAGTAGTGATCTCATCTGTGTGATGGCTGCTTGATTTAGTTTAGTGAGTCGTTCTTGCTTTGAGACTTTTTCTTCGATCAAATGAGAATTCAGTACTTCTAGATTGGCAAGTACGAGTAGTTGTTCTTGTGTAGCATAATCACGAATATTACCCTCAACTTTTTGGTTTTTACTTCTCCATTGTTTAGCCGTCTTGCCAAAAAGCGCGAGATTTAATAAGTCAGCCTCTCCTGTGAACCAAAGCCACTTGTCTTGATTTGGTGTTTGTTTAGGTATGAGATGTTGATCGACTGCATCTGTGTGGATACGGTAGTTGATCTTAGAGAGTGCGCGATTTAGTTTCCAATCTTTGGAGGTTCGTGCGGCTTCTAGTTGCTTGAGTCGCTTGAATTCTTTGATGACATACAGGCTAAATTCTGGACTTAGCCATTGTCCGAAGTGTGTTGCAATATCTTCATGTGCGTATGTGCCACCGTATCGACCAGATTTTGATTCTATGCCGATGGCATTCACGCCTTGTATCCATTGCTGAGGGGAGAGATTGAATCTGTTCAATCCTGCGTCATTTTTAAACCCCACGAATTCGCGGGGTTTAAAATCTGGATTGTGTAGCTTCTCCCACACGCCGAGGTATTCAATGGTGTCTTTCCGTTTTATCCAGCTGGCGATCATTACGTTCGGCTCGCCAAACTGGCGTGCCATATCTGTAAGCGAGATATACTGCTCGCCTTTGACTTCGAGAACTTGGATTTGATTGCCCTGGACTGTGAGTTGTGGATTCATGGGTGAAGATTAATTATTCTTCCATTTCTTTTTCACTTTTTGGAGCACTTTCAACCAAAGAATCTATTTCGTATTCATCGGCAAAATACCTATCTAAAAACTCCAAACTTAATTTTGCAAATTCTTTTTTGTCTTCAGCCTTTCTCTATAATTTATCTCATGTAATTGTTCTAGTGCCATATGAAAATCTTCAAAAATAATCATACAAAGGGCATAAATATAGCCTTTTGTATTTATCAAGCTTTTTATATCACTTATTACTAATTCAGTATCTCTCATCATAATAATGCTAACAGTAAATTTTCATAAATAAATAGTTTTCTGGAATAATAGTAAGCCATTTTTCTCCCATCACAACCTTCCTATCATCCTCCCTAGTCCATACAAATCAACAACGATTTCTTATTTAAAAGACTTCATAAGTTCACCAAAATTCTTTGGCTCGTACTTATTCCATTCTTCCTGCTTCACATAAAGCATCTCATACTTAATCTTTCTTTGTCTATCACTAGCATCTTTACACCATTGCTCCAATCTCTTTATTTTCTCTATATCATCTAAATCTTCTCGTCCTTTTGTCTCTATAATATAAATTGTTTTGTTATCTGTTTTTACGAAAAAATCGGGATAATAACTGGAAATTGCCCCGCTCGCATTTTTGTAATCAATTTTGAAATGAATTTCATAATAATTTTTTGCGAAAGAAAGCACATCATCAGCACTCTCCAAAAAATCAGCAAACTCTAACTCAAAATCACTATCGCCAACAATTTTATTGAACACACTCTTTTTTGGTAGCAAATATTTTTTATCAGTAACAACAAATGGTCTAGCACTACTTACCTTGATATAATTTTTTATTTCCGTATCGCCAACATCTTGCACTGTCAAATTATTTACCTCTTTCTTAAATGTTTCTACAATGGTTTTTACTGCTTCCAATTCGGATAAATTCCTCAAAATATTTGCATCGTTAAGGTCAATGCTTTCGTTAAATAAATCATCAGTGATAAATTCCTTAACTTTGCCAAAAAGTATGTCGTAGCAACCAAAAAGGCGCAACTCTTTCATTATTCTTTGCACAAAAAACCCAACAACGCTTTGATAATTCGGCTCAATGGAGCTATTTAAAATTGTTGTATGGTGATGCTTATCGTCAATCACTTCTTTGAAAACAATTTCCTTTTTCTCCTCCTCGGAAAATTGTTTTACTGAAATTTTTTCGTGTTTAAATTCAGCAACATTCAGCAAATTAAGATTCTTGTATTCTCTTTGTATCCTTGGAGTTAAAACTGGTAATTCAATGTCTAAGTTTTCAATGTCCTTTTTTACATTTTGATGGTCAACCTCAATAACTGTCGGCGTAATCGGTGAGCCAGAGCGATCCATCTTCCTTTTTTCTAATTCAACACCTTCTGCATTGATTGATTCTACAAATTCCATAAAAGCGGGTGTGCCTATAATACTCACATATTCCTCAACATCTTGACCAAAAAACATTCGACGAAGTCCACGACCGAGTGTTTGTTCAGGCAATATTTTCGAATCAGAGCCATAAGGGCGCAAACCCACGATTGTCGTCACATTTTTAACATCCCAACCCTCTTTGAGCATGAGAACCGACACGATAACTTTGTAGGGACTTTCTGCGCTGTCGATGTCATTGGCTTTCTTTCTCAGCTCTTGCAGCTCTTTTTCCTTTTTCCCAGTAACCGTTTCTGATATTTCACCGCTTCTGTTCGTGTGAATAGTTAAAACGGCACCTTTCAATTGCGGATAACTTTTCTCTAAAAATTCTGCAACATCATCACAATTTTTTGTATCATCGGTCATGATGAAAAGAATTGATTTTTTGCCAGTCGGCTCAAGCTCCTTGTATGTTTTTTCCCATTCTTCAACGCCCAGCCGAATATAGTCCTCATATTTTTCAGCAAATAGTGAGCTTTGTTTTGGTTGCAACTTTGCTTGACTGGCTGGATCCGGCAGAACTGGATTCTTCACCACGCCCTGATGTATTGCCTCAACCAGTGGATAATCTGAAACTGTTTGCACAAAAATTTCGCCACGATTGTTTTTTGGTGTAGCCGTAACGTCAATCTGTAGAGCTAGCCTTTTGCCCTTCTGTAATAATTTGTTATGTATATCCTCAATAGACTTAAACCATGCCATTTTGGGGTCATGTATGTGATGCGCTTCATCGTTAATAATCATTAACTCATCAACATCTCGTACTATTTCGCCCAAATCAACTTTTGAATCATTAGTTTTACCAGCCACTTTATTGCCCAGAAAATAGTCTGAAGTGTCTTCATCTTCGAAACTCGCTTCATTTATACTTCCCTCGTAAACTCTATGAATATTGGTAAGAAAAATATTTCCCGATTCTGAAATCGTACCCACTTCATCTTGCAAATGCAGTTTGATTTGAAAATCGTCTTGCCAGTTTTGTCCGCAATATCCGTTATCAGGAAGAATTGGGTCTTCGTAAAAGATCTTCAATCCTTCAAAGTCAGTTTTGATTCTGTCTAAAACAATGATGTTTGGTGTAATAAGCAAAAAGTTTTTAGAGAGTTCTGAATCTTCCTCATAGAGTTTATGAAAATATGACCAAGCCAAAAGCAAGCTCATTACTTTTGTTTTTCCACTTCCAGTTGCCATCTTTATCACGAAGCGAAGCCAGTCCTCGGTAAACATATTCGGGCTCACTCTGCCTAATTTATCAAACTTAATAAGATCGTATTTATTGGCGACCTTCTCAACATCATAAATCCAAATAATAGTCTCCACAGCCTCTCTCTGAGCATAATAATACTGAAATGCGGTGCTCGTGCCGTCTTCGGTGTAAATAGTGTGTGGCTCTTTAAACCACCAATTCAATAAAGCTTTTGAGGTTTCACTTGCTCCTTCGTAATTATTCTCACGCCACTTTGCCACTTTTTCTCGTAGCTCCGGCACGAAAGGAGGTAAAAGTTTTTCATAACCCTCTTTTCGTAAATCTTCATCAGCAGGAAACCACCTAATTGCTGGGTCGAGTATTTGAAATTTATTTTTCGGGAAATCTTTATGTAGTGCCATATTTATTAGTGTAGCTTTAATTTACTAAAATTATATTTTAGATAAATGTGCCTTTGGAAAAGCTGTTTTAAAAAATCTAAATTGTCTTTAATGTTTTTTAATTCTTTTGTGGTATGAGCACTTTTACCTCTTGCCGTAAACAGCTCTTTAACTTTTTTTTGAGTGTTGTTCAAATCCAAATTGGAAAACTTTACAATAGCTTCAATAATTCGTTGATTTCTGTTTTTCTCTGCAAGAAAATTAGAATCTTTAATCACATCAACAACTTTTTTTTCTTTATCATTGCTTAGTCTAATCTTTTTTATGTTTTGTATAATTATTTTTTGCTCGTCCTCGGTCAAGCAATGCTTCGGTTTTGCATCAAACCATTCTGCAAGTAGTGACACTCCAAAGATTAATTTTGTACGAGTATCAACTTGTGTATTAAACAATCTTAATTCTTTTAATTTTTCCAATAGGTCGGGAGACTTCATTTGATCTTCGAGATACTGCATACCATCGTCACTCGGGGGTATTAATATCCATGTGGATATTTTTGAATCTTCTTCACTATTAAAATCGTCTGTGATTATAAAAGCACAATCACTACAATTACGAATACTTAGCGCCAACAAGTGTATGTCGAGTTTTTCCTTGAAAGCTTTTAATGTTTTTTTGTCAGAAAAATCAGAATAAACAAAAAAGGTGTCGAGCAAGCTAGAGCCTCTTGCATCAAACCCTTTTACGCATAGCCACCCTACAGCCTCATCATAATAAGGACGGGTTTCGATGTGTGATTTTTCGAAAAATACCTGTATTTTGAAAATTTTACTCATACGGTAAATTCAATTACCTTAGTTGTATCATTCCCGAAAATATCAATCACCTTGATTGCGATTTTTATTTTACCTTTTGGCACCTCTTTGGTGGCGGAAGTTAGCTCAAGAGTCCTATCCTTTTTTGTTCTAAACGACTGCCATTCATTTTCAAAAATATAATTCCCAGTCCATTTTTCTTCATAATCAATCAGTTGCGCCTGCTCAGCTTCTGATGAACCATCAAGTTTTTGCTGAACAGGCTTTTCTTTCAATACACGAATGATTTCTTTTTTACTTTCAAAATCAAAATCAACCGACCAATAATCAATCCAGTCCGTCCATTTCTTCGTCAAAACTTCTTTTTCGATAATGTCTGTTTTCTTATCTTTGGAGATTTTGATCACTTGCCCATTTTCAATGACAATTTTGCTCGAACCAGGTCTTAATTTTTCTTCCACTTCGCCAGTGTTATCTTGATTGTAGAAAACCGAAAAATCAGTAAGTTCTATTGCCACTTCTTTAGCATTGCCTCGTCCACGAATAATCGGCTTGGCTTCGATGTAGGCAACATCATGAAATTTCACCTGTCCCTTTTCTACTGCTTTTTTGTCGAACACTTCGCGCGGAATAACTTTAAACTGCACATCTATGCCCAATTTTTTCGCCGATTCAAAATCCAGCCCCATTTCATAGTCGAACCCCAAAACATCGGCTTTGGTTATTTTCTTTTCTTTGCACTCATTAATTATTTTATCTAAAAAATCGTTTGTAATGGGTGTATCAATTGAACCAACAGCAATCAATCTATCTCTTTTTTTACCAACAAACGAATTAAACGAATCTACAGGCTCGGCTTTGTAGGCAGATAAAATGAGCTTAATAAATTCTTTTTCTTTATTTTCTCTCTGCAGTCTCTTTTCTTCTTCTCGTAAATTTTCATTCACATCCATAAATTTTTCTCGTTCATATCTACCAATATTTAAAATCTCAAACGCTCGGAAATCTTTGCCGTCTTTTTTAAGCTCCCTTTGTATGCCAATCATTCTCTTGCGAGTGGTGTGAATAGAAAATCGTCCTAAGTCAGATCCAATCCACTTTCTACCCAATTTTTCTGCTACTGCCAAAGTTGTGCCAGAACCGCAGAAAAAATCAGCAACTAAATCACCCTCATTGGATGAGGCTTTAATGATGCGCTCAATAAGAGCTTCTGGTTTTTGGGTCGGATAATCAACTTTCTCTTTTGCTTGCGAATTAACAGGATAAATATCATCCCATAAGGTTCCAATTTTAACGCCTCCCATATTATCAAAATATTGTTTTTTAAGAGGCATTGCACTTGGTGATGTTTGCACTATAAGACCATTTTTTTCGTGCTCAAGCATTTTTTTATTAGTCGTTGCCCATGTTTCAGTAAATCCCTTAAATTCGTATTTTAAATTTTGACGATTTTTATTCATATTAAGCAATGGAATCAATGCGAATCTTCTTCCATTTGGCATTTTTTGAGACTCTCTAAATTGTCTCATCTCTGACTTGGTGTATTTTCTATACTCACCATTTTCTTGTTCAAAATAACAGTAATAGCGATCTTCTTTGTCGGCATCGTAACTTTTATATTGCATTTCCCACAATTGATTATCATTATTTTTTGAAAAATAAAATATTGAGTTGTGTTCAAGTCCGAAACTATTAAAACCAGTACTTTTTGCACGAGTTTGTTTCCAAATAATTTCCGATTGGAAATTAGATTCACCAAATATTTCCTCCAAAATCAACTTCATATAAGCTGAAACACGATAGTCACAATGCACGTATATGCTGCCATCATCAGCCAAAAGTCCGTGCATCAGTTTTAATCGTTCATAAATCATAGCGATGAAACTATCCGCGCCTTTGCCCCAAGTATCACGGTAGGCGATTTCTTCAATTACGGATGGTTTTTTGGTAAAAGATTCTTCACCAATTTCAATATTCATTGAAAAATCCGCCCCCACATCAAACGGCGGGTCAATATAAATAAGCTTCAACCCACCTTCGGCTTCAATTTGTTTTCGTAGGGGACCATTTTTAAGCGATGATAAAATCAGTTTGTTGTCTCCCCAAATAAGCTTATTTGACCAACCTTTCATTTGCCTACCCGAAGTATCAAAAAGAGAAGCTTGTTTAGAAATTTTTTCCTCACTCCTCGGCTCATCAATGTGCTCAATTGTCTGAAAAGGCAGAACTGTGTTTTCCATTTCATCAGTTTTCCCGTTCCAAAGCAATTCAACTTCTCGATCAGTATCAAAAAGTAAAAATCGGTATTTTTCCGGCAATGGTTTACCTGCCTCAATAAACTTGAGGATGTCGCGTTTTTCGTTATCAGTAAGCTGTAGAGCCATGAGTTTGCAGTACTTAGGTTTAAATTTTTACTAGAGTAGTTTTGTTATCATTATATCTCATTTAGAGCCTCTTCTTAGAAGCTTCTGTTTAAAATTCAATAAAACCAGACCCGCCCCCATGCCTAGAGCAAGTGGGTCGGGCTTAGCTGCACGTGATGGCTGGGGCGGAGGGATTCGAACCCCCGAATGCTAGTACCAAAAACTAGTGCCTTACCACTTGGCGACGCCCCAATATGTTAGTTCGTAGTTTGTAGTGAGTAGTTGGTAGCCTGGTAATAATTTAACCTTACCATCTAGGCGAGATTTGTATAGACTTTGGATATTGGAAAAAGTCCAGCGGTCGAGATTTTAACATCTCTGTTAGAATTAGCCGAGCTGTTTTTTATGCAAAAAATATTTTAACCCAATCGTAAAATGTCAACTTTAGTTTTGCTTCGCCATGGTCAATCTGAATGGAATCTCAAAAACATTTTCACTGGTTGCCGAGATGTGAATCTTTCACCAAAAGGTGTGACAGAAGCACATGAAGCTGGAAAAAAATTGAAACAACTTGGCATTAAATTCGACCAAACTTTCACCAGCGAACTTACTCGAGCGCAAAAAACTTTAGAGCTTGCCCTTGAGGAACTTGGAGATTCGGATTTACCAGTTCAAAAAAATGCAGCTCTCAATGAGCGTGATTATGGTGATCTGACAGGAAAAAATAAGGATGAAGCACGTGAGGAATTTGGGGCAGAGCAAGTCTACATTTGGCGTAGAAGTTTCGACATCGCTCCACCGAACGGAGAAAGCCTGAAAGACACAGCCGATCGCACACTGCCATATTTCGAATCAGAAATAATGTCCGCAGTGAAATCTGGGAAAAATGTAATTATCTCAGCTCACGGCAACTCTCTTCGCGCAATCACCATGCAGCTTGACGAGCTTTCAGCAGAGGAAATTGTGAAGCTCGAAATCGCGACTGGCGTGCCGATTGTTTATGAGATTGATGCGGAAGGGAAAGTTTTGTCGAAGAAAGTTTTGGAATAAATTGCTCTAGTTTTTTCCAAATGCTACCCGTCCTCTAAATTTCGCCCCTCTTTGTCGTTTTCGCTCCCTTTTTATCACTCACGTTCTCCTGTCCCCCTTGTCATTCCCGCGTAGGCGGGAATCCAAAACAGTAAGCACCACAAAACTTCAAACTAAAACATGCGCGAAGAAAGAACCTACTTTATCTATATTCTTGCCAGCCAGATTAATGGCACTCTTTACATTGGAGTTACAAACGATTTACAAAGAAGAGTCTTGGAGCATAAAGAAGCTCAAACAAAGAGTTTTACAAAAAAATACGCTGTGAATAAACTCGTTTATTATGAGGAATTTGGAGACATAGAAGAAGCAATCCAACGTGAAAAAAGATGACAGCCTAGGTTTTATAAAACTGGCGGAAGTTCAGTTTTATGCCTATTCTGAATAACTCTCGCCAGAATAGTTTTTTCAAAATCAGTCGATTTCGCAGGAAGTTTGAAATCGTTTTTTTCTAATTTCTGGAGAATTTCATCGAGAATTTCATAGCTCGCACCCAGCTCTGTCTCATCAGTTTGACCAGAGAGCAGCTCCGCCGTCGGTGGTCGAGCAATAATTTCATCAGGAATTCCAAACTCTTTTGCCATCTCAAAAACCTCCGTCTTCCATAAATTTCCCAGAACTTCGACATCCGCTGCGAAATCTCCGAATTTTGTACCGTAGCCAAGGAGAATTTCAGATTTATTCGAAGTACCGAGAACCAAAGCGTTTTGTGAATTAGCGAAGTGGTAAAGCGCGAGCATGCGCAGACGCGGAGCGAGATTAATTTTGGCGAGCTGATTTTCTGACCAAGGAAATTTTAACTGCTCAAGAACTTCTGAAATTTCAAATTCAAAAGTTTTCACTCCAAATTGTCGCGCAACTTTGGAGGCTAGTTTTTTTGAGTCTTCCGAGGAAATTTCTTTTTGCGGCAAAATCAAGCCAAAAACATTTTCAGCACCCAGCGCTTTCACCGCAATCGCCAAAGTCAAAGCAGAGTCCACTCCCCCACTCAAACCGATAACAGCTTTTTTGAATTCTCTTTTTGAGAAAAATTTTTGTAGTTTCGAGACGATAATTTGGGAATTCGGCATTCGTAAATCTTTAGTGGTGGAGTCGACGGGGATCGAACCCGCATCACTTGCTTGTCGAAGGCAGTATTTTAACCAATTAAACTACGACCCCATTTTCACAGGACTGGCTCGCACCAACTCCACCGACAAGAATTCTACACGAACAAAAAAAGCCTGCCGAAGCAAGCTTTTTTCTGACAAGCAAGCAAACCGTAGTTTACGGACTGCCTTTAATTGAATTTTAACAAAATCTAAACCTAAAATCAAAATTTATTTTGATTAATTAACCAAACTTCGCACATTGAAAATTGAACATTTACCCCTCCCCTCTCTCCCGATCCATCTCATCTAATTCTCGAGCAATCTCGGTTTTTGCAGCTATTTCTGGGTCATTAGAATTTTTTTCCAGCTCATTCAACTTTTCCGCAGTGATGAAAATACTACGCGGCTTAGCTCCTGCTGCTGGTCCTACGAATCCCCTCTCCTCCAACATGTCGATAATTCGCGCAGCCCGCGCATAACCCAGACTTAACCTTCGCTGAAACAAAGAAGCAGAAGCTCTGCCAGTCTCCACCACCACTCGTGCAGCTTGTTTGATAAGCTCCTCATCACCCGAATTACCAGAGTTACCACCACTAGAATCTCCGTTCGAAGAAGCAGGTTTTACTCCTGGTAAAACCACACCGGCGTTTTTTTCCGAATCAAGAATCTCGTCATTGTATTCTGGCTCTTCTGACAAATCTAACTTGATTGCATTTGTAACTTTCCTAACTTCTTGTGTGGAAATAAAACTTCCCTGAATTCTTACCGGCTTCGATTCTCCGGGTGGAATAAAAAGCATGTCACCCTGTCCGAGCAAATCTTCCGCACCAATCGTGTCGAGAATCGTTTTTGAATCCACTCCCGAGGTAACCGCGAAACTCAAACGAGTGGGAATATTAGCCTTGATTACACCAGTAATCACATTCACCGAAGGTCGCTGAGTCGCTAGAATTAAATGAATTCCTACAGCTCGAGCCATTTGCGCCAAGCGCATGATGCAGCCTTCCACTTCCTTTTGCGCGACCATCATCAAATCCGCCAACTCATCAATCACGATTACAATGTAAGGCATTTTTTCCGGAGGATTTTTTTCGTTAAATTCAAGGATGTTTCGAACTTTCACTTTTGCAAGCTCCGTGTATCTTCGAATCATTTCACTTACCGCCCATTTCAGTGCTGAAACAGTTTTCTCTGGATCGTTAATTACAGGAGTGAGAAGATGCGGAATTCCGTTGTAAGGAACGAGTTCTACCTTTTTCGGATCAACCAGAATCAAACGCAAATCGTTTGGAGAATTTTGGTAAATCAGTGAAAGCAGAAAAGTGTTGATCCCCACTGATTTTCCTGAACCAGTCGCACCTGCGACGAGTAAATGAGGCATTTCAGTCAGATCGGCGACTCGCGCATTTCCAGATACGTCTCGACCCAAAACCATGCGAAGGTTTGATTTAACCTTGGAAAAAGAATCGGAAAGCAATAATTCTTTCAGCCTAACTAAAGTTCTTTTCTCGTTTGGAATTTCAATTCCGACTAAACTTTTCCCCGGAATAGGAGCTTCAATTCTCAAACTCTTGGCCGCAAGCTCATAAGTTAGATCTCGTTTCAGATTTATAATTTTCGAAAGCTTCATTCCTTCCGCAGGTTTGAGAGTGTATTGCATCACCGTTGGTCCAACATTTACGTCATACATTTCCACATCGATTCCGAACTGTGAGAGCTTCTTGGAAATCGAATCGGCTCTTTTGCGTAACAAATTCTCATCTATGGAAGCCGATTTCACAGATTCATCCAGTAAATCGAGCGAAGGTGGAGTCCAGTCCGCGTCTGAAATTTTTGACTCTTCAGGCTTAAATTCATTCACGAGCGGAATGTTTCCCGGACGATTGATGCGAAATTCAGGGGATGCAGAATCTTTCTTTGGAGAATCTTTAGCAGATTCACTCTCCTTTCCGTTCTCCTTTTTAGTAGTTTTTTTAGAAGTCTCAGCAGCCTCTTTTTGAAAATCACGAACTCTCAAATTATCACTTTCTTTATTATTATCTGTTCTCTTAATCTCTTCACCATTGATGAGCTTTCGCATAAAAGTCACGACATCGCGAAAAGAGATTCCAAAAGAGAGAAGTGTTGAAATAAGAAAAAGCGCGATTAAAACTATCTTCGCACCCAAATCTGCGAAAGCAGCGCGGAAGAAGACGGAGGCAACGAAACCAGTGAAACCGCCATATTCCATCGCCATGGTCAGCATTTCTTCTTTGGATGCAGAGAGATGGACAATTCCCAAAAGTGCGACGACGAGCAAGAGAATCCCAAAAATTCTGGTGAAATTAAAAAGAACTTTGGTGGAGGTGAGCATGACTCCGCCAATCGTGAAAAGGAGGAGAGGAATGAAGTTGATGCCGATTCCAAAAAGTCCGCGGAAGCTTGCACTCCACCATTCTCCGAAGGCGCCGATGCCTCCGCCCAAGCTTAAATAAGTGAGAATCCCGAGGGTGATGTAAATCACTGCCCAAATATCTCGGGCGATTCGCGATTCTACTTCGAATTTAAATTCGGTTTTTTTAGCAGAAGAAAGAAGGCTCTTCATGACGGAGGATCTTTTTCGGACAGGCGTAACATAATCTCTCCGAGTCGGATATCTTCGACGGCTACGATTTCTGCGAATTACCAAATTTAGGAGTTTTAA
>Ga0307989_1001022_pt1 | contig 15997 bp, 19 predicted proteins | sample EllFjometagen185_FD_203164 | JGI IMG/M metagenome (GOLD analysis project Ga0307989, IMG submission 203164) | Marine microbial communities from Ellis Fjord, Antarctic Ocean - #185 | ecosystem: Environmental > Aquatic > Marine > Unclassified | place: Southern Ocean | collected 2014-10-08
CAAACTAAAATTCCGCTTAATCTTATCAAAAATCGTAATCTTCAACTTCCCTTCAACTTCCTCCAACGAAACAGAAGCAGCACCCGAAGCCCTCTTCAAAATCTTCTTCAAATCCCCAAGATTAACTCCCCAAACCTCATTCCCAACTTCATACTGACTAAATGATTCCTTAGGCAAACGAAAAATAACAAGCGCAACATTAGCCGGATCAACCGCAACAACACTCAAACCATCCTCCAACAACTTCAACCGAACCTCAACAACAACATTCGAAATAATATCAACAGCATCCCCCAACAACTTCGGCTCATCCAACTTCAATATCATTAGCAAAAATCCTCAGATTTTTGATAGGTAAGGACGCAGTCATTACACAATATAAAAAAACTTTCCCCTAATTTAAACTTCATCTAAGAAAAACCCCAACTTCTTATTTAAAGATTATTATACTAGAATTCAAAATCCATAACCCGAAAAACAAACTCCTCAATCTCAACAACACTATCCTTATCCAAAGAAACCTCAAACCCATAACCAGTAGGCTTCTTATTAATCCAACCCCGCCGAACCAAATCCTTAGCAATATCTCCAAAACAGAATCCGTGAGAATCCGTGTTCATCCGTGTGCTAATTGTCCTCTCCCCAAAAACCCCATATCACAATCTATTAAAACCCCAACACACTCATACACTCACATGCAATCCCAATCAGCCCTAACCGAAGTCTTCGGAAACAATCCAGTAATGAAAGTCCTAGATTTCCTAATCTCCTATCAAATATTCGACTACACCTTAACCGAAATCGCAAAGAACGCCGAAGTCAGCTATTCAACCCTCCAAACCTTCTGGGAAAAATTAGAACGAAACAATATAGTAATCAAAACAAGAAGAGTAGGAAAATCCGATCTCTACAAACTCAACACCAAAAACCCTGCCGTACAACAATTAATCAAACTAGACTGGAACTTAACATCAGGAAGTCAACAAGATCAACAGATATCCAATCAAGTTACAGCGCCAGCAAAATAAAAACCTATTCTTATCTCCACAACAACAATCCCTAAAAACCAAAACTTCCTTACCTACCTATGCAGTTCAAAATACATTTAGCCTTTCTCTTAAGTGTCCATGAGAAAATGTGCGGCGAAGCCCACAGTTTTTCATGGAATAAAACCAAAAACCAAAAACCAAAAACCAAAAACATAAAACGGAGTTTTATCTAATGGCAACAAATCCCAATGCTCCAAATCCCAAATCCCAAATCCCAAATCCCTCGCGAGCCGCAGGCATCGCGGTATCCTACTACTCCCGCCTAGAAATCCAAAACGCCATGTTTCAATTCTGCAAACACAGAGAAACCGTAGCAAACCACAACAACAACTTCTTCGCCAAACGCCCCGACACATTCGACTACCCATCTGACATCCTAAATCAAGCCCGAAACGGCGCAACTTCTTTCCACACCTCCGAAGAAATCTGGACAAACCCACTCGACATCAACACAAACATGACGCCTTTGCAATACAATCAAATCAAAACCGGCTGGGACCTCCTAATAGACATCGACTCCCCATTCCTAGACTACGGAAAAATCGCAGCAAGACTCCTAATCGAACAATTCGAAGCCCACGGAATCCACAACTACGGAATCAAATTCTCCGGCGGCAAAGGCTTCCATATCCTAATCCCATTTAAAGCATTCCCAAAAGAATTCAAGGGCCAAATCACAAAAGACCAATTCCCAGACTGGCCCCGAGCAATCGCCCAATACCTCTTCAAAAAAATCAGAAACCCAATGAACGAAGAAATCCTAAGACTATCATCCAGAGAAAAACTAATCGAACAAGGCGAACTAGTCTCCGAACACACCTGCCCAAAATGCCACCAACCAACAATCAAAAAGAAAATCTACAAATACATCTGCTCAGACCGAAGATGCAAATCCGAACTAGAATCTCCAACAAAAAAGACAGTAGCAATGCTCTGCCCAGGATGCAACGCAAAAATGAACAGAGTAAGCGAGCGAGAAGTCGACTTCTGCAAAGCCTGTAAAATCAACACCGCAAAATTAGAAGTAACATCTTCATTCGGAGGCATCCAACAAAAAAACATCCAGAAACAATTCAAAGAAGAAGTCACAATCAAATCAACCGAAGACTCAGTCGACGTAGTCCTAGTATCCCCCCGTCATCTCTTCCGATCCCCATACTCCCTCCATGAAAAATCCGGCTACGCCTCAATCCCACTTACAAAAAACCAAATCCAAAACTTCCGTCCTTCAGACGCCGACCCACTAAAAATCACAAAAACATATCCCTTTATGCCAGACTCAATCGAAGGCGAAGCAACCCTATTATTAGAGAGCGCATTACACGAAGCCGAAAAAGAAAAACCAAAACAAGTAGAAAAAAAATACGACGGAAAAGGAGTCGACCTCAAAGGACTAACAATAACAGAAAACATGTATCCACCAATCATCAAAAAACTCCTAAAAGGAATCCCAAACGACGGTCGAAAACGAGCCCTATCCCTACTCCTCTCCTTCTTCACATCCCTAGAATTCCCACAAGATTACATCGAAGAAATCATCAACGAATGGAACAACAAAAACTACGCCCCACTAAAACAAGGCTACATTAAATCTCAAATAGACTGGGCACTAAAAAACAAAAGATTACCCCCAAATTATGATAAACCGATATACAAAGAATTTGGAATAACTTCTCCACCAGTCCCCGGCATGAAAAACCCAATCAACTACACAATCAAAAAAGCCTTCGCGGCAAAACCAAGGACCTCAGAATCATTCTACGTAAAGCCAAAACACAAAGGCCAAATCTAATTACAAAGTATCCACAAGAAAGTGTGGCGCCAGAGGTGCTACAATTTCTTGTGGAATAAAACCAAAAACAATCAACCAAAAAACAAACAAAATATCCTAACCGCAATAAGAGCAAACAACTACTCCGGATTCGTCTACGAAACCCACACCGGATTCTTCCTCTGGTACATGCCTCCATCCCATAAAGGACTCTTCGAATTCACAAAAAAACTAGAGACAGTAGACAAGACAATAAAAATCGACGCAATGCAAACAGCCGACATAATCAAAATCGAAACCGTCCCAAAAGCCGTCCTAGAGATTTTCAAAAAACGATCCGCGTAATCTGCGTAATCCGCGGATAAATTTCCCTTCCTATTCCTCTGCCCAAAGGTTCATTACAAAACTAAATCCCCAAACCAAAGTCCGTAGTTAAAATTTCCCTTCCCGCCTCAATAAATCTTTTCCCGATGCCCAACCTTCAAAACAAAAATATCTCCATTCATCATCTCAAACACAACTCGATAATTTCCAACTCTCAACCGATAAGTACTATCATAACCAACCATCCGCTTAACCCCGTGAAAATTCTCACCCTCCACAAAATCCAAAACCTTCCGAACAATCCTCTTCCTCAAAAAAATCTCCAACTTCTCCAAATCTTTCATAGCCTGATCAGTCCATTCAAGACCAAAGCTCATAAACCAAGCCTCTTCATGGCATCCTCATGAGAAATAGTCCTACCTTCAGCAACATCCGTCCTCGCCACCTCAATCTCCTTCTTTGTCTTCGCATTCAACTCCAAAGAATCCTCAATCATAAATTCAATAACATCATTATAACTCTCTCTATTCATCAATCGCGCCTTATCCAAAAACGTTTTCACACTATCCGAGATCTGAATTGTCGTAGCCATTATAACAACTTATAACAACTTAAAGTTTATAAAACTTTTGATAGACAAATCCCAATCAAGCCCATTATAAGAAACACAAACAACAAGCAACCCAAACAAAATAATTATAAACTAACAATAACATACATAATCATGAAAAAGGCGTGCATACTAACAACACTATTCCTAATCTTCCTATTAGCCCCAATAGCACTAGCAGTCGAAAACCAAACACAAAAAGCCGAAGAAGCATTTGCCTGTCTAGAAAACAAAGCTGGAGATTGTTCCGGATTGACAACCCAAGAGACCGCGCTAACAATTCTAGCAACCCCAGACAGCATCTTTAACTATTGTATAGACGAACTCGAAAGCAGAAAAACCTCAGACAATTGGGGAAACATCCGTGACACCGCACTCGCAATCATAGCACTAAAACACGCAGGCGAAAATACTTCAGCTTCCGAAGCATGGCTAATCAATCAAAACCAAACACCAACAGATTTGATATGGTATCTACAACAAGACTCCAACGAAGCAGCAGATTGCAACATAGGATATGACTCACAAGATTTCATAATAAGTGTAGGGACAGATAAAAAAATAAACCAAGATGCAGGCAGTTGCTTAGAATTAGCACAATCAGATTTCTGGCTACAAATAAACGAAAACTGCTACGACGAAACTTTTCAAATAGAATGTGACCAAGACTTCATAGCAAACCTAATTTACCGAAATAGCAACTCTCCAACACTCTACGTCCTAGAGGGAACAGAATCTTCACCTGCATTCGGCTCAATAGATTTATCACTAAATTCAAAATGCTTTGGAGACGGATCTTGTGATTATGAATCAACAATATGGGCAGCAACAGCACTTCTAGACACAGGGTACAACATAGACGAATTTATCCCATACATTATAGCAATGGCAGACACAAATGAACAATACCTGCCAGACGCATTTATCTACATGGTAACAAATTACAACGATAACGCAAATGCACTAATACAATCCCAAAAACTAGGAAACTACTGGGAAGCAACTTCTTCAACGAACAGCAAATATTATGACACATCTTTAGCATTATTGGCTTTATGGGGTTCAACTTCAGAACAAGTACAAAGTGCAAAAGATTGGATGTGGTTTTCACAAGGAACAAATGGATGCTGGCAAAACGAAATCAAAGAAACAGCAATCGCACTATGGGCACTAGAAGGAAGAGCAGGAAGAATACCATCAGTAATAATAGGCACCACATCAGACACCAACACAACAACCAACACAACAACCAACACAACAATCAACACAACAACATCAACAGGATCTAGCGTAACATATTGTACCGACGCAAATTACTTCTGTATTTCATCTAGTGAGTGCTCAGCTTCAGAAAATATAGGTGACAATTATTTTTGTCCATCACTATCAAAGACTTGCTGTAAAACAGAAAGCCTAATGACATGCTCAGAATATTCCGGTGAAATATGCTCCGCAACTGAAGTCTGTACTGGAAACTCTAAGAAAGCTTCAGACACAAATAGCTGCTGCACAGGATCTTGCCAAGAAAGACCCCAAGAAAACGAATGCGAATCAAACGATTATAACTGCATGAATTCTTGCTCTGACTTCCAAGAATCAGTATCATCATACTCTTGCGATGGAAGCAAAGTGTGTTGTAAACCAAAGAAAACAACAACTACTTCCGAAGCAGCATCTAGCTGGTGGATCTGGGTATTAGTAGTTCTAATCATCGCAGTATTATCCGCAATAGGTTACGTTTACAGAGAACAGCTTAAACTCTACTGGTTCCAATTGCAATCAAAATTCAAGAAAGACGAAGATAAAAGTAAAGGAGGATTCAGTCCAAGAGGTCCAGGAATTCCACCACGTCCAGGATTCCCTCCAATAAGAAGACCTATCAGACAAGGAGTGTCAACTAGACAAGGAGCACCAACTAGAAGACCCCACGACAGAAGAGATAAGGCAATGTCAGAAACTTTCAAAAAACTTAGAGACATGTCTAAATAAAATGAAACACAAAATAACTTTTTCATTAGGCTTATTCTGTATCCTTTGTTTCGCATTGCCCACAATATCAGCCATTCCAACAATCCAATTCCAACACGAAGAAACACAGCCAGGCGAAACAATTCTAGCGACAATAACAACATCAGGAGAATTCACAAAACAAATAACATCTTCCGACATCAAATTCTTCGAAGGCAGAAAACTAGTATCAATGACCTTCTCTGTAATATTCTACCAAGGAACACACTATCTCTACGCCTACACCACAAGAGAAGGAAACTTCACAATTCAAATAGAAAACATCCTCTACAAAGAAAACAATATATTACAATCATCAACAATATCAAAAGAATTCAGCATATCAAAAAACATCATAATTTCCGAAGCAGGATTAGCATCAACGAAAATCCTCTCAATCAAACCAGGCTTCATATTCACATCTCAAACGCCTTCAATAAGGTTCACTAACCTAGGAAACTCAAGTCTAAACCTAACATACAGCGAAAACGAAACATCCCTAATTCCATCACAAAGCAAGACCACAACATTCACACCAGAAGAAATCGCTACAACACTAACAGCTACAACATACAAAGAATTCCAAATACCAATATTTTATTTCTCCGTGGAAAACATAACATACACACCAGCTCAAAATGAAACTCAATCAGAAAACGAAACCCAGCCAATAAATAAAACTACATCTACAAATAAAACTACATCTACAAACGAAACCAATCTACAAATAAATTCAAACCTATCCACAATTGAAATATTCACAAACACAAAATACGAAGAAGAAATAGAAATAATTAATTCAGGAAACAACACTATAAAAGATCTAGAAATGACCTCAAACATAGAATTCATAAAAATAGAAAAACTAAATGATATACTGGCTATGCAAACACGAATTTTAACACTAATCCTAGAACCCGAAAACCCAGGTCATTTCAACGGAACAGTAAATATATCATATATTCAAAACGAAACACAGCATATTATAGAAATCCCATTAAGTGTTTTTGTTCTACCCCAAGGATCTTCTCCAGAAAACTTTCAAATTCAAAATGAAACCTGCGAAGAACTTTCCGGAACAGTCTGTCCAGAAGGAACACTTTGTAATAAGGGGACATTCACAAAAAACACAAATCCAGAATGGTGTTGCCTAGCTTCATGCGTAGAAATTGAAAACAAAGCTTCAGATTCAACTAGCTTCAAATGGCTAGCAGGAATAGTAATATTAATTATTCTAGTATTAGTAGGATTATACTTCTACAATAAACAAAAAAAAGTTACCCCACAAAAACCAAGAGAACAAATTAAGGCCAAAACAGAAAAATACAACAAAAGAATGACAGGCAGCCTAACAAAATCATAATTACTTTTTCTTCTTCAACTTAGCAATCTCTTCATCACGTTCAGTCAAAACCTTCTTCATATTCTCAACCGTCACCGCAGCCTGCCTCAACCTCTCGCCAGCAATCTTAGCAATCTCATCATACCGATGCATCCGTCCCGAAATATTATTCAGCAAATCAGTAGCTTCACTCATTTCCAGCTTAACATTACTAGGCTCAATAACCTCAACCGAACTCGGCATAAAATCAAACATAGTCTCACTGAGCCGCGCAAAACTATCACATTCAAAATCACACTCAGCAAAAGCCGTAAACATATCTTCCCCTTCAGGAGCCTTATTTCCCTCTTCCATCTCAATAACTCGCGGCTCACTAACCTTAATCGAATGAACCTCAAGATCTTCAACTTTATGTAAAATCCCAACATGCTTCTCCAAGCTCTCTGTCAAATGCACAGCAGGCCGACCCGCCATCTCAACAATCATAATTGCTCTTACCATAAAACAATCAACATTATCTCACTTTAAAATCCTTTGGAATCATTACAATCAATATTCTCGTCCCTTATCCCAAACCAAAACTCCAACCAACCAAACCAAAAACAAACAAAACAAATATGGTAACCAATTGACAACCATCCCATCCTTCGAAACATAATCCCACTCATCTTCCACCTCAGCAGAATTCAAAACCAAAACCTCATCCTTACCATTCAAAACAATAACCCCACTCTCCTCAACAAAATCCGCGCCATCCGCGGACAAGTCCTCCCTTTCCCTATCATCCTCCCCAACCTCAACCCGAATCCGTCCAACATCAAACTCCTTCCGCCAATCCTCATCCCGCAACTTCACCACCATATCAAACCGCCCAACCTCCTCAATCTTTAACCTAACCTCAGCATCATCCCGAACAAACTCTTTCAGATAATAATAACTAGACTTCCAAGCCCCAGCATTCCAAATCTTAAGAACCGAATCTCTCTCCTCATCAATCTCAACCTTCAAATCATAAACCTCATCCCCATCCGAAACCTCAACATCACACTCGAAACTCTCCCCAACATAAATATCATCCGGGCATTCAATCTCAACATCAACAGCAGAAACAAAACCAACCAACAAAACCAAAACAAGTAATCTAAACATAAAGATACAACTCAGAAAATATATATAAGACTAATTCCAAAAACGGGATAACCTAAAACTTTTAAAACCAAAATCTCTTAACCAAACAATGGCAGTACAAAAAGAAGATTTAACATCCTTCATGAAAAGAAAAGGCTTCGTCTATCAAGGTAGCGAAATCTACGGCGGACTAACAGGTATCTGGGAATTCGGACACATAGGAAAATTAATGAAAGATAATCTTAACGACGTCTGGAAAAAATTCTTCCTAAATCTGGGAGACGACTTCTACGAAATCGAAGGTTCAATCATAATGCCAAAAGCAGTTTTCGAAGCTTCAGGTCACCTAGACAATTTCGACGACCCACTAGCAGAATGTTTCAAATGCGGTCAAACCGAAAGAGCCGACAAGATAATCGAAGAAAAATTAAACCGAAGAGAAGAAGCAGCAACAAACGAAGAACTCCTAATAATCCTAAATGAAAATAATCTCAATTGTTCAAAGTGCGGAAGCAAATTCGAAAAAGTAACAACATTCAATATGATGTTCCCAATCACGTTCGGTCCAAAAGGCGGACAGACAGTTTATCTAAGACCAGAAACAGCACAAACTCCATACCTAAACTTCAAAATTCAATACGAACTCCTAAGAAAGAAACTTCCATTAGGTTTAGCTGTAATAGGCAAAGCATTCCGAAACGAGATCTCACCAAAGCATTCCCTAATAAGATGCCGAGAATTCGAACAAGCAGAACTCCAGATATTCTTCAACCCAAAAAACATCAACAACGAAAAGATTTCCGACACCGCAAATTTCTCAGACGTAAAAGATGAAAGATTAATAGTAATGCTTCAAAATGAGAGAGATCAAGGATTAAAAGAAATGTCTCCAAATGAATTAGTAGAATACGGCCTACCAAAATTCTATGCATATCACATGACAAAAGTTCAAGACTACATCCTAAACACACTAAAAATTCCAAAAGAAAAATTCCGATTCTACGAACTTAATGACAAAGAAAAAGCATTCTACAACAAAAACCACTTCGATATAGAAGTCTTCTCAGACGAAGTAAACGACTGGGTAGAAATCGGAGGAGTCCATTATAGAACAGATCACGATTTAGGAGGCCACGAAAAAGTTTCTAAAACAAAGCTTTCTGTCCTAGATGAAGAAACAGGAGAACGATTTATTCCTCATGTATTAGAACTAAGCTTCGGTCACTGGAGAAACTTCTACACACTTTTGGAACAACATTTACACTATGACGAAAAACGAGACAACAACATCTTAAAACTACCAAAAAAGCTAGCTCCAATAAAAGCATCAGTCTTCCCACTAATGAACAAACCAGAATTCCAAGATCTAGCAAGAGAAGTAAAAAACGACCTAACAGAAAACGACATCATCTCAACATTAGACAAATCAGGAAGCATCGGTAAACGTTACGCAAGAGCAGACGAAATCGGAACACCCTACTGCATAACAATAGACCACGACTCACTAGAATCAGGCATAGTAACAATCCGAGATAGAGACACAACAGAGCAAGTAAAAGTCCACAAAGACAAACTCTCAGAAACAATTCGAAACCTAATCAACGACAAAGTCGAATTCTCAAAACTAGAATAATTTTAAAAACAAACTTCTCATTCTAAATGAATGGTGACCAAATCTTCTAACCCAATCATAACAATGATAAAAACCGAGTGGCAATATCTCGACAAAAACAAACCCAGATATATTTTCTATATGAGTTTCTTCGTCATAGCAGGACTTCTAAAATTAGTTTCCCCATGGCTCATCGGAACAATATTCAATTCAATTCAAGGCGGACAAATCACAACCGAACAAGAACTCTACCATTTATTTTTCCTAATATCCCTTTTATTTTTCATAGAACTAGGATTCAGATTATTCCACGGCATAGCAAGAATCACACAAAAATTAACAGCATTCCAAACACACAGAAACTACGCCAACGACAAAATAAGAAAAGTAACAGAACTTTCAGTCAAGTGGCACAAAGATAATCATTCAGGAAACACAATAGACAGAATAAACAAAGCAAGAATATCCCTATTCACATATGCTCAAAGCGAATCATTCAGACTAATTTACATAATAATAAACATATTTGGTTCCCTAGGATTAATCTTTTTCATAGACTCAAAGATAGGATTCTTCGCACTAATATTTTCCTCAATTCTATTAACCGCAGCAATGAAACTAGATAAACAAATTAAAAAAAGCTACAAAAATATAAACAGATTCGAACACAAACTTTCAGCATCCATCTTCGATTATTTCAGCAACATAATTACAGTAATAACACTAAGACTAAAAAAAATAGTAAGAAAAAAATTAGATGAGAAATTAGATATAAGTTACAAGGACCACAAAAAAACCGCATATCTAATGGTGATAAAGTGGAGCCTAGCAAGCCTAGCAATAATATTAATGACAGTAATAGCTTTAATCTACAGAGCATATACAGATTTTTATTTAACAGGCACAATTCTAATCGGAACACTCTTTATTCTATATAGTTATTTAGAGAGAGTAGGGAGATCTTTTTTTGAATTCGCCGAATTTTATAGCTCAATGACAAAGAAAGCAGCCGACATAGAATCAGCCGAACCAATAGACGAAGCCTTCGACAAAATACAATCCCAACTAAAAACAAAACTCCCAAAATCCTGGAAACAAATCCAAATCAAAAACTTATCCTTCACCTACAACCAAGAAGGCAATATCCAACACCTAAACAACGTAGACTTCAACTTCAAACGTGGCCAAAAAATCGCCCTAATCGGAGAATCAGGTTCAGGCAAATCCACAATCCTAACACTCCTAAGAGGACTCTACCTCCCACAAAAAGCAACAATATCATGCGACAACAAAATCCTAAAACACGGAATCCAAACCCTAAAACAATCCGTCACCCTAATTCCCCAAGACCCAGAAATCTTTAACGAAACAATCCGCTACAATATCACAATGGACATGTTCTCTAAAACGACTGATCTAGACAAAGCAATAGACATGGCCCAATTCCGACAAGTAGTAAACAAGTTACCAAACGGAGTAGACACGTCAGTCCAAGAAAAAGGAGTATCCCTATCAGGCGGAGAAAAACAAAGACTAGCCCTATCGAGAGGAGTCCTAGCTGCAAAAGAATCCGACATAATCCTCCTAGACGAACCAACATCCTCAGTAGATTCCATAAACGAAAAGAAAATTCACGAAAACATTTTCAAAGAATTCGCAGACAAAACAATCATTTCCTCAATCCACCGATTGCATTTGCTCAATAAGTTTGATTATATTTACATGTTCGACAAAGGAAAGATTGTAGGGCAAGGAACCTTTCAAGAAGTTAAGAGCAATCCCAAATTCAAGAATATTTGGAAAAGATACATTAGCGGAATGAAAGAATAAAATTTCCCAGCGCGAAATAAGAGCGCAACATTACCTAATATCTACAAGCGAAGCATCCTAATACCTAATACCTCGCGAAGCGCGCATGTTCGACAAAGGAAAAATAGTAGAACAAGGAACATTCAGCGAAATCAAAGAAAGCCCAAAATTCAAATCCATCTGGAGAAGATATATAGGAAGCATAAAAAAATAATTACCTTCTCATTCCCTTTCGAATCTCCAAAAAATCCAAGTAAACAACTTGAATTCTTCCCCCCTTCACTTCCTGCCTCTTACTAGCAATCAAAATCTGCGAAAAAATCCCCCGCTCCAACAACCAACAACACTTCTCTTTCTCCTCCCTAGACAAAGTTCCATTCATCTTAACCTCAACACCAATAACCTCAAACAAATTATCCCTCCGATCAAACGCCACAAAATCCGGAAACCCAGTCCCAATCGTCATCACACCCTTACCAACCCCAAACCTTTTGAAAACCCGCCGACAAGGAACAATCTTATTACTCTCCATATCAATATTATTACTCCACTTATCAACCGTCCAACCTTTCTCCTCCAAATCCTTCCGAACCTTCAACTCAAAAGCCCCACCAGCTGCACGACTTTTCCCACCCCTAACAATATTAACTTTCTTCTTCAAAACAATATTCCCATCATCTCCGACACTAGCTTTAAACTCAACCTCTCTCTCCGGAACTCTAATCTCCATCCCAAAGTTAAATCATCAAGAGTTATAAAACTAATCACCAAGTGTCCATAAGAAATGCAGAGCCGAAGGCTATGTAATTTCTTATGGAATAAAACCAAAAACTAACAACCAAAAACAAAAAACGCGAAGTAACACTTCGCTTCCCTAAAGATCACGTGCATAAACCGTCCGCCTAAAATTCTCCTTAGCCCTATCACTCGCCTTCTCCAAAATCTTCCCAACCTCTCGCTCCAACTCCACAACTAAATCCTCACCTAAATTCAAACCCTTCAACTTTCCCCGGACCTTACTATTATTAATCAAACCCATATCTAAACAAAGAATATCCTATTTATTAACTTTAGCAAAAGTCTAACAATTCGGGCGAAGCCCTCCTGTCTCCTACAAGCGAAGCGCCCTATCATCTATTTTCTACAGAAACTTGTTTCTGTCCCCTTCCCACCGAAAAACTCCCGACTCATTCCAAATAAACTTTCAACAAATACCATCTCTCATCTCCCAAAATTTCCCATCTTAATTCCCTTTTTTATCCTGTCATTCCGGCCTCATCAAAGGAAACACAATACACTCCCGTCCAGGCCTCCCCATCAACATCCAAAAAAATCTTTCCGAAACTCCAAATCCACAAGCAGGCGGCATCCCATATTTCAAAGCCTCAACAAACTCTTCATCATGATTCATAGCCTCCTCATCCCCTTCCTCCTGCATATTAGCCTGCTCAATAAACCGTGTCTCCTGATCAATAGGATCATTCAGTTCCGAATAACCATTACCACATTCCGACCCAGCCAAAATAATCTGAAACCTCTCAACCTTCCGCGGATCTTCTTTGCTCATTTTAGCTAAAGGACTAAGTTCAACAGGATGTCCAACCAAAAATCCGGGACCAGCCAATTTCTTCCGACAAACTTTCCAAAGGCTATCCGCAAGCCGCCACTTATCAACCGAGTCATTATACTTAATCTTCAACTCTTTCAACTTAGCAACAATATCTTCTTTACTAGCCTCAAACACATCAACCCCAGTCTCTTTCTTAATAGTCTCGGCAAAATCATAACGAACCCATTTCTTCCCCAAATCAACCTTATGCCCATAAGCCTCAAACTTCAAACTCCCAATCGTAGCCAAGCAAACTTCCTTATACATCTCCTCACTCAACTTCATCCCTTCCTCAAACCCAACATAACCCCAATAAAATTCCATCTGCGTATAATCCTGCAAATGCTCAGCATCCATCCCCTCATTCCGAAACTGCCGACCAATCTCAAACGTCTTCTCATATCCAGCAACCAACAACTTCTTCTGCCAAAGCTCTCCCATCGAAATCCTCAAATAAACATCCAAGTCCAAAGCATTATGATGCGTCTTAAACGGAGTCGCCGCAGCACCCCCAGCCGAGTTCTCCAAGATAGGCGTCTCAACTTCCAAGAACTTCCGATCCAACAAAAAACTCCTCATCGAATTCCAAAACACAGACTTACTTATGAACATATCCCGAATTTCCTCATTCATAATAATATCCAAATACCTCTTCCGCAACTTCTCCTCCTCATCCTTCAACCCAGCATGCTTATCCGGCAAAGGCAAAATCGACTTAGTCAAAATAAAAATATTTCCAGCCATAATCGAAACCTCACCACTCTTAGTCTTCACAACCTCACCCTCAACTCCAACAATATCCCCAGAATCAATCTTCTTAAAATCCGCAAGCACCTCATTCGAAACCTCACCCTTTTGAACAACAATCTGAATACTCCCCTTTAAATCTTGCAAACTAAAAAAAGACAACTTCCCAAAACTCCGCTTAGTCATAATACGCCCAGCAACAACCCGACTCTTCCCAGACTTCGCTTCATCTTTCAACTTCGAAAACTCCTCAGCAACATCAACAGAATGAACTCGTCTTTCTTCCAACTCAAAACCATGCGAATAAACTTCCAATCCTTCCTCTCGCAACTTAACAATCTTCTTAATTCTCTCCCTAACAATTTGTTTTTCTCTGCCTTTTAGTTCAGCCATATCTAACACAACAAGAATTACTTTATAAAATTACTCACTCAATAAATAGCCAATTCCGGATCATTCTGAAGAGACCGTTCTAAGCTCTCAGAAGAAATAGCATAAACACTACCCTCTCTCCTAGCAGCATCTTCAGGGTCATTAAAAAATTCATAAGTTACCATATCAATAATAGAATCTCCAAGACCATTTCCAAAATTCCCTTCTTCACAAATCTTCTTCAACTTAGAAACACAACAATAAACTCGCCTAATCATATAAGGATTTTCACCCTCTTCCACATTAGCCATAAACTGAACCATGTAATCCTTTCTCTCCTCGCAACTATCACATTTATTTTCTTCCATCAAAACCGCAGAATTTTAAACTCCTTAAAATCCCCCTCCCACTTCCTCTTCTCAACCTTAACTCCACGAATCTGCGCATGCTCCGGACCCTTCCTCAAAAACCCAGCCAACCTATCCAATCCCTTAGCCTCACCTTCCGCAATAACCTCAACCTCTCCCGAATCCAAATTCCTCACAAACCCACGCAACTTCAATTCCTCCGCATGCTGCTTAACAAACTGCCTAAAAAAAATCCCCTGAACAGTTCCCTGCACCACAAATCTACCAGCCTTCTTCATCATAAAAAATATTCAAACTTCTTTTTATAGATTCCTATTCTTGACTAGTTTTCTCAAGTTCACTTTCTTCTAGCCTCTTAAAATATTCAGGACAAGACATCCGTGCAATTCTTCTAGGTGTACGAACAGTGTTACCTTCCATATCATAACTAACAGCAATCCCCTCTTTGATTTGTTCTATGCGTGCAACCCTCAGATATTCCCCAATCTTTATAAATAAAAAAACCAGCCAAACAATTTAAACCTTCCTATAAACCAAGTGTCCACAAGAAATGCGCCGGCGAAGCTGGTGTAATTTCTTATGCCCCAAGTAATCATTTGAAAAATGATTCGGGGTACTCTTCCGCAATTCAGGTGGAATAAAACCAAAAACCCATTGCCTCTCCAGAATATTGCCTATTGCCACAAGAAGCTATGCTTCTTGCCGGTCAAGTTCATTATGCAAAACAACCGCAACCTGCGAAGCAAACAAAACCCTCGGCCCAACCGACACCTTATCAACCTTCTTCAAAAATTTCCCAAACCCACTAGGAAACCCCTCATGATCTCCAACAACAAAAACAGAATTCTTATCCTCACTCATATCAACATCCAAATCCCGAACATCCTTCCCACCCTTAGCCAAAACCAAAACATCCTTCCCCTCACCATCCAAATCCCGAAGCAACTTCTCAAACCCTTTCTTCTCAATCGAACACCCAGGCACAATCTCCCGCAACCCCTCCTCATCCTTCGCCTTGTAAAGCAACCTCCGAATCAACCCCGCAACATTCTTCTTACTAATCGGCATTTCCTTATTACTCTCAAAAACCAGATGCCTAGGATTATTAGGCCCCCCATCAAAAATCAAATGCAACTTCACATCTTCCCGCATCGCATTAGAAACAAAAAAAACCGCAACAATAAAATTACAAACAATATCCAACCGCCCCGCCTTCTTCAAATCATCCTTAATCAAATTCCCAGCAGTA
>Ga0307989_1001023_pt1 | contig 15997 bp, 38 predicted proteins | sample EllFjometagen185_FD_203164 | JGI IMG/M metagenome (GOLD analysis project Ga0307989, IMG submission 203164) | Marine microbial communities from Ellis Fjord, Antarctic Ocean - #185 | ecosystem: Environmental > Aquatic > Marine > Unclassified | place: Southern Ocean | collected 2014-10-08
TTTTATAATTTTGGAAGATTTTTCTTTTTTAATACATATATTAAAAATAAGTCAAATAAAGTCAGAAAGATGTTGACAAATAGATCAAAGTATGTTATTATACGACATAATAAAGAAACAGACAACTAAGGAGAATACAAGATGACTAAAAACACAAAAAATACTAAAAACACAAAAAATACTGAAAATACTGATGAAGAAATTGATGTTACAGAAAATTCCATGTATGATGATGAATATTCAAATGATTTATCTTCATATTTCAGGGCATATGAATAATAATTACAACCAGAATAGGAGTAGTGAATGATCAAAGATGATAATAAAGTTTTCGTAGTAACAGCATATAGATGGGCTAATAAAGAGAGTCATAGTTATGTAGTTGGAATTTATCAAACTGAAAATGATGCTATTTATTATGCCGATAAGGAAGAAGATTATAGAGGTGGAAAATATAATTGTGAAATAATTAAAGTATCAATTGGAGATTATAGAGATAAGAAGAACCAAGTTATTAAAAGCCTGCCTACCTAAGTTTTAGAGGAGAATTTATGCCATCAGATTATACAGAGTCATCTGTCATTAGAAAGGATTTTAGACGTTCAAAAGTTGATCCACAAATTGCTAAACCTAAAGGAAAACATAATTCTAAAAAGAAATATAAAGTTGTAATAAAAGATCATACTTGGAGATTTATAATCGAAGATGAAAGAGAACCATGTGATTGGACTATTGGAAAATATATTACTCTAAAGTCAGCAGAACAAGCATTAAAAGCAAACTTACAAAATACTTACTATAAAGAATTCAAAATTGTAATAGAGGAAATTTAAGATGACTCCAATAAGAAAATGTCCATATTGTGGTGGTAAAACTAGATATTACCATGGACCAGAATCAATAAGTAGAGTTGTTTGTAAAGGTGAATGCCCACCATGGACTGTAATAAAAACTATAGATCATTCTAAAATACTAAAACATAATGAGGAAATATAACCATGGATCTAGACGATCTCTTCCGCGAAGAAGGCGAATTACCAGAACCTAAATCATATTCTAATATAATGATAATTGATTTTAGTAATATTATTTATTCATCATATTTTGGAAGTGTTCATTTCGATAAGTCACTTAAGAATGATAAAGAAAAATATCAAGTATGGAGATTCTTTCTTCTCAATTCTATATTAAGCTTAAAGAATAAGTTCGCACCGGATGAAATTGTTCTTGCAATTGATGACCGCTCATGGAGGAAAGATGCTTATAAATATTATAAAGCACAAAGAGTTCTTAATAGAGAGAAACAAAAAGACTTTAATGCTAAAGAATTTTATACTGTTGTAAATCAATTTGTAGAAGAGATAACAGAAACATTTCCATATAAAGTGATTAAAGTTAAGAATGCTGAGGCTGATGATGTTATAGCTGTTCTTGTTCAACATCTTAAAGGAAAAAAGATTACTATTGTATCTCGGGACAAGGATTTTCTACAAATGTTAAAATCACCAAATATAACTCTTTTTGATCCAATTTCAAAAGAGTTTAAGAAAACAGAAGACCCATATGCTTATCTTTTAGATCATGTGATTAGAGGAGATGCAACTGATGGTATTCCTAATATTCTCAGTGATGATAATGTTTTTGTTGACTCAAGTAAAAGACAGAAACGTATTACGAAGAATGTTCTCAAGGAAATATATGATCTTGGAATTGAAGAATATGTTATTAAATATAATTTGATTGATAATTATGAACGAAACAAACAATTAGTTGAGTTGAGTAAAGATACTATTCCCGCAGAAATTTGGACAGATACTGTATTTGAATATAATTCACAAGAACCTAAATCGAATTTTATGAATATAGCGATTTTCATGCAGAAAAATAAAATGAAAACCTTAGCAGAAAAAAGTGGGAGTTTCTTGATATGATTTGTAATAATTGCAATGAAGAACTTTATATGTCTATAAATGTTATCATGGAAATACCAAGTAGTATGGAATCACTTCTTTCAAAGAAAAATATTGCTAAAAAGGAAGTTAAAATTAATGGAGTGAGTTGGGATTCTGCTTATTATTTTTGTAAAAATCCAAATTGTTCTAAATATAGAAAACATAATACCTAAGTAAGGATGGATTAAACATGGACATAAATGATTTTAGAATTTCACTGTGTAACAGTGAAATCACAGAAATAATACACAATGATTATCCAGATGATACTGATTTTGATTTTGTAGATGAAGAAAGACAATTAGATATATTAGACATAATTTCTGCATTTGTGAATGGTGAGACTGAAGACTGTAAAATTTGGTCTGATTATGATTTCGATGAACCATCTGAAAATGTATTTTTAGCAGTATATAAATACTCTAGTTTAGTTCATCCGAAGCTTTTGGAAAATATAGAATCATTAATCAAATTCCTTTGGGACAAAGATTTCAATGTATATGAGATAATCATCGATAATAACCTGCATTAAGAGGAGAATAATATGAAAAAATGTCCGAATTGTGGATCAAAAAAAGTAGTGTGTTTGGGAAAAGATATTATATCTGTAGATGGAGAATCTTATTCACATAAATGTCTTGAATGTGAATCTTATATCACAAGGGATGAAATTAATGAATCATATCAAATTGGAAAGGAAGTTCTTTTGGGTTAAATAAAATAAAATTAGAAAGATGTTGACATTACTTCTAAAGTATGTTATTATACGACATAATAAGACAATAACTTAGGAGATTTAAGATGGGAATTATTAAATGGGTGGGGACAAGAAACCGGAACATATACTATTTCAGCCCTAATATGAGACATGGTGAAACAACTTCAAAAGAGAACTCAACAAAAGTAACTAAAAAACAATATGAATCATTGATTAAGAATAAAATAATCCCTACTTCAAGTAAATGGGTTGAAATTTAGAAAAGAAAACACTTGACAATAGTTCTAAAGTATATTATAGTAACTCTCAATATTAAGGATATTTATGATGATTAGAGAAATGGATGATGAAATTAGACAAACAATGATAGACATTATTGAGAATGATAAAACTGTTTCAGTAACATTAGATGAAGGTGGATGGTGTTCGGTTGATTCATTTTCAGATATCATGGAAGAAACATTCTTTGGATGTGACCGAGATGGTGAAGAAGATGAATATTGTTTCTCAGAAGTAATTGAATTAGAGGAGGTTTAATATGACTGAAGATAAAGAAGTAGAAGACTGTAGATATTGTAAGTTTTCATCACAAGGAGAGACTGAAATATCAAAGACGGCTTATGGTAACTGTAAACGGTTTAATTTAATATTGTTTCGAGTTATGACTAATTGTAAAGGGTTTAAGAAAATGAGTTAAGGAGAAATATATGTTCAGAGTGATGAAGATTCATGAATTTGATAAATCGGTTTTTTATAGAGTTGCATGTGATTGTACTGATCCAGAACATGACATGACTATTGAATTAGAAGTAGATGAAGACATTTTGGGATTGCATATATATTCTAATTTAGAGACTTCTATATATTGGGGATATAATAATTGGTTTACCAGACAATATAAGAAAATTAAATATTGTTTTCGACTTATTTTCCTTGGTTATATTGAAGTAGAACAAGAGTTTTTATTCATAGAAGAAGAACATATTAATGATTTTATAAAGGCATTACAAGAAGGTCGAGATACAATGCTCGATAAGAAAGAAAAGTGTTAGTAAGTGTGTAAGTGTGTAAGTTATTAGATTGAGGGTTGGAGTGATTGAAACATATTGCAGGAGGTTGGGAACTGATCATCCCATTGTAAATCTAATAACCAACACATTAATTTTCGGAATGTAGCTCAGTGGTAGAGCACTCGGTTTGGGTCCGAGGGGTTTCGGAGGTTCAAATCCTCTCATTCCGACCACAATAAAATATAATATATCGTCCCACATCCTTCCTGAACAAAATCCAAATAAATAAAACTAAAAAAAGAAAAGTGTTGACATTATATTCTGTCTATGTTATTATATGACATAATAAAGAACATACAATAACAACTAAGGAGAATTAAAGATGTCAGATATGGTTGACAAAAAGAAATCCGTTGAACTCAAAAGAGAAGTAAAAGAAACTCAGAGAGCAAGAGCTCGTAAGATTACAATATTGAAGTCGGCAAGAAAACCTTCAATATACAAAACAAATACTGAATTCTACGATAAACTTATTAGTCTTGGTGGTCTAGAAAGATTACAGTATATTTACAGACAATGTCATATCGCTTATTGTGAGTTCTTTAACAGAACAAAATATGACCAGATTGAAAAAACTACATCACCTTGGAATATAGGACCTGATGAGACTGTTATTGAAGAGTATAAGATGGAATGGAAAGAAATAATTGATTAACTCAATGAAGAACAAAGGAGAATATATGATGTCTTTTATTCCAACATCGTGGGCAATTCTAAAAATTGATAGTGATGATCCTCATTATAGAATATTTGGTTCTATTGTGGGAGGATATCTTAATGGAGACTCATGGAAAGTGAATAGTGGTATTGTTTCTGTTACTGAAGATGATAACTATTATTATTTCAATGGACATTCTGGTTCGGTTTATCAATGTCATAAAAAAGCATACGGATCATTTACTTCATATCCTCAAAGTGTTTTATCGAGATATTGTGAAACAAGTGAAGGAAAAATCTCTTGTTTGATAGAAATACCGGATGATTTAATGAGTATGGATTTTATATTATCATCGAAATAAATAAAATAAATGTGAAAATAAACAAACAAAGTAGTTGACATAATGATAAACTCATGCTATAATACAAACATAATAAGAAATTAACTTAATATAACTAAGGAGAATTAAAGATGGCAGAAAGTACAAATAGAATAATTTTAGATGATGGAACTGACGAACTTGAATTTGCTTGCAACTTATGTGGTGATTATTTATTTGATGAGAAAGAGACTGAATGTTTTGGTTGTGGTGCTTTTTTTCATCCAGAAATTAAAGATGTAGTAATGACTCCTTCTCAATTCAAAGAGAAATTTAAGGTAAAATAAATGTATTGACTTTACTTCTAAAGTATGTTATTATACTACATAATAAAGAAACTAAGTAACCCAACTAAGGAGATTTAAGATGAGTTCATTTGTAGATTTAACTGCTATGTATATAAAAATAAACATAGATCAAAAAAATGAACTCGTAATAACATCAAATAGAGAAGTTATTAATGCCCTAATAGAACTTAAACGAGACTGTCCAAAATGGTTCAATAAAGCAGTTTATATGATTTCAGAGTTATAAGGAGATTTAAGATGGCTAAGAAAATGTTTAAGAATACTACACTGAAACAGAAATTTGTATTGTACTTTAATGAAAAGGGGTTTGAGGAAGTTGAAACACGTTCCTCTAAGTATAAAGTTTTCAAAGGTCCTAAACTGTTTTATTTCATTGGTCGAGGTGGTGGAGTAAGAGTTAATTTTAAGAATACTGTAACAAATTCCCGATCACAAACTGACACTTTCAAAAAACTAATTTTAGATTGGGCGAATATTAGAAACCCGGAAGAAAAGGTTGAGGTATAACTTGAACAGTTTTGGTGATGAAATTATATTATCATGTGTGTTTGTTGTGTTTACTTCATTAGTATTAATTTCATTTTATATTGTTTGCATTATGGAAATATTATGAAAAGCCCTTTAATAAATTATAAAGCTAAATGGTTTGTATATCCCATATATGATATTCAATCACAAACTATAAGTGAAAAGAAAAAAGATATTTCACTTTTGTATATTATTGGTTACATCGTTTACATTGTTATTTTTTTATTTTTTTTATTTATAAATTTATGGATGTATGATATCTAATGACTAATCTTTGGCTTCAAATAAAATATCTAAAATATCTTCCTTTGGACCAATTCACTGATAAAGGAAGTCATAAATATAATTTCAGATGTCCAGTGTGTTTGGATTCACAGCAATCTGAAACTAAGAAACGAGGTTGGGCGACAGAATATAAAAACAATCTCAATATCAAATGCTTCAATTGTGATTACTCATCATCTTTCCAATACTTCCTCAAAATACATTTCCCAAATTATTATTCAGATTATATCAAAGAGAAGTTTGATGCTAATTCGTATATTCCAGTTAAACAATCTAATATAGATTTATTTGCTCAAGAGTATAGCAGTCTAAATTTATTAAAGATAAAAGATCTCCCTATTGAACATAAAGCTTCATTATATCTCAGACGAAGAAAACTCCCTATTAATATAATCAATGAATTTTATTATTCTGAGAATTTTTCAGAATGGCTTAACACTGATATAGAAGAAGGAGCTGTTAATTATAAATCAGATTCTGATAGAAGAATAGTAATCCCATTCTATAATCAATATCGTAAAATATTTGCTATACAAGGAAGAAGTATCGATTATGCTGATCCAAAAGTAATAACTCATAAGACGGATAAAGAAAAAGATCTCCTATATGGTTTAGATACTGTTGATTTTGCTAAACCAGTTTTTGTCACAGAAGGAGCATTCGATTCTATTTTAATTGATAATGCTATTTCCGTTTCAGGTTCAATGTCAAATATTAATGCTATTTTGAAATATACACATAAAGATAATTTGATTTGTATTATAGATAATGATTTCCGAAACAAGTATACAGATAAATTTCAAGAAAGAATAATTAGACAAGGTTATAAAACTGTCTTGTGGCCGAGGGTAACTGACTTTAAGGATCTCAATGAAGCAATAATTAAAGGCTATTCAAAAGAAGAATTGATGACTATTATTAATGAAAATACCTTCCAGGGCTTGAATGCTTTAGCAAGATTCAAACTAAGAAAATTATAATAATATCTTAGTTTTATTTTCTCAATTACGAGCTCTTAGCGCCGTTTTAATCTAAAAGTAATACTAATGTACCAGTTATTGCTAGAAAATAAAAAACCGTCATTTTCCATGATTTTCTGTTTCTTAACTAATTGATTTCATTAGATTATTTTTTGTGGAAAACCATTTTTAGGAAATAAACTCACTATATTTCCCAACCACTGACTATGATTTACACTGAAATACAGTATAGACAAAATATCTTAATAATCTATTGACAATCTCTTCAAATTATGTTAGTATTATGATATAATAAAACTAAACCAAAAGGAAAACTATGACAGACACAACCAATAATCCTCGTTTTTATACATCAGTAGAAGTTTGTAAAGGTAAAATATGTCATTCATATTATGAGGATGGAATTAAAAAATATGATAGACAAGAATTTTGTCCGAGTTTATTTGTTAAATCAAATATAAAGTCTGGTTATAAAACTTTATTTGGAGAAGATGTAGAGCAATTAAATTTCGGTTCTATTACGGAAGCAAATGAATATAAATATTCTTATAAGAAATCACTCGACTTCTATGGTGATATTGCTTTTAATTATCAATTTATATCAGAAGAATATCCCGAAGAGATTAATTATGATACAAAACAAATCAGAACATTTATATACGATATAGAAGTAATCAACATATATGATGATCCTAACTTAAATGGATTTCCTAAACCAGAAAACGCAAAAGTACCAGTCGTGGGAATTACAATTAAAGATACTAAAGATGATATCTTCTGGGTTTTTAGTTTAGTTGATTATGAACCAAAGAAAACTGTTTTAGATGTCGATCCTTCTAAGATTAGATTTAAGAAATTTAATACAGAAGAAGATTTACTAAAAGCATTTGTAAAACTATTTGAAAATTATAGACCAGATGTTCTAATCGGCTGGTTTAATCGAGGTTTTGATGATTCATATATGTTGCATAGAATTGATAAACTATTACCTTCGACATATTTGAAAAAACTATCTCCATCTGGGGTTGTAAAGTATGCTTTCAAAGAAAATAAATATGGGAAGATTGAATCTAAAGTAACTATACAAGGAGTTCAGATACTTGATTATATCGAATTATTTAAGAAGTTTATTCCTGGAGGTAGAGAATCTTTCTCCCTTGATGCTATTTGTAAAGAAGAATTGGGCGAAGAGAAAGTAGATTACCAAGAGTTTGATAACTTAAAAGATTTTTATATTCAAGATGGACAACTTGCTACTGATTATAATATTTACGATGTTGAATTGATTTCTAAATTAGATGATAAATTAAAGTTGATTGAGTTAGTATTTACTATGGCTTATATGTCTAAAGTAAACTTTGAAGATGTTTTAAGTCCCATTAAAACTTGGGATTGTAATATTTTTAATTATCTAAAGAAAGATAATATTGTTATTCCTCCCAAGAAGCATTTTAAGAAAGAATCGTATCCTGGTGCGTATGTTCATGATCCTATTCCTGGAATTTATGATTGGGTTGTGTCTCTAGATCTTGCTTCACTATATCCTCATCTTATTATGCAGCATAATATCTCTATAGAAACTATTGTTGCTGATTGTGAAGATGTAAATCAGGTTGAAATTGATATAAGAATATTAGAAGGAAAACTCAATTGTAATCCTGAATATATAATGTCTGGATCTGGTCAGTATTTTAGAAAAGACATAAAAGGTTTATTTCCTATTTTAATGGAAGAGTTATATGTTAAAAGAAAAGAAGTTAAGAAGAGGATGATTAAAAATAAAATACTATTTGAATCAACACCTTCTGATGCTTTGTCAAGTGAAATTTCACGATTAAATAATAAACAATTGGCTTTAAAATTAAGTTTGAATTCCGCGTACGGAGCGCTTGCTTCTCCGTATTTTAGATATTATGATATAAGAATGGCTAAGGCGATTACTATGTCTGGTCAGTTAGCAATTAGATGGGCGTCTGATAGACTATCCTTATTTCTAAAAGAGAGATTCAATCAAGAAAATAAATTTCTATATATTGATACTGATAGTTTTTTCTATACTTTAGATTTTGTTGCTGATGGGATAAAAGAAAAAGAACCAAAAAAGATTGTAGACTATATTGATAAGTTTTCGATAAAATTTATCGAGCCTGAGATAGAACGAATTTATGAAGAACTTGCTGTTTATGTAAATGCTAATGAAAATAAAATGTTTATGAAAAGGGAGAAGATAATTGAAAAATTTCTTCTCGTCTCGAAAAAACATTACGCTTATATGTTATGGGATGATGAAGGTGTAAGATATGCTGAACCTAAAATGAAAGTAACTGGAATTGAAATTGTTCGTTCATCTACTCCTAAAATTATTAAACCATATTTGAAAGAATCAATTAAAAGGTTAATGTATAATCCAGAAACTATTCAAGATTATATTAATGAAGTTAAAACAGAGTTTATGGAAATGACACCTGAAGAGATTTCATTCCCAAGGGGAGTTTCTAATGTTAAAAAATATGTCAACAAGACCACTAACTATTCGAAGGGAACGCCGATTGCGGTTCGTGCTGCGATTCTGTACAACGATTATATTAAGAGACATAATATCAATTTACCATTAGTGAGTGACGGTGAGAAAATAAGATTTGGATATTTTACTCAACCTAATTGTTTTGGTAATGAAAATGTATTTGGTTGGATAAAGAGAATTCCTAATAGAGAAGAAATCATAAAATACTTTGATTATAATAAACAGTTTGATAAAGTATTCTTCCAAGTAATCAAAACAATTGCTGAACGTGCTGGTTATGAAATATTAAGTAGAAAAGAAACTAAGTTAGATGATTTGTTCTAACTTGTATTAAGAGATCATAAGGTGATAAATAATAATGAAACTATTAGAAATAATTTTAGCATTATTTGGTACAAAAAGGATAATATGACTAAGTTAGATGAATCAACAGTAACAGGAAATGTTCCGACAGGTCCATATGGAAAAATGCCTTGTGGAAGTGATATTTTTTCATGTGATCATGATGAAAAATTATTTTGGACTTTACACACAAAAGTCAGAAAGCATAGACAATGGTATAAGACTCATATTGGTGATGAAATAATCACAACATGGGCAAGAAAACCAGAGAATAAAAATAAAAGTTTTTACTTAAAATACAAAGACATGTTTAGGAAAATAAATAACAAATGACCAGATGACCAAATAGGATGACTTATGAAGGAATATCAATATATGATTTCGGCTATAAGTAAAGATATGCGAGAGTTTATCAGAGCTAATAGATTATGTATTGATTTATTAAAAAATAAAGCGGGTTATAGACCGATGAAAGGTCCGTTAGCATTAAAATTATGTAAAGAAATAATGAGAGAATTTATTAAAATGAAATCTCTCATTGATGAATGTGATGAATGATATAAGGAAATGAAATGATATGATAACATATACTGATTTACTCGAAAAGGTAACTAAAACACAATTAGATGATCTAGAGAAGTTTGCTGATAGATTGCTTGCCAAATATAATCTAGATATTGAATTCACTAAGCATTTCCTTGATAGACTGAATGATTCAAGAAATGATCCTGAAATTGCTATTTCTGAACTCCAAAAATTATTTAAGAAAATCAAAAAAGCAAAGGGTAAAAATTTACAGGATGCAGTTGGAACTGAAGTTGTATTGAAAGATATTTCTAAAGACTTAAACCTTCCGGTTGTGGTTAAGTTTAAGGATGGAGAATTCATTGTAACTCATAAAACAATTATGAGAAAAGCTGATTTTAAGACGAAAGATAAAGTGATTAAATATAAGTAAATGAAAATATGATATAATATGAATCAAAAGTAAAAAATAGATTCAGGTTATATCATTTCTAAAATAAATACAAACAAAGCACTTGACAAATAGAATAAAGTATGTTATTATACGACATAATAAGAAACTAACTTACTACAACTAAGGTTATTAAAGATGGAAATAATTGAAATAAAACACAGATATACTGATTATAATTTATTTAGATCAGAAGCAGAAAATATTAAACATTGTGTTGAATTAGCAGTAAATCAACATGTTGATCTCCGTGGTGCTGATTTTAGTAAAGCTGATCTCCGTAGTGTTGATTTCCGTGGTGTTGATCTTAGGTATGTTGATTTCCGTGATGCTGATCTACAGTGTGTTAATCTACGTAGTGTTGATCTTAAGTATGCTGATCTCCGTGGTGCTGATCTCCGTGGTGCTGATCTTAATAATGTAGACGTTCGTAGATCTGATCTTAGGTATGTTAATCTCAGTGGTGTTGATCTTAATAATGTACATCTCCAATATGTTAATCTCCGTGGTGCTGATCTCCGTGATATTGATCTTAGTAATGTTGACCTTTGTGATGAAGAGTTACAAAGTGAATATAGAAAACCTCTTGACAAATAGTACAAAGTATGTTATTATACGACATAATAAGAAAGTAACTACAACTTAGGAGATTTAATATGGAAACAAGAAAAGATGTTTTATCGGCAATTAGAGAAACTATTAAAATTGATTGTGTAAAAGTGTATTCTAATCGACGTAAAACTCACATGCAACACAAATTTTGGATATGTGATAAAGCGGAATCAGTTGCATCAAAAATAAGAAAAGTCATTACAGATCTCGAGTTTAAGAATATTACAGTTGAAACGTCGTCAACAAATGTTATAATTGAGTTTCCTTATCATACATATTGCTAAAAAGATGAACTTGTTGGGATATGGTGAAATGATATCACATTTGGATTTGACCCAAAAGTTTTCAGTTTAATTCTGAATATCCCTTCCATTAGAGAACAAGAGGACTGATGAAATGATAAATTTTACAGAAGATGAATTACAAAATGTTCCAAAGGAAGTTCTCATTAAATCATTAAATGATCTACTTGAGATTATAGAAAGAAAAAACGATTATATCACTCAAACTGAAATTACTATTGACTTATTAAATAATGAAATACAAAATTTGAATGAAGAAGTATCAAGTCTTAATGAAGAAGTTGATGGATTGATGGCAGAGAATGATGAACTTGAAAACGATAATGAGGAATTGTATTGGATTCCAAACTCGGCATCACAAACCTAAACGAGGAGAACAGTCATGGAAGCAGCATCAAGAGGAACACTCATGGAAGAAGCATCAAGAGAAACACTCGAACAAACAATTGAAGATATGTTGGCATTGGTTATCATGAAAAATCATAAAATAGAAGGATTATATAATGAAGTGTTTAACTTAACTGAAGAGCTTGAAGCTTTGATAGAAGATAATGATGAACTTGAAAATGAGAATGAAGAGTTGTATAATGAATTGAATAATTCATAGTTAATTTACCTTAAATAAGTCAATCAATAAGGAACTCTAATTTGAAGAAAGAATGTGGTTTTACTTGTAATAATTTTTTTATATGTCCTAATGCTAAAAGAGATGGAGTCAAAGAAGGTTGTAAATATCTAAAAGTAATGTTGAATTCTAAAAGAGAATGTGGTTTTAGTGGAATTAAGAAGAAACCAGTAAGCGCATAAACTTAATAATACCCAATTAGCTTGGAATAATTTCCAGTAACTATCTCATAAAGAGATGCTAATTGGGTTTTTTATGACTTTTATATCAGATATGTAAATTAAAACAAAATAACCTATTGACTTTAATATCTTAGTATGTTATTATACGACATAATAAAGGAAGAGAGTAACACAGATATTAAACAACTAAGGAGATTTAAGATGAAGAAAACAATTAAAGTTGAAGACATTAAACAAAAAATAAATAACAGCCTATTAAACACAAAAGATGATATGTCATCAGAAAGGTCATCATTACAATTCCTATTAGAAGAAATATTAACTGATACAGGAAACTATAATGGATTTAGATTTTTAACTAAATCTGATATGATAGAAAGTATTGATGGAACTACAATTGGCATAGGCGATTATAATTATAATGAAACAACATCTTCATATAATTGGGATAATACAGATAACACCAGAGTTTTTTACTTCTAAAGGAGAATAAGAATGGAAAGAATATCAATCCAAATGATAAAAAAGAGATTAGATCTACTAAACAGTATGGTTGGAATAATAAAACCAGTATACTATAAAACTATAGGAGGATATAATATTTATTCAGGATATGGTAAAACTGGTATTGAGAAAACAACGAGTGAAAGAGGTACTTCAACTGTTATAATTCCATTAGGTACAAAAAGAGAAACATTTGATAGATTATGTTCTTTTATTGATGGTTTGGCTATTGGTATAGATTTAGATAATTAAAGGAGATGTATGATGACTGGTTTATTTGTTATTGCAGCGGTGATTTTGTTTATTTTGTATATTATTGGTGGTATGATGCAAGATTCTGAAAAAGTTGAGAAAGAGAAAGAATCAAAAATGTCAGCTGTTGAATTAAAAAAATATAAAGACAAAAAGGAATCAACAGATATATTTAAGTATTTTATTATTGCAGCAGTAGTTTTTGGTGGATATAAAATTTTTATGTAAATAAGTTAGAAATAAGTTAGAAAGATGTTAACATCACTTCTAAAGTATGTTATTATACGACATAATAAAGAAAGAGAGTAACACTAATTACAACTAAGGAGATTTAAAATGACAGTTCCAATTAAAGTTGAAGTTGTGAAATGGAAATCGTTTGACAATGAGGTTTTTGATACAGAGGAAAGAGCTGATGACCACGAAGCTCGTGTAAATGGAACCCGGAGAACTTGTCCTGAGTGTAACGGATCTGGTTCTGTTGATCTATATGGAGATGGGAGAACAAATAGCTCATGTGATGCATGTGGTATGAAAGGATACCAAGATATACAAAAAGAAGTTGCCTGGAAATAAAGAAGTTACGTTTGGGTTTAACTAAACTTGATATGATTGAAAGTGATGATGGAACTACGTTTGGAATAGGTGATTATAATGAAGCAAAAAGTTTCAAATAAATAAACAAATGTATTGACTTTAATATCATAGTATGTTATTATACGACATAATAAAGAAAGACATATTAAACAACTAAGGAGATTTAAGATGACAGAAACAACTGAAAACGTAAATTACAAATTCAATATTAATGATAAAGTAACCTTTAAGAATACAAGTGATGAATACAAAGAGAATAATATCATAGTAATTAAAAAACAAGTTCAAAGAAGTGTTCCAGTTTGGATTGATGGTGAAAAGACATTTATTAAATTTAATTCGTATTCTGGTAGTGGTTTTGGTTTTTATCCTGAATCAGAATTGGAGGCTGTATAAGATGACTGATATGAATGATGTGAATAAACCAACTGAAATCATTAATGTAATGTCAGAAGAACAATATAATGAAGCTGTATCGTATATAAAAGAATATAAAAATAAAACTAACATAAACAAAATAGAAGAGTCAGTTTTAATGCTTGTAATTGAATCAGTTGAAAAATATGAAGAGATTAAACTTAATATAGGTGAATAATGATGGAAAGAAAATACCATTGGTATGTGATTTATATTCTATTGTCAACGCCATCAGGAAAATTACATAAAAGTATTTATTCAGGTTTTGAGAATAAGAATTTAACTTTGAATGATTTGAATAATATTGAAATAAGTGGTAAAGAAGAAGATGATACTTGGTGTATTTGTAATGTTTCTTATCTTGGTTATATGACACAAGAACTTTTTAAGGAGGGTTGAAATGACAAGATGTATTATTACTGACAAATTAAATTGTCCACATGATCATATCACAAAGAAAAAATGTTCTAAATGTAAAGTTCTTGATAAGAATGGAATTGAAAATCCTTTTAAGAAAAAGGAATAGGAAAACTAATGAAACTATTAATTATACTGATTGTATCATGTTTAATTGGATCACAATTTGGTATGGGTGTTGGCGCAATTGCTTTTCTTGTTATTTTATCATTATCGTAAAGTCATCAAAAGTAATAGTTGACATAACTTCTAAAGTATGTTATTATACGACATAATAAGAAAGTAACTGACACTAACTAAGGAGATTTAAGATGACTGAAACAACTGAAACAACCGAACTGCTTAAAAAATACTTTCCTGATATTCATGTTATTATTAACAATATCAAATACAATAAAGCACAAGATATTACTAATTATTTTGGTAAAGAAATTCAAGTTATATATGCGGGACATGGTGGAAATGGTTGGAATTTTAGAACACTATTAGGTTATTTCAATGAGGATAAATCATATTTGAAGATATGTGGAAGTGATGAAAAGGATTTTACTCTTATTTCTATTACAGAATGGTTTAGTCAAGTTGTACTTCCAGAGTCTTTTGATGTTATGAAAAATCACTTCAAACAACACTCAGCTCCGATTTTGCCGAACGACTTGATGTGATCAGAAACAGCCTCATATCAACGTTTTAATTAATAACTGGTACATTACTATTACTTTGTGATTAAAACATTGAAAACGACACTTTCTGTGGTTTCTTGTTTCTTAACTAACTGATATCATTATGTTATTTTCTGTGGAAAACCACTTTTAATAATTAAAACCACAACCACTACCTATGATTTACATTAGAATTAATCAATTAAAGAGGAGAAATAAATGTTAACACCTATTAACATCGAAGCAACAAACTTACCAGATGCTTGGTTTCAGACATTGTATAAAATAGTAGATAAAGGAAGGAATTTCAAAATAGATCAAGGTTCGTTTGCTGGACAGAATAGAAAGGAATTTGATTATATTACTATTCACATTAAACATCCGGATAAAGGTAGTTTGATTCCAGAATTACCAGAAGGAAGTACAATTCCAAATCCTGTAGACAGAGAATATTTAGATGATTATCTTCCATATTTAATGACAGGAATTGAGAAAGAGGGAGAACTTTATACATATGGTCAACGAATTGTAGCTGATGGTTGTGATCAAATGCAAACTGCTATTGATAGATATAGAAAATTAGGACATAGAAATAATCAACTTATTATGCAGATTGGAAAACCAACAGATATGTATTTAGAAGATCCACCTTGTCTGAGACATATCGATACTCGTATTCAGGATGGGAAACTTCATTTCTTTCCTTA
>Ga0307989_1001024_pt1 | contig 15996 bp, 17 predicted proteins | sample EllFjometagen185_FD_203164 | JGI IMG/M metagenome (GOLD analysis project Ga0307989, IMG submission 203164) | Marine microbial communities from Ellis Fjord, Antarctic Ocean - #185 | ecosystem: Environmental > Aquatic > Marine > Unclassified | place: Southern Ocean | collected 2014-10-08
AAAAGGAAAATTGGGAAGAATTAATAGGAGCAGTTAAGTTTGATGATGTTACATTTAAATACAACAAGGGAGAAGAAGTTTTAACAAAGTTTAACCTTGATGTTAAAGCAGGTGAAAGTATTGCCATTGTTGGACAAACTGGAGCTGGAAAATCAACAATAGTAAATTTAATTTGTCGTTTCTATGAACCGACTACTGGAAAAATATTAATCGATGGAAAGAATTATAAAGATAGGTCTATTGGATGGCTACATGATAATCTCGGGTATGTTCTTCAATCACCACATCTGTTTAGTGGATCGATTTTGGACAATATACGTTATGGAAAACCTGAAGCTACTTTAGAAGAAGTAATATACGCAGCTAAATTAGTAGAAGCTCACAACTTCATTATTCAATCTTTGAATGGATACGACACAGAGGTTGGTGAAGGAGGAGCAAAATTAAGTGTTGGAGAAAAACAATTAATTAGTTTTGCTAGAGCTTTAATTGCAAATCCAAAAATATTGATATTAGATGAAGCAACATCAAGTGTTGATACCAAAACCGAAAGAAGTATCCAACGTGCAATTGAAATTGTGTTAAAAGGTAGGACAAGCTTTGTAATAGCGCATAGATTATCTACTATTACATCTAGTGACAGAATCTTAGTATTAGAAGATGGGAAAGTAATAGAGTCCGGGACACATAGTGAATTAATCGCTTTAGAAAACAAGTATTTTAAGTTATATACAAACCAATTTAAATCAAAAGTAATTGAAGAATCTAAAAACGGGTAGAAATACCCGTTTTTAGATTCTTATATTTTGAATATAAATGTGCATATGCTCTTTATTAAATATAAACTTTATAATTATCTTATATATAAAAGACACTTTAACGGCCACGTATAAGCATAAAAATTAATTGTTTAGTTTTTAAACTATTTCGTATACAAAATAGGGGTTGTGGGATAGGTTTTCCAGATATATAATATAAATGAAAAAGGTGATGTTTATGAAGTATATGGAGGTCTTTAATCGTGATTTAAATAATAGTTTAAAACAGGAAAATAAAGATGTTGATGCTTTTCGCCTTCAAGTTGATTTGATATTAAAATCACTTGTTGAGAGATTAAATGAAAATCAAAGAGTAATAGTAATTGGTGCGGGGAAGATGAAAGATTTTTCCGCAGCATTTTTTGTGCGTAGTTTTAATGAAGTTATATTAACAGATGTTGATATGAGTTCAGTTATAGAAGCGGAAAGCAAACTTAAACTAAATGAAAAAGATAGATCTAAAATAACGAACATTAGAATTGAGTATACTGGATTTGAGAAAAATCAATTTTTCCAAGACTTTAAGGAAAGAATTATTAACTGTCGTACCTTTGATAAAATTGATCAAGTAATTTCAAGTAAGTTAAATGGACTTGACAACTATAAGTTCTTAAGAAAATATGAAAATTCGGGGAACTTAGTTTACGTGTCGCCTATTTATACACAATTAGTATATAACCAGATTCTACGAGAATGTTCTATATTGAGAGAAAATGGTTATCCTGAACATATGCTTAAATATATTGAAAACACTATGTTGGATAAGATGGTTGGCATTATAGATACTTTTAATGATAATATTATTAGAACTGTAAAGGACGATGGTTACTTAATAGTACTTAGTGATGTATTTCAACTAGACAAAAACAGTGATTTTTATTTAAGAGTGAAAAATGGAATAAGGAATCACGAAGTAATGGAAGAGATATATGAAGGATACAAGAAGAAATATGGTATGGGTATAGGAGATTTTGGACTTTTGAACCTTGATGAAAAAATGAAATCGTATTTATCTAGATGGTTGATTTGGCCATTTGATGAGTCAAGTTCGTTTGTAGTTAAGCTAAAAATATATAAAAAAGAATTAAAATAATAGAAGGAGGAATTAATTATGAAGTATGTAGCAACTTTTTTAGTACTTTTTGTAAGTTATATAGCACTTGCAGGAATTCAGGTACAAGAATTGTTACTTGGGACAATAGTGAGTGCGACGTTAACTGTTATCATAGCGAAACACATTAATTACACAATTGATTATCGTTTCCCAGTGAGACTTCTGGTTTTTATTTTTGCTTATTTACCACTGTTCGTTTGGCAATTAGTACTATCGAACTTTGATATGGCAAGAAGAGTTTTAAGTCCTAAAATTCCTTTGAATCCAGGTTTTGTTAAAATTACTACGGATTTAAAAGGTGATTTTGCAAAGTTAACACTTGCAAACTCGATAACACTAACACCTGGTACATTGTCTGTTGATATTGATGGTAGTGATATTTATGTTCATACCGTTGATGTTAAAGGTAAAACGCCAGAGGAAAACAGGAAAATTATTAGTGAAAAATTTGAAAAAGTGTTGGGAGTGGTTTTTAAATGATGGATATCATTGTATTTACATTAATCGGACTTGGAGTTTTATTCGCAGTTACTAGACTACTGATTGGTCCAACAACCGCTGACAGAGTTGTATCACTAGACGCATTTAATATTATTATTATTGGTGTTATAGCTTTGCTTGCAAATGAGTTTGAAAATGATCTATATTTAGATATCGCTATTGTATATGGAATTTTAGCATTTATTGAAACAATTATATTTGCTAGATACTTGGAGGCTCAACATGGAGATTGTTAGTTATATATTTATGACCATTGGTGGATTTTTTTATCTTCTTGGAGGTCTTGGTATTTTAAGAATGCCAGATACATTTAATAGAATTCAAGCAGGAACAAAGGCTACTACTTTAGGAGCTTTTAGTATATTAATTGGGATAGGGTTTAATAATCCAGAATGGTTTCCTAAATTATTATTGATTATTGTGTTCATTGCATTAGCTAATCCTATTGGATCTAGTGCATTGGCAAAAGCAACTTATAAAAGTTGTGATCTACCTGACAATTTAGTTCAAGATGACTTGGTTGATTTGTTTGGAGGTATAGAAAAAAATGTTGATTGATATTATAGAAATAGTTGTTTCAGTATTATTGATAGTACTTGCTTTTTTAGCGATTAATTCAAAATCACTAATTAAAGTAGTTATGTTTTTATCATCTTTAAGTATGTTAACGGTAATCGGATTTGTATTAATGAAAGCACCTGATGTTGCTATAACAGAAGCAGTTATTGGGAGTGGGATTGTTACAAGCTTGTTTGTGTTTACATTACTTGCTGTAAGAAAGGCGGAAGAAAAACTATGAAAAATTTCTTAAGCTTAGTTCTAGTTTTAGTTCTTGGTTCATTAATTATAGTATCTCTAAATAATAATGAATTATTTGGTGATTATGGAGATGCAAATGTTGGACAAAGAGTAAGTGGGTATTTTATTGAACGAAATGTTAATGGTAGTACACAAGCAGTAGAGTTTGGTGAAAGCGTAGATTTAGAAAGTGGACCTGCGAACATTGTAACTGCTATTGTTGCTGATTATAGAAGTTTTGATACATTGGGAGAAATTACTGTATTGTTCGTTAGTAGTTTAGGTGTTGCTATGTTACTTGCAACTCCACGTGCAAAACGAATGAAATTAGATTTTCATCCAAATTTCATGCTTCGAGTTGGATCACGTGCTTTATTTGGAATCATCTTAATGACAGGAGTGTATATTATTATTCATGGTCATTTAACTCCTGGTGGAGGATTCCCAGGTGGTGCGATGATTGCAAGTAGTATTCTATTATTATATTTAGCTGATGATAAATTCCGTGCGAAGGTAACTGGATTTAAAGTATTGGAAAGTATCTCAGGTAGTTTATATATAATCATTGGTTTAATAGGTTTATTCTTCTTTGATTATTTCCTAGTGAACTTTTTAGATAATGGTGTGCTTGGAGAATTATTCAGTTCAGGTATTATACCGATTATATATATTCTTATTGGTCTCAAAGTTGGTAGTGAGATTTCGGGTATAATTGATCATTTCTTAACAGAAGAAGGTGTGAGCTAATGTTACAATATACAGCGATTATCCTAATTATGTTAGGACTTTATGGGTTGTTAACTCAACGTAATGTTATAAAAATTATTGCATCATTAAATATAATGGAAATAGGATTAAATCTATTTATTATTAGCATAGGTTATGTGAATAGTGGTGTTGCTCCAATATTTACATCAGAAAATGCAACAACAGCAATTGTATTTGTAGATCCACTTCCTCAAGCACTTGTTTTAACAGCAATTGTAATCGGAGTTGGAACAACAGCATTGGGGCTTGCATTAGCTAAAAAAATCTACAATGAATATGGAACATTTGATTTAGATAAAATAAAGGAGGAAGAATAGTATGAGTGCTGTATTATTAATTGTTATACCGTTACTAGCGGCATTTCTTAGCATTTTATCAAAAAAACTTGCTCCGTATATTATGATTATAGTTTCATTTACACTAATTATTTTGCTAGCGTTTATCCCTGAAGAAACAGTTGTTATTGGTGGATTTACTGCTCCTTATGGAATTTCATTAGTAGCTGATACATTCAGTATATTTACACTATATGTAATTAATGTATTATTCTTCTTAGTAGCTGTAATTAACGTTGCTAAATACAAAAAACTTTCAACAATTTTACTTGTTGCCATGGCTGGACTAAACGGTTTATTGTTAACTGGTGATTTATTTAACTTGTTTGTCTTTTTGGAAATTACTGGAATTAGTGCTTATCTAATTACAGTAACAAATAATAAGCCATTACATACGTTTCACTATTTAGTAGCAGGGACAGTTGGTAGTAGTTTGTATTTGTTAGGGATAGTAATTCTTTATAACATGTTCGGAACACTAAATATTGCAGATTTGTCTAACGCTATGATAGGTGTTGACCCTGTAAATGTTGCATTTCCATTCTTACTTATGTTTATTGGTTTAGGTGTAGAAGCAAAACTTTTACCATTTAATGCATGGGTTAAAGGAATTTTAGGAAATTCAAATATACTATCTGGACCAATGATTGCGGGAATTTTCGCAAGTGCTAGTCTATTTATCTTTGGACGTTTGTTAACTGAGTTATTTATAATGAGTGATGAGTTAACTCTAATTGTATCTGTCGTGTTAGGATTTAGTATTCTAGCTGGAGAAGCAATGGCATTCAGTAGTACAAAAGCACGCCAAATATTACTGTTTAGCAGTATTGCACAAGCAGGAATAGCTGTATTAGTATTTAGCTATGGGTTTACTGCGTTTGGGTTGTTATTTGTTGCTTTAAATGGATTTAGTAAAATAGTTTTATTCCTAGTTATCAACCATGTCTCTGATGAATTTGGTAGTGACAAAGTAGATGACTTAAAAGGAATATTCTTAAAAAATGTAGCAGTTGGAATCGGGTTTACTATAGTAGTCCTAAGTATTTTAGGAATGCCATTATTCGCTGGATTCTATGTAAAAATAGGAATTTTAACTGAATTATTTGATTCTGGAGATATAGTATTTCCAGCAATTATATTAATCAGTAGTGTTGTAGAAGGTGTATACTTTATTAAACTACTCATTGCCCTATGGTACTCAAATGATGAAGCAAGAGAAGTTCGCTTTGATTTTAAATTGTCATATTTAGTAGTTGTGATAGCATTGCTATTCATAGTATTTGGAGTATACTGGACACCATTTGATGAGTTTATAAGTCTGATTATCGGTGTGAAAGGGGGAATTTTCACATGGCTAGTTTAGAAGTATTAATACTTATTAGTGCCGTTGGAGGTATATTAGCTTTTCTTGTAAGTAGGTTTAACAAAGTACTTGGTAGCGGATTAACGATTTTAGTATCTGGTACTGTGTTTGTAAGTTTAACTTATTATGGATTAGATGAAACTTTGGACTTTTCAGTTTCATTCTTACCTGATTGGATTACATTTGGAACAACTTATCTAGGTCTATTCTTCGCGATAATTGTTACATTTGTGTTCTTTATGGTTTCGTTCTTTAATCCATATTTTATTGATAAATATAAATTTCCTGCCGCATATTCAATGCTATATCTATTTGTTTTGGCAGGAACTCTTGGAGTTTTCTTTGCAACCAATTTCTTAGTATTATTTTTCTTCTTTGAATTTGTTGTATGGACAAGTTTGTTCTTAATTCCAATGGGAAAAAGCAAATCTGCAGCTGTAACATATTATGGGTTCAGTGCAGTTGGAAGTTTTTCTTTATTGTTTGCAATTCTACTAATGAGAGATGCATCTGGTTCATTTGATATTGAACAAGGTCTTGCACTTGTAAGTGGAACTGAAGCATCATTCGTATTTGTATTACTGATGGTTGCTGCATTTTCAAAACTGGGAGCTTTTCCACTTCATATATGGTTACCTAGTACACATGGAAATGCACCCGATCCATTCTCACCAGTTTTATCTGGTGGATTAGTAAAACTAGGAGCTTTTGTAGCTATAATGGGACTTGTAAAACTTGCACCTGTAAGCTTTACTGTTGATGCAATTGATATGCCTTTTGCTCAAATGGTAATTGCGGGATTTGGTGCTTTAACAATTATATTCGGTACATTAATGGCTATTAGTCAAGATGATGCTAAAAGATTACTTGCGTTTTCATCTGTAAGTCATGGTGGTTATATTCTTGTTGCACTTGCAATTGGTGATACAGTAAGTTTAAGTGGTGGATTATATCACGTACTTGCGCATGCACTAGCTAGTACAACTGCATTCTTAGCAATCGCAGCTGTAAGCCGAGTTACTGGAACAACGAAAATGAGTGAACTTGGTGGAATTATACATAAAATGCCAATTACTTATATCGTTTATCTAGTTGCAATAATTTCAATGTCAGGTATTCCACCAATGGGTGGGTTTGTCAGTAAATGGTTGATTTTCCAATCTGTTATTGATCAAGGAATGATTCTTGTAGCTGTAGCCGTGTTCTTTGGTTCAATTGGTTCATTCTTATATGTATTTAGACCACTTGCAGCCTTGTTCTTAGGTCAAGAATTGCCTAAGTATAAAACAACAGTAAAAGAAGCACCGGTATTAATGTTAATACCTATGCTTATATTAACTGGAATGAACATTTATACAGGGGTATTACCAAATGCTATCCTTAGATTCACAAATAAAATATTAATAGAATTGAATGTAACTCCCCTTACTTTAGGAAAATATTCAATTACTGGAAACAATGGTGTATTACAACCAACCTTATTAGCATCAGTATTTGGAGTTGGAGTATTAGTAGCTTTCATAATATTTATTGTATTAAAGAAATCAAAAAAAGTTGGGTTAATGGATACATATACAGCAGGGAACTTTATTTATACCGAAGAATTAATGCATTATTCTGTTGATTTCTATGCACCACTTGAACGAATTTATGAAAAATATACTCATATTATGAACAACTTCTATGAGAGTATAGCAAATAAAGTTAGAGAATTTGGGCACGTGGTTAAGTATTTCTTCTTTACACACAAACCTGAAATAACAGTTTTTTGGGTTATTGTACTAATGGTATTTTTATTGTGGGGTGAACTAATATGATTATAAATATGCTCGTAGGTCTTGGAGTCGCATTATTTGGATTTACTTTGCAAACATCAATTGCAGGAGTTAACCGTAAAATAATTGGTAGAGTTCAAAAGAGATATGGACCTAAATGGTATCAAGAATTTTTAGATATATTTAAATTATTAAGTAAAAGAAGTATTACTCATGGTTGGATTTTTGACTTTGGTGTAATTATGGCACTTGGTGGGATTATTGGGACAGCAATGTTTATGCCTATAACAAGTGATTTAATGGCTTTTTCAGGCTTTGATAATTTCTTTATCTTTGTATATTTAATTGCTGTAGGTATGTTAGGTATGGCTATGAGTGCTAGTGGTAGTGGTAATCCACTTGCTAGTATCGGAGTTATGCGTGCACTTACAACAATGTTAGCTTATGAAGTTCCATTTATGATTGTCGTTCTTACGATAATTAAGTTATCTGGGACAAGTAGTCTTTCTGCTATTGGAGAATTTCAACAAATGGCAGGAAATAATTGGTTCTTTATTGCACTCCCACTTGGTGGGATTGTTGGTGTTATGTGTTTAATGGGAATGCTTGGTAAGAAACCTTTTGAAACGTATATAGCTCCAGCGGAAATTGCATCAGGTCCAATGGTTGAATATGGTGGTAAACAACTAGGTATGTTATTTATCATGCATGAAATTACAGTATTTATTGAAGTAAGTTTATTTGTTCACTTATTCCTTGGTGGTGCAGATAATATAGTATTGTTTATCGTGAAGTACTTTGCTGTTTATACAACACTGAATATTATATCTAGTGTGTATGGTCGATTTAAAATTGATCAAGTAGTATTGTTTTTCTATAAATGGCCATTATTTATGGCTGTAACTCAAGCGTTTATCGCAATTTATTTAGGGTGGGTGATTTAAATGTTGTCAACTAAATTTTCTCCAATGTCAAAAGAAGAAGTAGATAGAAAATGGTGGGAAATCGGAGATTTCTTCAGAAGAAATTCTCTATGGATGTTAATGTATTGTACTGGATGTTGTGCTATCGAATTACCACCTGCAATGACTTCTGCATATGATATGGAAAGACTTGGAATGGGGCCTATGGCTACACCTCGTCAAGCAGATGTTTTACTTGTAACTGGTTATTTATCTTTGAAAACGTTACGACGTTTGATTTATACATATGAACAAATGAGTGAACCAAAATATGTTGTTGGGTTTGGTAGTTGTACTATAAATGGTGGAATCTATCATGATTCACACGCAGTTATAAATCAATTAAACAAATATGTACCTGTAGATGTTTATGTTGCTGGATGTATGCCAAATACTGAATCTGTAATGAACGGATTTATAGATTTGATGGATTTAATTAAAAATAAAAAAGCAAATGGTTGGAAAGATTACCATGAAAGATATGAATGGTATTATGCTAATCAAAAAGCTGCTCTTGGGGAGGTTAAAGTTCATGACGAATTCCATGAGTAATACTGAATTTGTAACTAACTTAGTTGAGAATAACTATAAAGTCTTAAGTACAGAAGTGCTTGATAAATATCAAGTTAGTTTTGAGGTTAAAAAAGATGACGTTCATAGTTTACTGTCATTATTAAAAACTAATGGATGGATTCAATTATCATATTTAAGTGCTGTCGATTGGCCACTTGATAATGAATTTGAAATAGTCTATATTGTATTTAATTGGGATAAAGCTGTTCATATTCAAATTAGAGCTAGATTAGATAGAGAAACTGCATCAATAAATAGTATTATTCCGATATATCCTGGATGTAAATACTACGAAAGAGAAGCGCATGAGTTTTTCGGGATTAAATTCCCAGGAAATCCTGATTTCCATAAACAACTTATTTTGGAAGCTTGGGATGATATTCCACCTCTAAGAAAAGATTTTGATCCTCGTGCATATTCTGATAAAAAGTTTAGTAAAATGGAATATACTAATGACTTTGTTAATAAAGATGGTAAAGAGAGTAAACAAGATGCTCGTACTGTAAGATATGACAACGTTGATAAACTAAGAACAGGAGGTAAAAAATAATGCAAGAAATGAAATTATTTTTAGGACCTCAGCATCCAGGGATGCATGGTAATGCTGCTGTACATATGTATGTACAAGGAGATATTATTAAAAGATCATATTTACTTCCTGGTATGTTACATCGTGGATTTGAAAAAGGTATGGAACGCCATTTATGGGTTAATAATATTAGTTTAATTCCTCGTGTTTGTGTGGTAGAACCTGATACAAATGAAATGGCATTTGCCATGGCAGTTGAAATGTTAGCTAAATTAGAAGTTCCTGAAAGAGCACATTGGATTAGAATGATTGTGTTAGAACTTGCTAGACTTAGTATTCATTTAATGTCATATGGTGGTCTTGGAGGTCCTACTGGACTTTACACTATGATGTATCATGCTCATACAGATAGAAATACAATTTTAAATATCTTTGAAAAAATAACTGGTCATCGTGTTTATCATCAATATATCGTGCCTGGTGGAGTTAGAAAAGATTTACCTGTTGGAATAGAAAAAGAAATTCATACTTTTATTGATGATCTAGAAAGTAGATATGAGGAATATAGAGATTTAGGTATAAATAACCCAACTATTCAGGCTCGTATTAACGACACTATTATGTTACCTAAAGAAGTTGTTTGGGAACTTGGTGTAACTGGTATAGGTATGAGAAGTGCAGTTAATAAACCTTATGATTTAAGAAAAGTTAAACCTTATGCAAGATATGATCAAATTGAATTTGATGTTCCAGTTTCTGACTATAGTGATGCTTATGCTAGAGTTGACTGTAAACTTCAAGAAGTGGTTCAATCTATTAGAATTATTCGTCAGTGTTTAGACAAAATGCCAGAAGGAGACGTGCGTGTTCCTATAAGTAGAGGACAAGCAATGCGTTGGACAGTACCTAAAGGTCATGCTTACGCTTGTGTTGAATCAAGCCGTGGTGAGTTTGGTTATTTTATGGTTAGTGATGGTGGTACAAAACCTTACAGAGTTGGTGTAAGGGCAGCGAGTTATCCTCAAGGATTACTTGGAATAGAAAAATATTTACCTGGAACTCGTTTAGACGACGCAGCTTTATGGGTAGATACTATGGGTGTTTGTTCACCTGAAATAGACAGATAGGAGTGATTATATGAGAAAACGATATAGTATTTTTACATCATGGCGTCACTTTAAACATTTATTTAAAAAACCTAAAACTATACCATTCACAGAAATATTTACAAAGAAAAACGCTGATTACTTAAATAATAACTCAATCATTAAATCAAAGAAAAAAGTAGAAAATAGTAGTCCGAGAACTGGTGCGGATAACCAACGTGGGTTCCATACTAATGATTGGGAAGTTTGTATTGGTTGTGGAACATGTTCAGACATTTGTCCTACCGAAGCAATTACTATGGTTGAAAGACTAGATTTAAAAGATGAAGAAGGTAAATTACAACAACGTCCTACAATTGACTACGGTCGCTGTTGCTTCTGTGCTTTATGTGTAGATATTTGTACTTCTGATTCATTGAAAATGAGTAAAGAATATATCTATAGTCATGAAGATCCAAATGCTTTTGAAATTATGCCAGAAGCTCTTTGGCAAGGTCAAGAAGTAGAAGAAGGCTGGGTTAAAGACGACGTTTCTAATTTGCTAGATTTAGAACGAATTCATATGGAACATGAAGATCCTGAGATACGTAAATCTTCATTTATTGAAATAGTTAGAGGATATTCAAAAGAGTACGCAAAACTAGAAGCAGCACGTTGTGTTGAATGTGGAATTTGTACTGGAAGTTGTCCTGTACAAATGCATATTCCTGCTTATATTAAAGCAATATATGAAGATGATATTGAGGGCGGATTAAGACAAATTTATGAAACTAATCCACTGCCCGGTGTTTGTGGTAGAGTTTGTACACATAATTGTGAAACTGCATGTTCTATTGCTGTTAAAGGGGAAGCAATTGCAATTAGATGGCTAAAACGTTATATAATTGACAGTGCACCTAACGATATGTATGAAAAAATATTAATGGAACCTGTAAGCGAAGTAGTAGATGCATCTGTTGCAGTTGTTGGATCTGGTCCAGCAGGACTAGGAGCAGCTTATTACCTAAGAGTTATGGGATATAAAGTTGATGTTTATGAAGAAAAACCACTCACTGGTGGTGTAATGAGATATGGTATTCCTGCATATAGATTACCTGATAGCGCAATTGATAAAGATATTAATTTCATTGAAAAAATCGGAGTTAATATGATGGTTAATACACGTGTTGGTAAAGATATATCAATGGAAAAACTAGAAAAAGATTATGATGCAGTATTCCTAGGAACTGGTTTTTTCAAACCTAGAACTTTAGGTATACCTGGCGGAGATCACAAAAGCGTTATTGGAGCTATGGCATTCTTACCTCAAGTAAGAGACTATGAAAGAGGAGTTTTAAAACTTGAAGATATTGATGTTGCTAAAAGTGTTGTTGTAATTGGTGGTGGAGATGTAGCGTTTGACGTTGCAAGAAGTGCTACTAGATTACAAATGCTTAAATATGGGAAATCTAACGTTAAATTAACATCATTAGAAAATGAAGATCAACTTCCATCATCAGATGATGAGCTATTTGAAGGTAGTGAAGAAGGAATTGAATTATTCTGTGGAAATGGACCTCAAGAAGTTATGATTAAAAATAACAAAGTAGTAGGTCTAAGATTATGGAAATGTTTATGTATCTTTGATGATGATGGGGCATTTAATCCAGATTATGACAAAGAATGTGAACAAATTATTGAAGGGGAACAAATATATATCGCTATTGGTCAGTCACCTGACTATGATTATATCCCTGAATCACTTCAAGGTAAACTGAAGTTTGCAAGAGGAAAAATTGCAGCTGATGAATTTGGACAAGTGAAAGATGTTCCTTGGTTATTCGTAGGTGGAGACATTTTACGCGGACCAGATCTAATTAGTGGAGTAGCTGATGGTCATCGTGCTGCACAAGGTATTGATGAGTATTTATATTCTAAAGCTAAAAAGAACAAAACATCTGATACACTAAAAGAAATTAGAAACGCAGCTAAAGCTCAGACTCCAGATCTTACTTACAAACAAAAATAGTAAAAAAAAGCCTCCGATTTGGAGGCTTTTTGAATATTAATTATTACCAGGGTTTTCACTATTACCAGGAGTAACTTCTAAATCAGGTATAAGCTCATTAAGTATTTGATAAAGTTTCATTACTGATTCATCTTTGAGATTTTCTATTGTATATGAATCATCAACTTCTATTATTCTATTTATTAGATGAAGTTTAGCAAGAGAAACTCTAAACTGTTGAGCATTCTCATGTAAATTTGTAACTTCATCTTCAGTTAAATCATCTCTGTTTTCTTTTCTGATTTCGTAACCGTTACCGATTTTTAACATTTCTTGACCAATTATTTCTTCTAAAGCTTGTTCAATTCTTGCTTTAACAGTAGCTTCGTTTGCCTCAACATCAATCAAGATTACATTATCTAATGTGTCTTCTACTATATAATCAAGTTCTAATGCTTTAGCTAAAATTATTTCTATTGATTTATCAAGTGTTAAACCTCTGTAAATTACATCTTGGTCAATAAGGAACTCTCCATCATTATTGATTGCTGATACATTAATTACATTATCATCTTCATCAAGTGTAATGCGAATGGAAGGGTTTATGTCTATTGTAACTGTAGATGCAATTACAGGGTTCACTTCGGTACCTGATGATAATACACTAAATAGTATAAGAGCTAATACAAAAATGGATGCTAAACTATACGATAATCTTTTGTTAAAGAATTTACCAAATTCAAACTTTTTAGCTTTATCTGGTACAAAGAATTGATCACTAGATTTAATTTTATTAAGGATATCTGGAGTTTCAGTTTTGAAAGAAGAAGCAATACGTTCTTCAAAATTAGATTTTTTCATATAATTCACCTACTTTCATTTAGCTCTTTTTTAAGTTTTTCCAATGAGTTTTTGTAAGACCACGTAACAGTTCCTAAAGGCTTATCTAACATTTTTGCAATTTCTCGATGTTTTAGATCACCAATCACGTGTAATAATACAATTTCTCTTTCTGTGTCATTTAATACTTTAAATATTTGTTCTATCAATATTTGATTTTCAGATCTGCTTTCAGTTTGACCTAAAAACATTTCTTCTGTTTGTATATCAATCCGAATTTCTTTTTTTCTCCGATTAAATTCATTTATAGCCAGATTTTTACCAATCGTAACTATCCATGATTTAAAGGAATGTGTTGGCTTATAAGAATGAATTTTACTTAAAGCTTTCAAATATGTATCTTGCATGATGTCTTCTGATAGTGAATAATCTTTTAATATTCCTAATATAGAGTAGAAGACAATATCTTTAGTTTGATAGTATAAATCATCAAATACACTCATGTCGCCTGATTGAAGTTTGTTAACTAGTATTTTAATATCTGAATTCGACACATAATCACCTCGCTTTATTAAGTAATTTTAACACGTCAAATTGAGATAGTAAAGCATTAATAAGGGGGTGTGGGAAGACGATTTCATCTTCCCACAAAGTTAAGAGGGTAAACTGGTGTTTTATATTGTCTATATTTTTAAACCGACATCATTATTATTCAGTATTTGCAGGGTCTAAAGGGGGTGTAGAACCTATAGATACTTTGGAGGCGTAATATCTCCATTATCATTATTAACATTAGTTACTGCATTGACATTAGTATTCGCAGTTGCAGGTTGTACTTCTATTATGTTTTATCAACATAAAAGTTGAAATATTTTTATTTATTAAATTGAATGATATTACTAGAACATTTTTATCTATATAAATTCGATTAAAGGATTAATATGATTGCTACATATATTTCTAAGGGATTTTTTTTGTAACTATATTTGTACATGTTGCTAAAGTGAATACTACTGCATGTCACTGTACTAAAGTTTATAACTATTCAAACATTTTTGATCCTCCTTTTTTTTGCTTTCACTTAAGTAACAATTGAGAACGTGGTTTTGTTGGAAATAGTTTAAAATTTATTATATTGCAATATAAAAATCATTATAAAAAAACTGTGGTAGTATAAATATAGGAGTTGATATGTATGAAAGTAATCGCAGTCGGTGGAGTGGCATTATCTATGAGCGCCGTTAGTAAATTAAAAAGACTGAATAGTAATATTGAAATTGTAGTGTATGAAAAAGGTGAAGTTCTTAGTTATGGAGCTTGTGGTATGCCCTATTATATAAGTGATGAAATAAAGGATTCTAACAAGCTTATTGCTAGAACAAAAGAACAATTTGCGTCTCTAGGAATAACAGTACATACACTTCATGAGGTTATTAAGGTTCATGATAGAGTGAAAGAAATTGAAATATTAAACTTAGAAACTAATGAGATAATAAAAGACACATATGATAAGCTAATAATTGGAACTGGAGCTAGTGCATTCGTACCACCGTGGAAAAATGTTGATTTAGATAACATTTTTAAACTAAGTGTCTATGAAGATAGTATTATGATAAAAAATAAAATTGATAAAGGGAACATTAAAAAAGTCACGGTGATTGGAGCTGGATTCATAGGGCTAGAAATGGTTGAATCGTTTCTAACAAGAGGGCTTGATGTAACCTTGATTGAATTAGGTGAACAAGTATTGAGTATTTTTGATAGTGAATTAACTATTCCTGTTGAAGATCATTTAAGAAGCAAAGGAGTTCATTTATTACTGGGCGAAAAAGTTACGGGATTCGAAGGTGATAAATCAGTTAGTAAAGTTATAACTGATAAAGGGGAGTACCCTACAGATTTAGTACTTATAAGTATTGGTGTAAAGCCTAATACCAAGTTTTTGGAAAGCAGTAATATTGTGCTAGCTAAAAACGGAGCAGTAGAAGTTAATAGATTTATGGAAACCAATGTTCTTAATGTATATAGTGGTGGTGATTGTTCAATGATCTATAACCTAGCACTAAAAGAAAATAGTTATTTACCTATGGGAAGTAACGCAAATAAACAAGGTAGAGTAATAGCTGAAAATATTAGCGGTAACAGATTTAAATTCAACGGAGTGTTAGGAACCATGGTTATTAAAATAATTGACATGGAGCTAGCCATGACAGGTGTGAATGAAAAGCTAGCTATGGCTAAGAATATTAAATATAAAACAGTCACAGTAACCGGCAAAAACCATGCAGGATATTACCCTAATCCACAACCAATAACGATAAAGGTAATTTATGAACCAAATACTTTTAAAATCCTTGGAGCTGAACTCGTAGGGTATAAAGATACTGCTTTAAGAGTTAACGTATTTGCTTTAGCAATTCAAAAAGAGATGACTACAAAAGAGTTGGGATTCCTAGATTTAGCTTATGCACCGCCTTTTTCTGGTGTATGGGATGTCATACAAGTGGCAGTTAATAATGCAAAATAG